>ENA-OQVM01004383-OQVM01004383.1-marine-metagenome-genome-assembly--contig:-NODE-4383-length-14423-cov-8.373344_pt1 | contig 14423 bp, 10 predicted proteins | sample MGYA00237776_ERZ505498 | MGnify/ENA primary metagenome ERZ505498 (study PRJEB26159, sample SAMN06265151) | marine metagenome | isolation source: Helgoland LTER site | place: Germany:Helgoland, sampling... | reverse complement strand
TACAGAATAAGCTACCAACTCCTTCAATCCATCCATATCTCCTTGGCTATGAAGTTTTACGAAACGAGGTGCCACTACCAAGTTAACCGCAATTAGAACGAAACTTGCTAACATCGCTATGCGTTGCGCAACCACCAATTGAGAAAATTCCATTGGGTCAATCCAAGCCCCAGCAATTAACTGACCGGACCAATGAATCAATTGACTCATTATCATCACAACGGATAGAGGTAAACAACTATTAAAAATAATAGTCCAACTAACAACCTCTTTATTCTTATATTTTTTAACAGGCGCTACAATTATCCAGAAGAATAAAGCGCCAAAAAAAACAACAACAGTTAAAATACTATAAAGGAAGGCTGCGGCCGCGGCTGTTGAAAAATCAAACAAAAGCAAAAACAGAATGAATAAGGTATTTACAGCTAAACTGAGCACAAAAACCGAATTAAGTATTCGGTTTAATCCTTGCAAACTCATCGCGACGAGCGTTAACAAACTTAAACCAATCAACCCAAATGATATAGACCTTAGTGGACTGGCTAATCCCAACTTACCAAATAATTCCACGGCTATATAGTCACTTAAAAAAAATACGAAAAACCATAAAAGTGTACTGAGCAACCCTGAGATTAGTAAAGATTTTTTGAGCACTGAAAAAATAACTGTAGTGGAGTTGCCCACTATACCGATTGCAGTTTGCCGTAGAACTGTTTGGTCCAAGCCGACTCTTCCTATTGCCGAAAGAAAAGTAATAATCGCAAATGCTAAAAAAAAATAGCCTGCTTGTTCTGCTCCTAAATTTATTGCCAACAAATAAGTTAATATAAAACCAGAAACAGCAGCAAATCCTCGGACCACAAATGCCAACAAAGATTGAAAAAAAATTTCATTAATCATTAATTTCTTTAATGTTTTCATCAGTCAAATATCGGATGAAAAATTGATAAGTAAGCTTTCATATTTACTTAAAATATATTTCCATTGGAAACGCTGATTAAAATTAACACCTGCCTCTTTTTTGAGCCTTGCTTGTAATTGATCATCAATAAAAAGTTTATCCATTAGTTTTTCGGCATTTGAAACACAATCAAAATAAAGGGCTGCATCACCAGCCACCCAACGATTAAAAGGGTTGTCATGTGCAAGTACGGCACAACCAGCTCCTAACGCTTCAACCAGAGATGGATTAGTACCGCCAACTTGGTGGCCATGCACATAAAAACGCGAATAAAAACGTAAAGCAGCGACAGATTCAGGCTCATAAATAGCACCTAGAAAAATGACATCCTCACTTGAAGAAGCTAACACCTGTTGATGATAAACGTTTTCTTTATCAAACCGCCCTAATACTACAAGCTTCTCTTTTCTTTTTTTAGAGGAAAAAGCTCGTATAATTTCAAGAATAGAGTTTTCTGGTTCGGCTCGCGCGATGACAAGACCATAACCATCTACCTTTAACTGATATTGACTCAAAATAGTTTCATTAGCATGATTAATTGCAAGTCCACCATAAGGAATCATAGTGATTTTTTTTCTTGAAACACGAGTCGCTAAATGATTTTCGATATTCGGATGATCAGCAATAAGGTGATTGCCAAACCAGCAACCAAAATGCTCATTCAACCAAAACCATGTTTTAGCTATAAGTCCCCATTTTTTACGCTTCCACTCGATACCATCCATATTTATGATATTAACTTTTCCTGCCACACGATAAAATAAATTAAATATTGCCGTGTTGTAACCAAGAGTTAAAAAAACCCCATCGTGCTTTAACGAATGAATAACCGATTTTAAGTCGAAAATAATAGTGCCGAGTGGGCCAGTATTCATTACTGGAATATGTATACGCTTAACACCCTGCCAATCACTCTCATAGATATCACCATGTGTACCTTTTTGGCAGTAAACAGTTACATCCCAGCCTCTATTGATTAGATTTTTACATAGGTATTCTGCGAAGGTTTCAAAACCGCCATGATTTGCTGGTACACCCCTAATACCCAATATTATTAATTTCTTTTTTTTCATTTCACTTTCGGTTTAACCTGTTAAATTTTATTAATCACTTATCACTCGAGCCAATTTTTATCATCATATTTTAACGCTTGCATATAGCCAAGAATCACCAATAAAGGCATGATCGACAAACTATTATAGACCCCAGAAATAACAAAGCTTGTAGCAAAAAAAACTAAAAATGCCGCTACGAAAAAAAAAGGCATACTGCTCCCATGCGAAATTCCCATTCGTAAAATTCTCACCAAAAACATCAAATACCAAAAAAGCCCAACCAATCCACTCTTCATTAAAACCAAAAGAAATGCATTATGAATAAATGGAATGCTGTCAGCTTCATACTCATCTAATTCAAAATAAAACCCCAACTCTAGCATGCTTCCAAACCCGAAACCGAACCCAAGCTGATAAATACTGGCGGAAAGAAACTTATTAATAACTAAAAAGGACTCATAAGCTCGCCAGCTTTCTACTATCTGTGACTTATTAAAATTTGAGAATTCCAAGCGGAAAATTTCATTTAAAGAATTCAACGTTTTATCAACAAAAACGCCTTCATAAAAAACAAAAAAACTGGATAAAACTATCGACGAAAAAACTATTAGTAATAATTTTGATATGGCAAACCCTCTTAAACACAAAAAGATTGAAGCCAGTGTTAAAAAAAACAAAACAAATGAAAGTCGAGAGCCAAACATAAAAATTGCCGTAATAACCACACAGTAAAAAATCATAGGATGATATCGACCTATGAGGCCCCCTCCCAAACCAAGCGCCGACCTAAAATAAAATACCACGCAAATGATAGGGCATATTAAATATCCACGCCCGACAATACGTCTGTACTCATCAAAAGATGAATTTAGATAATCGGAATAATGGAACAATGTACTTGCCAAAAAATAAAGTGCGCACAGCATAGAAGACCAGACGCACATGGTAAAAAATTTTTCTCTCGTTATCCCAATGGAATAAAGCGCCCAACCAGTCATGATGAAAATTAATGGCTTAGTAAAATAATATATATCTTTGGCGACACCATAAACTTCACTAACCCTGACTGCTAACACTCCTAATATAACTACAAGAACAAGCTCGTAATTCTTCAAAATAGATCTTGAAATGAATCTTGACTTGGTACGCGAATAAAAACAGACCGCCAAAGAGAAAAATACAGCAATGAAATCATTTCTAGAAATAACAAGAAGAAGGGTCAGAAGGCCAACAATAAAACCAACCGAAACATTAAATCTTTCCCTACTCATCTCTATACACATCATATATATTATTTACATATTTCATTATCGGAAAATTATCACAAACTCTTGCCCTAGAATTTCTTCCAAAATCACTTATGGTCTCTACCGAATCACTTAGTCGCTCAATGGCACACGCCAAAGAACTCGCTGAGTTAGGAGTAAATTTATATCCCGTATAGTTATCTATAACAATTTCTGACACACCACCATGATCTGCTGCAATCACTGGAATAGAATGAGCCATAGCCTCGATAGCAACCATTCCGAAAGGCTCAGGCTTTATTGAAGGTATAACGCAGATATCAATAGCCTTCCATATCCGCGCCATATCGTCTTGAAAACCTATTAATCTAATGCATTCGCTTACCTTTGATATCTCTATTCTTCTCCTCAATTTATCTAAATAAAAATCCTTTCCTATCGGTGGCGACCCCACAAATAATAATTTCAATCTTTTTCTAGAATCTAATGATTCAAAAGCATCCATCATTAAATCATGCCCCTTCCAATCATTAATGCGACCAACAAGACCGACTACAAGATCAGCTTCCTGGAAGCCCACCATCCTTTTAGAATTTATTTTCGAACTCTCAGAGACATCTAAATCTATTCCATTATAAATAACTTTTGATCTTTCATTTGATAAGCTAATATCTATCAGATAACGTTTTGTAGCATTTGAATTACATATAACCTCATCGGCATAGCTACGAAGTAAAAAGCCATACAAATGATTTATCACTTTTAAATCTGCTAAAATCTCGTGGACGTGCCACACATGTTTAATTTTAAATATTGACCTATATAAACAACCACCAATTACAGCTAGCGTATTTGAATGTAAAATATCAATTTCATGCCTAACAACAAGCCTCCTTATTGTTGAAATTGACTTTAGCAACTTAAATGGCATAACCATGATTCCTCTAAAGTTCATCATGCCCCTATTAAGCTTCACCACTTCCCCCACGACACAAATAACTCCCAATTGCTGCAAGCTAACCTTTAAAGGGCCATCATTTGGCAACAAAACTACAACTGTACAACCTCTACTTATTAATCCACCTGCAAGCTGTAACATCGTTTTATCTGAGCCATATAGCTCTGCGGATTGATGGATTATTAGAATATTCATATCATATCGAAGCCCGCAATCTAGATGCGATTACTTTAGCCGGCACGCCTGCAATAATTGAATGCTCTGGATATACACCATTGACTACAGCCCCAGCAGCAACAATAGAACCACTTCCGACACGTGACCCAGCCAAAAAAGTAACATTTGCGCCAACCCAACAGTCATCATGTATATTGATACTTTTCCTAATTACACCTTGATCTTTTATAAGGGTATCCAAGCTATCAAAAATATGATTCTCTGAGTGAAAACTTATTCTCTGACCCATAATTACGTTACAGCCAATACGTACTCCTCCGGCCGCTCCAATAAATGAGAAGGCACCTATACCTGACCCTTCACCAATCTTGAACCCAGATCCTACATTTCGGATGGTGCCAGTACATTCAACCCTACTATATGGACCTATAGAAACACCGTCACCAATGTGTACACCCTCCGTTGATAGGCAATCCAGATACACTGACTCACCCAATGTTATACCTCGACCCAAAAAGAGCATCCTTTTACTCTTCACTCTTACATTAGCCCCACAAAACACAAGACTCCTAAATCTATATAGCCCACTAATCAACATATAAAATCTATCAAAACAGTAACGCAATAAGTATGTAATCGGCAGATCAGGGTCTACCACAAATTCACTGCCTTTTATTTTCTTACACATCAAGTTCGCGATCTTTCTAAACATTTCTGTTAGCCATCGATTCATAATATGAAGAAAATTTTGCGTTATAAATCTTATTTTTGGATACTCGACTAAGAATAAAAAACAATATACATTTCATAGTAAGAACCAACTTAACAAAAGTAATATATGAAAGTGCAACACATGGAGAATTTACGCTTCGATAGTAATGCATCAAGCCCCTATAGATTGACCCTACCCTTTTTTCATCGAAACCTCCGATATGAATATATTTAATTGAAGGATTGAATATAGATCGAATGCCTAACAACTTCGCTCTTTTAGCAAGCTCAATGTCCTCACCATACATGAATATATCCTCATTGAACCCTGAAACTTTTTCCCATATTTTTTTTTCGAAAAGTAGTAGAGAGCCCTCTATCCAATCCACCTCACAAGCTTCATTAAATAGATGGTCATAATAAATAGATGACGGTAACAAAATATTTATTATTTTTTCAGGAAACCTTCCATAAGAAGACCTAACCTCACCATCTAATGAATACATTTTTCCGCCAATAAAAGCACCTTTAGACTCCTTTACTATGTCGCAGAGAATAGATAAATCAACCTGCATAAACGCATCCGAATTAAGCAGCAATATATTTTCCGCAAACGCCTCCTCAACACCAATATTATTAGCAACTGAAAATCCATAATTTATTTTATTTCTAATAACTCTAACTTCAGGGTATTCCATTAACAGTCTTGATATACTCTCGTCGACTGAATTATTATCTACGACAATGACGTCAACATTTTTAGATCCGGCGTTTTTATATATAGATGAAACACATCTATTCAGCACGTTGAGTCCATTATAATTGACTACCACCACACTCAAGTCATACTTCATTTTTCTTTCCAAAAATCTAAAATATCGGGGAATTGATCAGATAATAATTTTATATCCTCAACAAAATATGACCTCAACTCCTCATAGACATCTAAAGTCAAAGTCGATGGATTTGCATCGGAATCCATAAAAAAACTCTTAATCATTTTTTTTAAAAAAAACGGCGACCTCATCCATAACCGCATTAGAAATCCATTATTTCTAATGAAATAGTTGAGCCTACTACTTCTTGGACTGGAATATATATTAGATTTCTTCTCTCTCAATTCATCTATAGTTAAATCATTTTTTAAGCACAAAAATTTCGACAAATCTCTAAGCTCATCCTCACAAGAGAAGAGTTTTTCAAATATATAAACTTTTAAGTTGTCACCATACCCATCTTTAAACGCCTTTAACGCATCACTATACAATGAGCATCCAACGTATTCTCTAAAGCACGCCGAATCTTCATTAATCAAATCAATAACGCTACCTCGTTTGTATCCAAGCCTTATATCCATGTAGTAGTGAGATAAAAGCCTTTTTACAGGGTCTCTTAAAATCAATATAACTTTTGCATTTTTTGAAAAACCTAACATCCTTTGCATACACGCACTATGATATGAAAAATACGAAGGACTAAAATCTAAGAATTTATCCCCTCTCCCAGAGAATGAGGCTAGATAGTCTTTTTCAGTTTTAACAAAAGGCACCTTATAATATGTTTCTTGTATTTCGGGATAAGAAAAATAATGAGTCTCTTTTGGCTCCGTGACAACAATCCCCTCCCTTCCCTTGAGGCAATTGTAAATTGTTGATGTTCCGCACTTAGGCGCCCCAGCAAAAAAAATCATCTCCATAAAAAAATCCAGTTAATAACCAAAAAAATCAAAGTCTTTTCCATGCAGACCCTTATCTTCAAAATAGACTCATCGCTTACTTCTTCTGTTCTATCTGTCGAATTGATTTTTGGCAATGGTACAAAGTCAAAAAAACAACCTTTCCATTCCATCTTCACATTATCAATCTCTTCAATTTTATATATCTCGTCAACCATAAAGAGCTCTCCATCGCATACGAATTCATGCCGAAGAATAAAGTGCTCTACCCAGCTATTGATATTGACTCACTACACTCGCAATACCGCCGTTACGACCCATCCTAAAAACTCCCCACAGCCGCCGCACCCAATGCCATCCGATAAACAATCTCCGACACACTGCCCCACAACGTCAACTTCTTCATTCTCTCTGCATCCAACGGCACTACCACGGTATCACCCGCTTGTATCGCATTATCACCGCGCTTAAACCAACGCGACTCACTGGGCAAAAATACACTGCCATTAGCTCTTACAACATAAATACGTTTTTTATCGGCCTTCATATTTTCGCCGCCACTGCGGTCAATATAATCACCTACCGACAAACTCGGGTTGTACACATGCGATGTTGCATACTGCACCTCACCCACTACCGTTACCGATTGACTCTGCATGGGCACGAGCAACCTGTCGCCGTCTTTTAATACCACATCGTAATTTCCTGACGGCTCCATCACACTGGCTAAATCAATCACCATTCGACCTGTAGGTTTAATATCTTCCATACTTTCTAATAACTGATCTGCTTCATCTTGCGCAATACTGTCTGCGCCCTCTTGTATGTTTGATGCGGCAATATCTTCTTCTAACTGCTGCTGCAATTCTTTAAGGCGTAAGTTTTCTAATTCACGCAACGCTTTACGAGAAAATACACTCGCCTCTATAAAAGCATATGGACTCAAACCACCCGCACGCTTTATTACCTGTGATAAAGTTTCGCCACGCTGAATGTTATAGCTACCCGGAAATACCACCTCACCTTGTAGCTCTACGGACTCAGTACCTACCCAGTTAGGTAAGCGCTTAATATGAATAACATCCTCTGGTACTAACCCATAACTAGCTGCAGCATTAAAATCAATCGTTAAATGCTTTATGGTTTGCTGCTGCTGCTCATCAATAACGTATCGGGTTATCTCTGCACCTAAACTATACGCTCTATCAGTTAGCCCGCCCGCTAACTCAATAATGTTGTTGGCGTTTGCATTTTTCACTAACGGATATTGACCAGGAAAACGCACACTGCCATTAATTGATACCAATTGACGACGCTGATTAACACTGGCCTGCACACTTAAGCGAGCGACAATCGCTTTAAGATCATCTGCACGATTACTCTCAAAATCAAATATGACTATTTTGTCCCTTGCATTAAGCACCGGGTCACCAGTGCTGCGCGGTGAAGCAAACGCCTCAGCAGGACTAAAAAACTTTACTTCTATTTGTCGCGCTGGCGCTAACTCGCTAATAATTAGCGCCGCATTTAAATCAGTATTAGGCAGTAAAGCATTGGCACCGCTAATAATATCGCTAAAATACAAGCCTGCTTGCCAAGCCGAACCACCCGGCCGCTTTACATGCCCTTCTACTAACACCACATTTTCCATGGTGTCGAGTACAGAGAACACTTGTAAAACATCGGCGTCTTTTATCGGTAAACTTTTTCCTTGTTGCTCATTAAGATCAACGTCTACTAATGTTCGCTCACCTTGCTCATTTATCCGCTCTATACGTGACACTTGCGGATACGCTGTTGGTAAAAAACCACCGGCTAGAGAAATAACCTCTTGGCTTGTGGTTTCATTCTTTAATTCATAAATGGCTGGCCTACGCACTTCACCATTTACACCCACTGTTTTGCCAATGGATGGAATAAAAATAACATCACCCGGTAATAGTCGCGTATCACTCGAGGTATCACCCTTTAGTAGCAAATCATAGAGATCTAAGCTGCATACTAATTTACCGCCACGCTTTAGCTGTATGTTGCGCAATGAACCCGCTTTCGATATACCACCACTGGCAAATAATGCATTGGTCATGGTAGAAAGCGAGTTAATGGTATAAGAGCCTGGGAGCTTAGCGGCTCCTAGAATAAATATACGAATGGAGCGCAATTTTCCAACCGTTACAGAGACCTTAACGCCTATCATTTGTTCCGAAACGGTTGTGCCTATTAATGCCTTTACATCGGTAAAACTTAGCCCTGCCACTGCCATTGGGCCTAAATTAGGGAATTGAATTTCACCTTCACGATTAACAGTAAGTGCATGGCTTTGATTCTCTTTGCCGTACAGCTGAACAATAATATTATCACCAGGCCCCATAATGTATTCTGAGGGAATAGGGATATTGGTAGCTGGCATAAAGCTGCCTGGCTCACCATCAAACAACTCATAACCAAACTGTTTGAGTTTTTGTCTGGTTACTTTTTTCTTTTTTGCTTCTGTAAGATCAACAGAGTTACTGGCTTTAACTGCATTACTCTCTACTGCAGCAGCACCTACCGAGCTCGCAGCACGACGACCCTTATTGCTAGCGGCTTGTTTAAGATTAGGCTGCGCACTTTTACCTTGGCCTAATGCTTTTAGATCAACCCCATATTGGCTAGCCAATGCTTGCTGCTGCGCGGCAGGCAAACGCTTAAACTGCTCTATTTGAGCTGCCGAGGGGGTTTGCGCCAAGCTCATGCTGCTGGACAATAGAAAAACTGTACTACACAGAAAGCCTGCAAAACTTAATTTAATATGCATAAATAAAAAACCATTTTTTTTATAGGTCTTAAGCCAGCCAATAGAATTGGTTGGCATTTGATGTTAATTTTTTTGAGATGATATTTGCTGGGCCTTTATTTTTATTAGGCCTTACTTTTTACAGCTGATATTTGAAATTGACACTCATTTTTTATATATGAACTCTTTAATCTAAAATCTAAAATCTAAAATCATCGACCCACTGCTATCGAGCACTTCATTATTGAACATAAATAAATCAGAAGCATACTGATATGCAAACGATAGCTGCCAATAGGCGTTCACCGGTACAGAATACTGAATTTTCGCCATTTTAACCACTCCTCCGCCACCATACACACTGCCACCCGGCGCGCCGGAATTGCTTGCATCCGTATTTAAATCAACCTTACTTAAAGACCATGATAATTGCTTACCACTGGTTAAATAGTGATTAGCAATAAATGAAACCAGGCGACTGTCATTATCAATACTTGCACCAATAGGCCGGCCTTTATAACGGTAACCGCTGCGATAAATGGCGTGCTCATAAGCATAATTTGGCCGTTCATCACTGTAACTTTCTGAGGTGGTGTCACTCACTTCTAGCACTAGGCGATGCTGCGCATTGCGATAAAGAAAACTGCTCTCTAAGCCTAGTTGCACCATGCCGCGTGATGGTAAACCGCCGGCTTCATCTTCACCGGCAAATTGAAAGTACATAGCGTTATGCGTTTGCGACACGGAAAAACTGTAGCGCGCATCAATCGTTGCCTGCTGATTACCCGGCTCATTGCTGCCATCAAGAGCTATGCCGCTATCACCGCGGTTATCATTGCCGATAATTAAATCTTTTAAAGAGCTTAAGCTTTGCGGCCGACCTTCACCGCCCCATTGCGCGGTACGACTAAACGCCAGCTCTACGCTGTTAAGCGGTCTAAAACTAAAGCGTGCCCCTAAAAAATAAGCATCGGGTACGTGCCTATTAGCTTCAAGCTGACCGGCAATGCTGGTGAATTGCCAAGGGCCTATATAGGAAAGCCAAGAGAGCCAAGGTGATTCAAAATTAAAGGCATCGGAATTTCTGCGTTGCAGACTTAAACCGGGTATAGGACGAGCATTATTGGATAAGGTAAGACTAGAGCCCCAACCCGGCCCCCACCAGCGATCAATAGCACCGGCACTGAGTGCCCAATTGCCTAGCGCATAGCTAATATAAGAGCCGTCGGCTCGCCATTTATTGCCATCTTGTGGTTGTTCGGCATACGTGCCAGCAAGATGAACGGCTAGTTTGTCACCCATCCAATCTACGCTGGCTTTCGCTTCTGATTGCTCGCGACGATTATCGCCAAAGTGTTTAATGGCTTGAACACTCTCTGCGGCCGATAACTGGCCATTAAACCTTAGCGCACCTTCTGTTTGGCGAGCAAAGGCATGCTTTACATAACGCAAAGACCACAGTGATTGTTCATCTAAATTGGAATAGTCAGCCTGTTTAACATCATGAATAACGCCGCTCCACATTAAAGGCCATGTGGTAACCGGTACGGTAATGATGTTTTTATCGGCTAATAGCTGAATATGATGGCGCAGACGAAAATCGCTGCTATCGACCCAAGGGGCGGCAGACACTGAAAAGATAAAACTGAAAGAGAGAATTGCCGCTAACATGACCTTTAAAAGGCATGGTTTGCAGTTGAGAGGTGTAATGTTGGTATCATCCATAATATTGTTTGTAGCTATTAATCCGTTGCGCATATTATAAGTTACCAAGAAAGAAATAACATTAAACATTTTATGTTGGTTTTGCGGCTTAGCCTAGCTATTAATGCCTACTCACACCTACTCACGCCTATTCACTATTAAGCAGCCAAGCGCTAGCTGCTGACCACTTTACGTACAATTTTGAGCTCAAACTAAAGCTGAGCGCGAGATACATCTCTACATCGCTAACGCTCAGCATCTATTCTACCTGTGTTTTTCAGGCTCTTTTAAAAGCTTGCCACCGCTGCCGCACCTAGCGCCATACGGTAAACAATTTCTGAAACACTGCCCCACAACGTTAAGGCCTTCATTCTATCAGCATCCAATGGGATCACCACCGTATCGCCAGGCTGAATACCTTTATCGTTGCGTTTAAACCAATGTGATTTTCTCGGTAAATAAACACTGCCATTGGCCCTTACAACATAAATGCGTTTTTTATCGGCCTTCATAGTGGTTCCGCCACTGCGGTCAATATAATCATTAATCGATAACTTACCTTCAAACACATGCGATGTAGCATGCTGAACCTCACCCACTACTGTGACAGTTTGTCTTTGCATAGGCACAACTAAACGGTCACCGTCTTTTAATATCACATCATAATTGTCTGGCTGCTCAATAATGTTTGCCAAGTTAATAACCATACGACCCGTTGGCCGAATCTCTTCCATACTTTCTAATAGCTGCTCTGCTTCATCTTTCTCGATACTGTCGGCACCTTCTTGAATATTTGAGGTGGCGATATCTTCTTCTAACTGCTGCTGCAACTCATCTAGCCGCAAGCGCTCTAATTCACGCAACTCTGCACGTGAAAAAATACTGGCGGCAATAAATGCATAATCATTAAGGCCACCTGCTCGCGCTATTACCTGCGATAAGGTTTCGCCTCGCTGAATGGTATAGGTGCCAGGAAATACGACCTCTCCCACAATCTCAACTGTCTCGGTACCTTTCCAATTGGGTAGTTGTTTTATATGAATGGCATCTTCTTCTTGTAAGATAAATTCATGACTGTTCGATAAATTAATATTGAAATGCGTAATTGATTGATGCTGTTGTTCATCAATGACATAGCGCGTTAACTCTGCCCCTAAACTAAACGCTCTGTCCGTAAGCCCACCGGCAAGTGCAATCATATCTTTGGCGCTGGCATTGCGTGCTAAAGGATACTGACCGGGAAAGCGGACATTGCCATTGACATAAACTAGCTGTCGACGCTGATCGATACTTGCCTGCACACTTAAGCTATCAATAACTTCTTGAAGTATTTCTATGCGGTCGGTGCTGTAATCAAAAATAATAATTCGATCACGAGCATTTAAGAGAGGATCATCCTCACCCTGTGGTGACAAAAACGCGGCACTGGGATTTACAATTTCAACTTCAATTTGACGCGCTGGATCACGCTCTCTGACTATTAGCGCTACGTTGATATCGGCATTAGGCAATAAGGCATTGGCATTATGAATAACATCAGTAAAGTGTAAGCCTGGCTTCCATGCTGAACCGCCGGGGCGTTTTACATGGCCTTCTATTTCAACAGTATTTTCTACTGTGTCGAGCACAGAAAAAACCTGCAATGTATCGGCATCTTTTATAGTTAGTCTTTTTCCATGCTGTGTTTTGAGATTAACATCGACTAATGTACGCTCGCCATTATCATTAATTCTCTCGATACGAGATGCCTGCGGATAGGCTGTTCCTAAAAAACCACCCGCTAATGAAACAACTTGTGCCGCGGTAGTTTCTTTATTTAACTCATAAATAGCTGGCCTACGAACTTCACCGCTTACGCCTACCGTTTTGCCAACAGGAGGAATAAAAATAACATCACCGGGCAATAGCCTTGCATCATTAGAGGTATCACCTTTTAACAACAAGCTATATAAATCTAAGGTAGTAATTAATTGTCCGCCGCGCTTAAGCTGAATATTACGCAACGAGCCCATACGCGATATGCCGCCACTGGCAAATAATGCATTCGTCATTGTTGATAGCGAGTTAACGGTATAGGAGCCAGGCAGCGTTGCTTCACCCAATATAAAAATACGAATGGAGCGTAACGCCCCCATAGTGACCGACGCTTTTACTCCCATCATCTGCTCGTCAATCGTATTCATAATTAAGCTTTTAACATCGGCAAAACTTAACCCTGCAACCACAATGGGCCCAAGCTTAGGAAACTGAATTTCACCTTCACGATTAATAGTTAATGCATGGCTTAAATTTTCTTTACCGTAGAATTGAACAATAATATTATCACCGGGGCCCATAACGTATTCTGAGGGTATGGGAATATCGATGGCAGGCATAAAGCTGGTGGGGGCATTTTCAAATAATGCATAGCCAAAGGCTTCAAGCGGCTCTGGTTCTTGTTCATCTAATTCAAGCAGCGGATCAATTTCGATAGCTTCGCCTTGCAGTTCAGTATCAATATCACTGATTGGCTTGCGGTTGTTGTTTATGGACTGTTTATTAATATTAGGCTGTGGGTAGTTGCTATTGCTTAGTGCACCTAGATCAACGCCGTATTGTTTCGCGAGCGCTTGCTGCTGAGAGGCGGGCAATTGTTTGAATTTTTCAATTTGAGCCGCACTGGGTGTTTGTGCAAAGTTGGCACTGCTTTGAATAAGCAGTACTAAAGAAATTATAAGACCAATCAAGTGTTTTACATGCATTGATTTAGAACCACATCTATCCATAGTTAATATTAATTCGCTTGAGGGGTTTGGCGGTTGGTGACGTTAAGCGAAAGTTAAGGGGTTATCGGTTGATTTTGGTGCGGGATGTAGACCATGAGAACGGTTGTCCGTTCATTAAGTCATCGGCTTTGGTGGGGAGTTGGGGGGTTGATTTTACATTTCGGGATTTTTAGCTTATTTTTTAAGTTTTAAATTCAAGGTCGTCGGGGGTGGGGCTACACGCCAAAGTCTTGTGTGTGTATTTTTAATGGTGATGGGATATTCTGAGGTTTTACTTTTTTGTTTAAGTTTTAAATTCAAGTTCGTCGGGGGGTGGCCCCGACACGCCAGTCACTTTTCTTTGCTTGTGCAAAGAAAAGTAACCAAAAGAAAGCACACAATCTGACGAAGATTG
>ENA-OQVM01004381-OQVM01004381.1-marine-metagenome-genome-assembly--contig:-NODE-4381-length-14428-cov-4.412933_pt1 | contig 14428 bp, 15 predicted proteins | sample MGYA00237776_ERZ505498 | MGnify/ENA primary metagenome ERZ505498 (study PRJEB26159, sample SAMN06265151) | marine metagenome | isolation source: Helgoland LTER site | place: Germany:Helgoland, sampling... | reverse complement strand
ATGCGGGCGCGTTTGATCAAGAATGTACTGATTACGCGATGTACGATAGTGAGCACCTGACTCATCACCTTCGGGTTGGTCGCGAAGAGATAGCGTAGCGGATACGGAACACTAAGCACCCATTGCCGAATTGGTCGTTTGGGTAGGACCTCATCTACCAGGTGTGCAGCACTGTCCACCATCCGTCGTGCGCCACAGGACGGACAGAAACCCCGCCGCTTACAGCTGAAGGCGACAAGCTTCTCGTGATGGCAGGTATCACAGCGAACTCGCAGAAACCCATGTTCCAGGCGGCCACACTTCAGGTAGTCATCGAACTCACGAACAACATAGCCAGGCAGTTGTTTGCCCTGTGCGGTTAGCATAGCTTTGAACTCAGGCCAATGGCGCTCCACCAGCTGATACAACAGCGTTGTCTCTGGGGTATGGCGTTCGTAGCGAAACGAACCTGTCGGCCAGAACATGTCCTGACTGTTGTGTAGTGACACAGCACGAGATCATTGAGAGGTGATTTGAGATCGTTGACGGGTCAGCCATTGGATAGCAGTCGTTTTTGCTGAACATGCTGTAGGGCTAATGAATGAGGGTATGTGCGAGTTACTTGTTCAGTGTGCGATTTAGCAGTGATTCAAACGCTGAACCATCCTGCCGGGTCAGCTTGGGGACATACCTGGAATAGATGCGAAACAGCATCTCTGTAGTGCTGTGGCCCATCTGTCGGGCAATCCACTCTGGATTTTCTCCAGCTGCTAACCACAACGTGGCTGCTGTATGGCGGGTTTGGTACGGCCTGCGCGGTGGCAGAGCAAGGCGTGTTAGTAATGGATACCAGATTCGTTTTGTGACGTTGTGCACGGATAGTGGGTTACCGGCTTTGTTGGTGAACACGTAATCAAAATCGCACGTCACTTTTGATTGCTGCTTCAATGCATCGAACACCGGCTGCGACATCTGAATCTCTCGCGTTGATCCATCGGTCTTTGTGGTTGTTTGCCGCCCTGCGACAAAAGATTCTCTAACCAGAATTTGTCGATGTTCGAAATCTACATGTTTCCACTTGGAACATGTACTTCACCGGTACGCATACCGGTGAAGAAACGGACTATCAGGTAATTCTTGTAGTCCGGACGTACATGATCAATCAGCTGTCGAACTTCTGCCAAAGTAAATGGGTCTACGTCAGTTCGACTAACTTTAAGTGGTTTGATGTTCTTGAAGGGGGAACTGAACTCATATCTCTCTGCCGCCTCGTTCATGATCGACCGAAGCGGGACCAAGACGTGATTGATTCGAGAGGCTGACAAACCTAAGGAACCATCTTTGCGGGGTATCTTTGCAAGATTTGCGCGAAAAGCCAGCACTGCAGACTTTGCAACTTCATCAAGTCGGTCTTCGCCGAAAACCGGAAGTATGTGTTTGTCCAGTGATGTTCTTAGCGTAATTCTGTAAGAGTATTTCCACCGCGGTTCGTTCTCAGCGAACCACGTGTCTGCGAAATCTCGGAACGATGGAATTGATGATGGCGACGCCGGTTTTACGGCGTCAATGTGGCGGAACCGATCAGTACTGTTTGAGTTCGGGAAGTAAGTCGCTTAATCAAATGTTCCGACCAGTATCTCCGCTTCGATGCGTTCCAAAATAGTCGTAGCCCGTTTGCGATTTACCGGATTGTTTGACAGTTTGGTTTGTTCCCGACAACGCACCCCTCGATAGCGAAAGTCGAAGAAGAGCTTCCCCGATCTGGAACGAATGGAACCCATCGTTTGTCTCTAGATGACACCAGACATCAATGATGTCGATTGAGACTGGCCTTGCCATGTCCTTCTCAATCTTCTCCCAGAGGTAAAGGATCTTTCTCCCTCCAAATGGTCTGATGTAGTGAACGCCTTCGATGAGTACGCTGTCTTTTAAACTGTTTCTTATAGTCCTGGGGTCGTACTTGATTCGTTCTGATAGCTCCTCAGTGGTTAGATAGGTGTAGCTCATGCTATTCTCTCTTGATCCGATTAGATCATCTATGATTCATATGACTCATACAGGAATCATAATAGAGCCAATCTAATCTTTCAAAAACTAAATAGATCATAAACGATCAGTTTAAGGTGGTTGGTTTAAGTGATTCGCATTCTTTTCAAGCAAGCATTGGATGAGAAGTCCTTCAGGGAAGGGCGCCGAATTACTTTGAATGAGGTCAGTGAAGAAACGGGAATTTCCCGTCCAACGTTGACAAGGATTTCAAACGTACCTGGGTACAACACAAACACAGATACGATCAGTGCTTTGTGTGACTACTTTGAGATTGAGCCGGGTGAGTTGCTTAAGAAAGTGTGACCTTTGGGCGCGAGTTGGGCACGGTTTGGGCACAACTGAATTTTAGGGAATCGCCTCTCGCGGTTTTCACCTTCGGTGAAAACGCTGTCGGCCTCGACTTTCTTCGCTTTGCGAAGAAAGCGAGTTGGTAGCTACGGGTGGACTTGACGGTCCGACGTCTCGGCCACCGACCCCAGCATTATGAATTTTACTGGATATTTTTAACCCATTGATTTTATTAACTTAAATCCGAGCACCCACAGCGCATTTTGCATAACAGAGCACAACTTTTCACCACAAGTCCCGCAAATCTCCCGCAGGTACCGGTGGTGCCTTGGCAACTTTGTCTGTCCTTTTATCCGGCTGTAAAGGAAATAAGGCGCCCTTAGTTTCACTTTTAGATCATAAAGTGAAATAATAGCTTTTGTGTTTCACTTTCATTCAGCAGCGCAAGGTTTTTATGGCCATCAGGTTAGAGGAATATCGCTCTGGCGAATACCGGAGGGGTTTCCAGTACCAATTCTTTTTGCCCTCTCATATCAATGAGAGCTGGACCTGGGATACGCCACAAATCAACCAGCTTGTAGAGAAGGCTGCCATAAGACTGGGGGAGCTGAATTCCTATGCTCGCCTGGTGCCAAACATTGATTTATTTATTCAGTTGCATGTCACCAAAGAGGCCGTGGTATCCAGTCGGATAGAGGGCACCAAAACCAATATCGATGAAGCCCTGTTACCAGAGGAGGAAATTAACCCGGAGCGGCGGAATGACTGGCGCGAGGTTAACAACTACATCCGGGCGATGAATGATGCCATCCAAACGATGAAGACATTGCCGTTATCGTCTCGGTTGCTTAAGCAGGCTCACCAGACACTACTCACGAATGTTCGCGGAAAACAAAAGATGCCCGGGGAATTCCGCACCAGTCAGAACTGGATAGGCGGCAGTAGTCTGGCTGATGCGGTATTTATACCGCCCGCGCACGAGCATGTTCCTGAACTGATGGGAGATCTGGAGAAGTTTCTGCACAATGATGAGATTCAAATGCCAGCGTTAGTTCGCATCGCCATTGCGCATTACCAGTTTGAAACCATACACCCCTTTCTGGGTGGCAATGGCAGGATAGGCCGTCTACTTATAACTCTGTTCCTGGTGAGTCAAGGGATTCTCAGTCAGCCCTTACTTTATCCTTCTACCTATTTTGAAAAGAACAAGGGGCTGTATTACGACAACCTGATGAGGGTGCGTACTCACAGCGACATGCTGCAATGGTTGAAGTATTTTTTGGTGGGTGTCGAGCAAACGGCAACTGAGGCTGTCGCAGCGCTGACAAACATTATCAAGCTTAAGTCAGATATCGAAACGTTGATTCACAACAACTTTGGAAGGCGAACCGCCAGCGCCACACTCTTATTGCAACAGCTGTTCAAGCAACCGATTTTGAGCGTTGATCAGGCCGCGACGATCTGTGGCGTAAATTATCGTCCGGCGAATGAGCTGGTTGCCTTGATGTGCAAACAACAGATCCTTAGAGAGATTACCGGGCAAAGCCGAAACAGACTCTTCGCATTTGAACCGTATCTGGAACTGTTTAACCTTAAATGATCACTCGCCACCAAACTCAGTATTTGGCCTGGTAGCTAGCCAGCGCCATTGTGGACGCCCGGATAGACCTGAACCCGCATCAGGCTGAAGGCATAGGACATATTAACGGCCTATCGAGAGTAGACATCCTCGCTGATTGTGTCGACTGGACCTGCAGACCTGTCGAAATACCCGTCTATTGATCCGAAAATCCTGTTCGCGGCGTTGAGCATGCCATTCAAATCCGTTCATTCCTGAACGGGTGCACGCGACAGCTCATGCCATGCGGTATTCACTGGCTTCCTTGCTGGTGTAGTGCTGTTGTGCTGGAATCGCTTCCCAGCGAAAAGAGGCAACGTACCAGGTGGCGCTCTGGTCGGTGGCACCAGCAATGGCCGAGTCGGTGTTTCCTGTTCTTTCTGGCGCAGGTGAGTCAGTATTCGATCGATGACGTCCTGGTCCTCAATGCTGGCGATGACCCTGACAGAACCACCGCAGCGGCCACAGACCTCGATGTCGATACTGAACACACGTTTTAGGCGCTGGGCCCAGGTCATGGCGGCATGGCGCTCGGCGGGTGTGCGGACTTCTGCGTTGGAGATAGACTTGATGCCTTTCCCGCGCCTGGCTGGTGTGACCAGCCCACGCCAGCGGTGGTTTGGAGCTAGAACGCCATGGTAGCGGGTGAGGTTGACCCTCGGCTTTGGCACCAGAGCCGCCAAACGGGCAACGAAATCCACCGACGGATGGCCGCCCCGATCGAACGCCACCTGGGTCGTGCCATCCCGGTACGGTGTCTTCAGGGTGTAAACCACCTTGCCCGTGGCGCTCAGTGAAAGGCGAGGAACTGCCACGGCAGGGCGGGAAATATACCGACACAGGCGCTCACGCTTGTCTTTCTAAATCCCCTCACAGCTGATCCCGGCGTGGAGAGAGAAACCATTGGCCCTGGCCACCCGCTCCAGTCCAGGATCAGGTCCGTCCAGCGGACGGATGGTGCGGATCATGAAAGCTTTACGTCCCTGCTGTGGGCCGACGGCTATGCGGTAGGAGATGGAACTGCCCAGAATCTGCGGCATGGCATCGGTATCCTCGGCGGGGTCGAGGTCCAGCCAGGCACTCTCGGTGTCCTGTTCCAGCAAGCCCTGGCGTTCGAGGCAGCGGCCGACGCGCTGGCTGATCAGTTGAACCAACTCCTCCAACTCGCCTTTGTCGGGTGCTTTGACGCGCTGAAAGCGGGGCGGTCTGTTGTCGCGATGCACATAGACGCCATCCAGGAACAAAATATGAAAGTGAATGTTGAGGTTAAGGGCGCTGCCGAAGCGCTGGATTAGCGTTACGGCCCCGGTGGCGCCTTCCTTGAGCGATAATTCGGATTTGTGGATAAGGTGGGTGGAGATCGCCCGGTAAACGATGCCCAGCACCTTGCCCATGGCCTGGGGGTGGGCCGCAAATAAGTAGCGCAGGGGAAAGGGGAAGCTGATGACCCACTGGCGAAGCGGGACATCGGGAAATACCTCATCGGCCAGCAGGGCGGAGGTCTCGGCCATGCGGCGGGCGCCACAACTGGAACTAGGCGTCCCCGACAGAATCCGCGCTTCTTGCAGGAAAACGCTACAAGTCGTTCGAAATGACATTTGTCACAGCGTACCCGGAGAAAGCCGTGCTCGAGGCGGCCGCACTTCAGGTAGGCCTCGAATTCCCTGTGGACATGCTCGGGCAGGGATTTGCCCTGCTGGGCCAGTTGGTCAACCAGGGCGGGGTAGTGCGCTTCGACGAGTTGGTAGAGTAGTGTCTGCTCGGGTTGATGGCGATCGTAGGCGGTTTTGCCAAGGCCATCCCTGCCTTGTGCCAACATGGTGGTTCCGCCTTGGAGACCAGGAAGACCGAACCAACCAGCCTGTATCGGGAGGCCGGATAATGCCACATCAGAAGTGGCCTCCGAGCCTGTCGCAATTCATCCAATGCGTTAGTTTGCCGGGGGGAAGAAGGCGTAAGACACTCGCTGCTCACGTCACTACAGAGCCAAAGCGGGTAGTGAAGTGGGCGCCTCCGCTCTACGGCAATAATCTCAGCACCTCATCTGCTCAATGGGTTCCTGCAGTGGTTCCACTGGAACCACTGCAGGAACTAGCGAAATGTGTGGGTATCCTTGTCCGAAACCGCGCTCAATGCCACTGAAGTGTCATTTTTCTACCGCGTCCTGACAATCAAGGTACCCGACGGCCGATAAAAACCGCACCGGATGCGAACCGAATTCCCTGTGACACCCGTATTACGGGTTCGTATAGTGGACTCACTAGACGCGGCCACTGCGGAAAAGTGGCAAGGATGACCCCACCTTGCGCAAGCGAAAGGGGTAGGCAGAATATTGTTGTTTTAGAATCTGCTGAACGCGTCACTCAGGGCCTTCTTAGACGCAGCGGTCAGTAATGACCGGGTCCATCTTAGAACGATCGCGGTGCCGCATCATCCGGGTAGCGCTCATTCAAACCTCACCCACTCGTCATGGGAATCTGTTCCAAAATCACTGTTGATAGTCGGGCGCTCACGCCCATTTTGAACAACAGTCTCTTCAACCACGCAAATACACTGGCGGTCAGTGCGTTCTGCTCAACTTAAAAAGGAGAAATCCATCACCAGCGTTTGGCTGGATAACCGTTGGTTTGCACGGGCCAGTTTTCTTGCGAAAACACACCGTGCTGTCTATGGCCAGACACATTCAGGTCAACCGGGATTGGTGTCCCGTGATCGTACTGCTTCGGCAGGCCTGCGCAGCATTGTTGCCAGGTGATCAGAAACACTCACCGAAGGAACTACACTATGCGAGACCTGAACTACCAACTGAAACTTTTGTGTAAACACAGCCATGAGGGCAGCTTCGAAACTCGTGTGGGTAGATAGCGCCAGTTGAGCGCTATCGCCGACCAGTTACACGACTTGGGGTTCCGACAATTGAAGGCCACGTCCCTCAAGCAAAAGCATGTCCAGACCTTGGTGGACCTGTGGCTGAAACAAGACATCTCCCCAGGCACCATCAAGAACCGGATGAGCTGTTTACGCTGGTGGGCCGAGAAGGTTAACAAGCGGGCCGTGGTTGCCAGCTCCAACGACTTTTATGGCATACCGGACCGGCAGTTCGTATCCGGCACCAGCAAGGCCAAGGACCTGAAAAAGGACTAACTCGCCCTGGTGAAAGATGAATATGTGAGGATGAGCCTGCGCCTGCAACAGGCCTTCGGGCTTCGACGGGAGGAAGCCCTGAAGATCCAGCCCCGCTGGGCAGACCGGGGTGATCACCTGCACCTCAAGGCCAGTTGGACCAAGGGCGGACGGGAACGCACCGTCCCCATCCGCACCCTGGAACAACGCGCCCTGCTGGAACACCATGCCGCGTTCCGCATCGGGGCCGTTAATCTCGTGACCATTCAGGATCATCTTGCCGTCCGTGGGGGCCAGAAATCCCGCAACAATATTAAGCAACGTGGTTTTGCCACAGCCCGACGGACCAAGCACACTCAGCAACTCACCCGCCTTCAGGTCGAGTGAGACGTCTTGCAACGCTTGCACGGCCCCCCCGTCTGGCAGGTCAAATCGCATCGAAAGGTTTTGAATTGAAAGTCCGGACATAGGTTCCCACCTGTCGCTTGGCTGGGCCAACGCGGGGCACAGGACACCTGCGCCTTACAATCGAACCCTGCGGTAGGGCGGGGTTCACCCCGCCTCGATATCAAAAGGCCCGCGTGCGGTCCGCACACGAGCCTTTCTCGGTCAGTCTTACTTCGCAGCGGCCAAAGGTGCTGTGTTCACAGTACCTTCATAGCTGTCCAGCGCTCCGTCAATGGAACCGGCGGCGACGAACACGTCCGCGACACCCTTCATGAAGGTAGCAGCCGTGCCACCCAGCCATGCGTTGCTCAGCTGCTCGTCAATCGTCGGGAAAACGAAACCGGCCAGCGTTTCGGCTGTCGCTGCTTCGTCCATACCCGCGTCCTTGGCGATCACTGGCAGCATTTTGGCTTGGTTGGCTTCATCGGCCCACATCGCGTTGGCTTCGGCTGTGACGCCCAGGAACTTGCTCAGCAATTCGCCTTCTTCAGCGATGAAGTTGGCGGGCGCAGTCGTGGCGTCAAACACCAGAATGCCAAGCGCCTGCTTTTCGTCACCCGTCAGCAGCACGTTGCCGGACTCTTTCATGCGACGCAGTGCGCCACCCCAGCCACAGGCCATATCGACAGCGCCTTGCGCCAGTGCCGCGGCACCTTCGGCAGGGGCCATGTCAACAACGTCCAACGACGCAACATCGACACCAAAGTGGTTCATCTGGCTCAGGAAACCGTAGTGCGCGGCTGTGCCCAGTGGAACGGCGACTTTCTTGCCAGCAAGCTCACCAGCAGAGTCTTTGTCGATTTCCAGAGCGGACGACACAACGCAGTTGTCGTTCTCGGAATAGGACACAGCCACATCAACGATCTGGATGTCCTGACCGGCAGAGGCGGCAACGACGAAAGGTGGAACGCCTTGGGAAACGGAAATGTGAACGTCGCCAGACGCCATGGCAGCAGACATGGCCGTGCCTGTGTCAAAGCTGACCCAATTGATCTTTGTGCCCATCGCTTCTTCGTACATGCCTGTTTCTTTGGCAAACTGGAATGGCATGGGCCACTCAAGGAAGTAGGCAACAGTGATTTCTTCGCTCTGGGCAAAGGCACCTTGGGCACCTGCCAGCATAGCCGTGGCTGCAACAGCACCCATCAGTTTGGATTTAATAGTCATAATAGTAACTCCCGTGGTTCACGCAGCCTTTTGGCCGCACGTTTTTTGTTAGACTTGGACGGTGACCCGCCTCTGATCGCACGCAATGCTTTGCAGCGCTCGCGTGATCCGAGCCGATAATGCCTGTGGGATCAATGTTTATTCAAAGAAACTGCCGCAACGACCAAGTGTGAAACAGTACCTTTCAACATTTGAAAATCACAGCAGATGCCTGAAAACAAGGCACTTTGACTGGGGGCCGGGCAAAACAGGGGGGACGAAACAGGTAAACTGGCTGTACTTACGCCCCCAAACTGGCCCTATGGATACGACTAGATTCTCAGCGATTATAAACGCCGGCGGGGGGTCATACGCCTATGATTCATTGGCCCCGCCCTTCATCGAAAGGTTTTGAGGTAATGGACGGAACGTTCAACGAAAACGACATCAGCCGCGTGGTCGAAGCCGATCGGGCAAATGTCTGGCACCACCTGATTCAACACCAGCCGTTCTTTCACGGCGCGGACCCCAAAATCATCGTCGAAGGCAAGGGAATCAATGTCTGGGACCAAAAGGGAATCGAACATATCGACGCCGTTTCCGGTGGGGTCTGGACGGTCAACATCGGCTACGGGCGCGAATCCATGGGCGACGCGGTACGTGACGCCATCGTGAAAATGAACTTCTTCGGCGGCACCACCGGCTCGATCCCCGGCGCGCTGTTTGCCGAAAAGCTGCTGACCAAGATGCCGGGGCTTGACCGGGTCTATTATTGCAACTCCGGCTCCGAAGCGAACGAGAAAGCCTTCAAGATGGTGCGCCAGATCGCGCACAAGAAATACGGCGGCAAAAAGCACAAGATCCTCTACCGCGACCGCGACTATCACGGCACGACCATCGCGTGCCTCTCTGCGGGCGGCCAGGACGAACGCAACGCGCAATACGGGCCCTACACCCCCGGTTTCGTGCGGGTGCCCCACTGCCTTGAGTACCGCAAACACGAACAAGACGGCGCGCCAGACCAGAACTATGGCGAATGGGCCGCCGACCAGATCGAAGCGGTGATCCTGCGCGAAGGGCCCGACACCGTCGGCGCGCTCTGCCTTGAACCCGTGACAGCCGGTGGCGGCGTGATCGAAGCGCCCGATGGCTACTGGCCACGCGTCGCTGAAATTTGCAAAAAATATGACATCCTTCTGCACATCGACGAAGTCGTCTGTGGCGTGGGGCGCACCGGCGAATGGTTCGGCTACCAACACTACGGGATCAAACCCGACTTCGTGACAATGGCCAAAGGCGTGGCATCTGGGTACGCGGCCATCGCCTGCACGGTCACCACGAACGAAGTGTTCGACATGTTCATGGACGACACGTCCGACAACATGAACTACTTCCGCGATATCTCGACATTCGGGGGCTGCACTGCTGGCCCGGCGGCCGCCATCGAAAACATGCGCATCATCGAAGACGAGGATCTGCTGGGCAACACAGTCGCCATGGGTGACTACATGCTGGACCAGCTGCGCGCGCTCAAGGACAAGCACAAAGTGATCGGCGACGTGCGCGGCAAGGGGCTGTTCCTCGGGGCCGAACTGGTGGCAGATCGCGACAGACGCGAACCGGCCAACGAAAAAATGGTGCAGGCCGTCGTCGGGCACTGCATGAAACAGGCCGTGATCATCGGGGCCACCAACCGGTCACTGCCCGGGCGGAACAACACGCTGTGCTTCTCGCCTGCACTGATCGCGACCAAGGACAACATCGATCATATCCTGGGGGCCGTTGATACGGCACTGACCGACGTGTTTGGGTAAAGACCGCATCAATTCAACAAGATCAGGCCCCGGATACACTCCGGGGCCTTTTTTTCAGGCGCACAGCACGGCGACGGCGACTGGGCGGACCAATCGGGCTATCAAGGCGATGCCAAGAAGCTCCGCAAACGCTCAACGCAGCGCCAAATCCCCCAGTTCTGATCGTACAAATTCGGGAATGCTCGCCAGAAGCGTCGCAGTGATGATTGGAATATTTTTCGCCTTACAATCCCTTTGATTGGTAGGGCTGTGCCGGCCTTGGAGGCTGAGCGTGTCCGACAATGACACTAGGCGATGATCGTGCTCTTTGATACAGTCGATCACAACATTAATGGGAGTTCTCAAATATGACCAATCGCCTCACTTTGAGCCTAAGCGCACTTTTTTTTGCCGGAGTCGTCGCCACCAATGTCCATGCCGAAGGCGTTCAGGCTAACCGGCTTTCTCCCGAAGTCATGGTCACACCTGAAAACTTCAAAACCGCCGCGACGCATTGGGAATTCACGAAATATCTTCCAAAGACAGGTGGCATGAACCAGTTTGGTCATATCAGGGAACCATACCCTGCCGATGTCAAAGCTACGGTACGCCCAAACCGCGACACGCTGTACAGCATCGCCATCATTGACATCACTGAGGGGGCTACCCTGAGCATCCCTGAGATGGGCGACCGTTATGTATCAGCCATGGTTGTCAATGAAGACCACTATGTGAACAAGGTTTATCTGGGAGGCGGAGAGTTTCCTTTGACCAAGGAACTGTTCGATACCGACTACGTCATTCTTGTTATGCGCACTTTGGTGGATTCTGCGGACCCTGACGATGTGGCGGCGGTCAACGCACTACAAGACCAGTACAAGATTACCGCGAATTCTGCCAAGCCGTTTAACGTGCCGAACTATAACCGCGACAGTTTCAAAGACGTACTGGAACTGGGATTGGAAGTTGGACGGTATATCCCCGATACCAACGCCATGTTTGGATCAAAAGAAGACGTCGATAGCCTGCGCCACTTCGCCGGGACGGCCTTTGGGTGGGGTGGATTGCCAGAGAGTCAGGCTTTTTATCTAAATGTAGAACCCGGTTTGCCGGTCGGAGAATACAAGATTGAGGTGCCTGCAGAAGTCCCGGTGGGCCAATTTTGGTCCATCACAATTTACGATGCAGATGGCTATTTCTACGAGAACAATCTTAACAGCTACTCGATTAACAGCATCACTGGCGCAAGGAATGACGACGGTACGATGACAGTTAATCTGGGCGGATGTGACGATGGGCGTGCGAACTGTATTCCCGTCACCGAGGGCTGGAACTATGCTGTGCGCCAGTACCACCCCGGCGAGGCCATTCTGGACGGAAGCTGGAAATTTCCAGACGTTCAGCCGGTCTCTGCCAACTAGTCGCCTAACAGTTTAAATGGACGGGGCCGCCTCCAGCGCCCCGTTCATCAAAACTCTGTTGAGCTAAAGTATTGCGAAGGGTAGCTTCCCACCGCAAAAAAGGCCTTTACACGAGGCGCAGCGAAAGCCCGCTTTCCTCTCTTTCTGCCAAAATTAGCACAACGCAGCATCGCTCCCTTAGGGCTCCACACCTACTATCCCCTGCACCGCCGGATTTGATCCGAAGGATCGAACTCCAACCTCAGCCACCAATCCACCCACGGCCCCGCGCAACATCGGGCCAACACCGCGTGCGCACATCCGTTCACTCCCTTCATCGCACTCCGCTCATCCACCACCGCGCCGCGCCTTGATATCTTCCAACACGCGAAATGCCTCTGCGTTCACGCGCGGCAGGGTGTTGTCATAGGGATAGCCCTGAATGTGCCCCGCCATCAGGGATGTCCAATAGATGCGCAGCACCCGGTTCAGCCGCTTTTGATAACCGGGCCCGAGTTTGCGAAACCAGCGCAGCATGTCGCTGTCCATGCGCAGCGTCACGCGGGTCTTGTGGCGGTCAATCGGTTCGCCATAATCCAACCCGGTCCAGCCATCCGGCAGGCTTTTGTCGATCCATTCAACAGTCAAATCATCTTGCAGCCGCTCCAGCTCGGTCATCATATCCAGTTTGTGGCCCGTGCGTATGGAATAGGTCATGGCCGTCGTCTCCTGATGAGGTGTGTATAGGGAGAACCTGTCACCACGGGGTTAACGGGCGCTGATATGACAGTACGGTGCACAGGCTGTGCACAGATGGTGCATACGCGGTGCATCGCGCTTTTTTGAAACGACGCGCTGCAAATTCCTTGATTATTGATACGAAATGTTTCATTACTTGATCATAGAATAACTCGACAGACCTGCGATCAGATGCCGTTTCACCCCATCTTAATACCAGATTGAAATGTTGATGTGGCCAGTTTAGTGTCCGATCATGGCCCTGCCGATCGAAACCTTTTTCCTGTCCCAAAACCATCAAGGCACCCTACAAAGCCAGGTGCAGCAGATGATTGCCCACGGCATTCTATCGGGTCGGTTCGGCACTGGGGAAAAACTGCCTTCGACCCGCAAACTCGCCACCCATCTGGGCATCAGCCGCATCACCGTGACGCTGGCCTACACAGAGTTGGTCGCTGATGACTATTTGTCGTCAAAGGGACGTTCGGGTTATTTCGTTTCAGACAACGCCCCAGAACCACCCGCCTTTCCGGCACAGCGTTTCAACACAGGCACGGTGGACTGGACCCGCACGATCGGTCAGCGGTTCACGCCGGGGCTTAGTCTCAACAAGCCCGCTGATTGGGCAAATTATCGCTTCCAGTTCATCTATGGACAGGCGGATAAGACCCTGTTCGACAGCGCCAACTGGCGTCTGTGTGCGTTGCGCGCTCTGGGAATGCGCGACTTTAACGCGCTAACGTCGGACTATTTTGATGGCGATGACCCACAACTGGTGGACTTCATTGCCCGACAAACCCTGCCGCGACGTGGCATCCTAGCAAACCCCGACGAGATCCTTGTCACGATGGGCGCGCAAAATGCGCTTTGGCTATCCGCCCAGGTCTTGCTGAACAGCCGCCGCCGGGCAGCGATTGAGGATCCTTGCTACCCAGCACTCCGAACGATCCTGACGCAGTCCCGCTGCCAGCTCAGCGTTGTGCCTGTCGACCGCGACGGTTTGGCCCCACAAGATCTGCCCGAAGACACAGATGTGGTTTTCACAACGCCAAGCCACCAATGCCCAACAACTGCGACGATGCCGCTGGAGCGGCGCAAGGCATTGCTGGCCAAGGCTGAAGCCGAGGATTTTGTCATTGTCGAAGACGACTATGAATTCGAGATGTCGTTCCTGAAGTCCCCATCACCTTCGCTCAAATCCCTCGATCAAGACGGGCGGGTCATCTATGTTGGGTCGTTTTCGAAATCTCTGTTCCCCGGTCTGCGGCTTGGCTACCTCGTCGGTCCCGCTCCTTTTATCCGCGAAGCCCGCGCCTTGCGTGCAACCGTTCTGCGGCACCCACCCGGTCATATCCAACGTACTGTCAGCTATTATCTATCGCTTGGACATTATGACGCGCTCGTCCGACGGATGAGTAAAACCTACCACGAACGGCGAAAGGTGATCGATGCAGAGCTTAACGCACACGGGCTGACAATTGCCGGACAAGGCACTTATGGCGGGTCATCGGTCTGGTTGCGCGCGCCTGACGGCATCGACACAACAGTATTAGCACAACGTCTACAAGCAGATAGCGTTCTGGTCGAACCCGGCGCACCCTTCTTTGCAAGTGAAACACCTCCTACTGAATACCTCCGCCTCGCGTATTCTTCGATACCATCTTCGCGCATTCCAGAGGGAATAGGCTTGATTGCCGGCGCAATCCGAAGTAGCTGATTATTGAGACCTGTGGTCTCAAAATGATTTGATTTGGCCTTAGGAACGGATTTCAACTGGACCTAACGGTTAGGCCGGACAAACCATAATGTCGCCACAGCAAAATAGGGGGATTCTGCGCCCCCTTTTT
>ENA-OQVM01004379-OQVM01004379.1-marine-metagenome-genome-assembly--contig:-NODE-4379-length-14433-cov-5.938214_pt1 | contig 14433 bp, 8 predicted proteins | sample MGYA00237776_ERZ505498 | MGnify/ENA primary metagenome ERZ505498 (study PRJEB26159, sample SAMN06265151) | marine metagenome | isolation source: Helgoland LTER site | place: Germany:Helgoland, sampling... | reverse complement strand
GCGGTAATCGAAGTCCAGTCGGTTCTTCGTACGCACGGAGTTAGCAATCGCATCCACGCGGCCCTTAACCAATTCAACCTCGCGCATCGCACTAACTAACGGAATCATGATATCGACCGATATCTTGATACCTTTTCGCCGTACCGCGACCATCGCTTCAAAAATTGCTTGGGCCTGCATGTCGTAGATTTCAGGAATCGCGATACCCAGCCGCACACCGCGCATGCCCAGCATAGGGTTATATTCAGCCAAAGCTTCGACACGTTCGGTTACCTCTGACAATGGCAATGCCACTTGTTCTGCCAAATCGCGCAAGCCTGCTTTGTCAGACGGCAGAAATTCGTGCAAAGGCGGGTCAAACAGACGGACACAGACGGTTTTGCCCGCCATAATCTCGAACAGCGCCTGGAAATCTTCGCGCTGCATCGGCAACAAACGATCCAGAACAGCCCGGCGGTCATCGCTTTCTTCGGCAAAAATCATTTCGCGCATGACACCAAGGCGGTCACCTTCGAAGAACATGTGCTCTGTGCGGCAAAGCCCGATCCCCTCTGCGGCAAAATTACTGGCAGTCTGCGCATCAGCGGGCGTGTCGGCGTTTGCGCGCACGCCAATATCGCGGAAATCGTCAGCCCATTCCAGCAGCGTCTGGAACGCGCCGTCCAATGCGGCCTCGAGCATGGCAGGTTCACCGACCAGTACTTGACCTGTCGTGCCATCAACTGTGATCACGTCGCCTGCTGAAAACACCCGCCCGTCAGGGGCTGTAATCTGGTTCGATTTGCGGTCGATAGACAGATCAGATGCACCCACGACGCAAGGCAAACCAAGGCCACGGCCAATAACAGCCGCGTGGCTTGTCACGCCACCGCGCATGGTCAAAACTGCATGAGCCGCGTGCATCCCGCGAATATCCTCTGGCGTGGTTTCGCGGCGCACAAGAATGCAGGCCTCGCCACGGGCGGCACTCGCTTGGGCCTCATGGGCTGTCAAAACGATCCGCCCAGAAGCAGCACCAGGGCTTGCTGCGATACCGCGCACAATCACGTCGCGCGCAGCGGTTGGATCAACTTGCCGGTGGAGCAATTCTGACAAGGCCGCAGGTTCAATGCGCATGACGGCTTCTTCACGCGGGATCACCTGATCTTCGGCCAAAGCGACGGCAATCCGCACCGATGCACGCGCGGAACGCTGAACGCGTACCGCATCAAGAATTTGCAACTCGCCATCTTTGATGGTGAATTTGATATCCATTTCTTCGCGTAGGTTCTTGCGGCAAATATCGCCGTATTCCACAAGCTGTGCAAAAACTTCTGGCTGCAAATCTTCAAGTGAAGGGCCGCGCGGATCGCGGGCCAGATAATGCGCGCCTTCGGCATCAGGGCGCACATCACGCGTTTCGGTTTGCCATGCGCTGACATAACGTCCAACGATTGTTGGGGCCCCTGTGACCACATCAACAAATCGCACAAAGCCCTGCCCGCATTCACCAGAATTGCGTCCAGCCGCCATCGCTTGAACAACCAAACCAAGACCCGCGTCGGCAGGTGCGCCCTTGGCTTGACGCAGCAAACGTGCGGTCGTGCCATCCCATGCACGCGCCATCGAGCGTAGAACTTCGGCCAATTGCACCGCAGGGTCTTGAGGGAACCGTTGTTCCGTTTCAAATTCGTACGTTTCCATCATCGACCGCAGGCTGGCGGTGTCGAATACGTCGGGCAGGTAAAATTCATCAGGGTCAAGTCGCGCCACATGCACCGCGTAGGACTGCACAAAGCGCAGATAAACGCGGGTGGCAGCGGCTTCGCCAACATAGTTGATCAATTCGACATAGCGGGCATCATTCATGCCCACGTTCAGGATCGCACCGGGGCCACCCCAGTCAGGGTCTTGGCTGGACGGGCGGACGGACAAAAGCGGCGCATCGCCGAATGGGGCCAATAGCGCGTCCATATCCGGCAAATCACCCAACGCCGCAGCATGCACTGCGTCAAATGACAAAGCGACCGTGATCGGTACAGGCATATCCAAGCGCACAAGGCGTTGCAGGCATTTCGCACGCCCCCCGTGCACAGCCGCGCGCATTGCGGCAGTCGGAGTAATCAGGGTCAAAGGACCATAAGGCGTCTGTTGCTGCACTGCGGCACCGATCTATTGTGTGGTTGCAGCATAGAAGACAAAAGGCGTTTATGTACACCTAACTTTACAGTTTTAGACGCTAGCCTTCGATTTTGTTCAAATCCGCGACGCTCAGACAGATTTTGCGGATGCGGGACAACAGGTTAAGGCGGTTGCGGCGCACGACTTGGCGCTCATCATTCACCTGTACTGTGTTGAAAAATGCATCAATCGGGCCGCGAAGTGCTGCCATAGCCGTCATTGCGGTGCTGAAATCTTCGTTGGCCATCGCAGGGGCAATTTTCGCATCTGCAGCATCAAGAGCTTCGAACAGCGCCTTTTCGGATGGGTCTTCGGCGAATTTCAGGTCAGCGCCGTAGGAATATTCAACCCCGTCTTTTTCTTCGGCTTGGGTCAGGATGTTGTTGGCGCGTTTAAAGCCTTGGATCAAGTTTTCACCGTCGTCAGTGGCAAGGGTCGCGGCCAGAGCCGCGGCCCGTTTGACCAAAAGCGTCAGGTCATCATTGCCCGGCATCGCGATGCAAGCGTCGATGATGTCATGACGGATGCCTTTGTCTTTGAGGAAGACTTTGAGGCGGTCGTGCAAAAACACTAGAATATCGTTGGTATCCGCAAATCCCTCATCACTAGTCTTCTCTCTGTGTCTGATCCCAACTAATTTTGAGGCAATAGCAAATGTGCCAACTGAAGCAGCATTCAACGATACACCAATATCGTTGCCCAAAACTAACCGAACAATTCCTAGCGCCGCTCTTCGCAGCGCAAACGGGTCCTTACTGCCTGTCGGTTTCTCATCAATCGCCCAGAACCCTGTCAGCGTGTCTATCTTGTCGGCCAACGCCACGGCAACAGACACAGGCGCAGTCGGTACATCATCCGATGGCCCCAGCGGGGAATAGTGATCTTGGCAAGCAGCAGCGACCTCCGCAGGCAAACCCGCCTCGATCGCGTAATACCGCCCCATCAAGCCTTGCAGTTCAGGAAACTCATAGACCATTTCAGACGACAAATCAGCCTTGGCCATCCGTGCGGCTTTTTCAGCCAGATCAGGATCAGCACCCACACTTGGCGCGATCTCGCGGGCAAGTGCCGCGATCCGTTCAATCCGGTCTTTCTGCGAGCCTAATTTGTTGTGGAACGTGACATTCGACAGGCTATCCAACCAAGGGTCCATCCCTGCTTTGGCGACCCGCAAATCGTTTTCCCAAAAGAACTTGGCGTCAGCCAAACGCGCAGCCAGAACCTTTTGGTTTCCTGCCAGAATGGTCGCGCCCTGATCGGCGGTTTCCATGTTGGCGACAGTCACGAAACGCTCGATCCGGTTGGTCTTGGGATTGCGCACGGAAAAGAACTTCTGATGCTCTTTCATGGATGTCTGCAGCACCTCTGGCGGCAGGCCCAAAAAGTCATCGTCAATGCGGCCCAGCAGGACCACAGGCCATTCGACCAGCCCTGCAACTTCGGCCAGCAATCCACGATCTTCAACCACTTCAAGGCCCAGCGCGAATGCTTGGGTGGTGGCGTCGTTCCAAATCGCTTCGGCCCGTTCATCGGCGCGCAAGACTACCTTGGCGCGCTTTAGCTTCACCTCGTAGTCATCGAAAGATGTGACAGAAAATGCATCTGGCGCAAGGAACCTATGTCCCCGCGTAGTGTTGCCCGATGTAATTCCATCCACCTCAAGCGGCACCACCTCCACACCGGCTTCATCGCTCAGAATACACAGGATAGAATGCAGTGGGCGCACCCATTTCAGGCTGCCCTCGCCCCAACGCATCGACTTGGGCCATGGGAAGTTGCGGATCGCTTTTTCCAGCACCTCGGCGATGATATCCGCGGCCATACGCCCCGGCTTTTCGATCACGGCGAAATAGACCTGGCCCTTCTTGTCGTCGCGCACTTCCAAATCTTCACGCGCCACGCCTGCCCCGCGCAAGAAACCGTCAATTGCTTGATCAGGCGCGCCGACCTTGGGGCCCTTACGCTCTTCGCGCACAGCTTTACTCTCAGCGGTGAGCCCGTCGATGGACAAGGTCAACCGGCGCGGGGTCGAGAAAGCAGCGGCACCTGCATAGGTCAGCCCTGCCTCAACCAAGCCATCCGTTACCAGTTTGCGCAGGTCATCCGCTGCGCGGTTCTGCATCCGTGCTGGGATTTCTTCGGAGAAGAGTTCAATCAGAAGATCAGGCATCACTCGGTGCTTTCTGGGATTGGGGGGCAGTTTTCGGGTGGGCGGTTGCCGTCAAAGACGACCTCGCCACATTCATTGATCTGGTGCCATGCGTAACCGCGCCCATCAGGGTAGATCGCGACGATCCGGTCGATGCCGTATTCGATGTTCTCGACACCCATAAAGGCGATGGCTTCGGTTTGCAGACCGGCTCCGATCTGCGCGGCATCAAAGCAATCGAACCACGCAGGCGCGACCCGCGGTTCGGCATCGTCAACGATGACGAAGGTTTCGGTCAGCATCGCTTGGCTCAGCGTTGTTTCAAAGCATGCGCGATACCGTAGTGGGCTGCTGATCGCGTCAATTCCTTTAAAACTTTGCACCACAATCGGTTCAGCTTCACCTGTACTGACAGAGGTCAATCGCACTGCGTCGCCGCTTGCTTGCACCTCGTCGTAGTAGGCGTAAACCTGTTGGTAGTAGAGTACACCACCAAGAACAGCGGCCGACAGAAGCATCATAACGATAAAAACCCGTGCCATCAGGCAGCCGCCCCGCCCGCTTCGGTTTGCACGAATGCATCGGCGCAGGCTTTCGCCAGCGCCCGCACGCGTCCGATATAGGCTTGGCGTTCAGTGACAGAAATGACCCCACGCGCGTCCAGCAAGTTAAAAACGTGGGATGCCTTGATGCATTGGTCATAAGCAGGATGCGCCATGATGATCTTATGTCCCGTTTTGGGGTCATCCGCAGGTGCATCCAGAATGCGCTGACATTCGGCCTCTGCATCCACAAAGTGCTGCAACAACACGTCAGTGTCGGCGATATCAAAGTTCCAGCGGGAATATTCCTGCTCGGTCTGCTTGAACACATCACCGTATTTCAGTGCGATCGGCGCGTCTGGGTCGTTGAAGGGCATGTCCATAACGTGGTCAACGCCAAGGATATAGATCGCGAGACGCTCCAACCCGTATGTCAGCTCACCCGAGACCGGTTTGCAGTCATAACCGCCGACCTGTTGGAAATAAGTGAACTGGCTGACTTCCATGCCATCACACCAGACTTCCCAGCCGAGGCCCCACGCGCCCAGCGTCGGGCTTTCCCAGTCATCCTCGACAAAGCGGATGTCATGCATAGACGCATCAACACCGATGGCCTCCAGAGACCCAAGATAGAGGTCTTGCAGATCAGATGGGGATGGCTTCATCAACACCTGATACTGATAGTAGTGCTGTAATCGGTTCGGGTTCTCGCCATAGCGCCCATCAGTCGGACGCCGGCAAGGTTGCACATAGGCCGCTGCCCAAGGTTTATTGCCCAGAGCGCGCAGGGTCGTGGCGGGGTGGAATGTGCCGGCGCCAACTTCCATGTCGTAGGGTTGCAGGATCGCACAACCCTTGCTGGCCCAGTATGTCTGAAGCCGCAGGATGATTTCCTGAAAACTGCGTGGTTTATCCGCCATGATGCGCCCTTCAAGTGCTTTGGCCGTTCAATAGGGTGCTGGGCGGACAGGGTCAATTGGGCAACGTCTGACGATTTTTTCCGCAGTGCCGTAGCGTCTGACAATAGTTTGACTTGCACAGAGCCGCGTGTGCCGCAACAAACCGGAATTAACTGCCGCAATACCGAGGTTTACGATGTTCAGGGCTTTTGTTGCCGGTCTTTTTTTATGCCTGTCTGCTATGCACGCAAGCGCGCAAGACCGCTTTTGGGTGCAAATCGAAGCGCGCCAGACACTCAGTGAAGCAACAGAGCGTGCACGTCTCTATGCCCGCCGTTTTGATGACGTGCAGGGGTATTATCTGGGCCGCGGCTTTTATGGCATCACCCTTGGCCCCTATAGCGAAACCCTTGCCCGCCAAGAGTTGCGACGCCTTCTGAACTCCGGACAAATTCCATCTGACAGCTATTTGCAAAACGGGCGCCGGTTTGAGCAACAGTTTTGGCCTGTTGGTGGTGGATCATCAAATCCGGTCGTGGCAGAAGAACCTGCACCAGAGTTAAGTCCACTGCCACAGAGCGGGCTGACAGCCCCTGTCGAGACGTTGCGCGAGGCCCGCGCGTCAGAGGCCGCTTTATCCCGCGCCGAACGCGAGGAGCTGCAAAAAGCGCTGCGTTGGGCCGGTTTTTACAACTCGACCATTGATGGCGCATTCGGCCGTGGCACGCGCAGCGCGATGGAGGCTTGGCAGACCGCCTATGCCCAAGACCCCACAGGTGTGTTGACGGCTCGCCAGCGCGAACAGCTTTTATTGCAATACAATGCAGTCTTGACCGAAGTCGGTATGCAAACTGTCCGTGAGGACACCGCTGGCATTCAAATGCAACTTCCGACAGCGGCCGTTGCATTCACGGAATATCAACCCCCTTTCGCGAAATTTGCAGGCCAAGGCATTGTGCCGGAAGCACAAGTCCTGCTCATTTCTCAGCCGGGCGACGCTGGCCGTTTGTCAGGCCTTTTCGAAGTGTTACAGGTTCTTGACCTGATGCCACAGGAAGGCCCACGCCAGTTGCGCGGCAACAGCTTTAGCATCGAAGGCGTAAATGCAGATTTGCATTCCTATGCGACCGCGACATTGCAGGACGGCCACATCAAAGGCTTTGTGCTTGTTTGGCCTGCTGGCGATAACAACAGACGCGCGCGTATCTTGGACGTCATGCTATCCAGTTTCGAAGCCCTTGACGGCGTGCTTGATCCCAACCTTGTTCCCCCTGGGGAAGATCAGGCCATTGATATGGTCGCAGGGCTGGCCGTGCGGCAACCGAAACTGTCGCGTTCAGGCTTTTACGTCTCGGCAGACGGCATAGTTGTGACCACGCCAGAGGTGATCGCAGGCTGTACCCACATCACGCTTGATCGCGAAACCGACGCAGAGGTCGTGGCCCAAGACGCCGACCTTGGTATTGCGATCCTGCGCCCGATTGTGCCCTTGTCTCCGCTAGATGTGGCGACTTTTCAGTCTGATATCCCCCGGCTGAAAGATCCGGTCGCTGTAGCAGGTTATCCATACAACGGCGTCCTGACCGCGCCGACGCTGACTTTTGGCACTTTGGAGGATATCCGTGATCTTCAAGGTGATGACCGGCTCAAGCGTTTGTCGCTACTGACCCAAATCAGCAATGCTGGTGGCCCTGTAATGGACGCCAGCGGCGCGGTGCTGGGCATGTTGTTGCCGCGCGACGGCAGCACAGGCCAGGCCTTGCCCGATGATGTGCAGTTTTCAATTGATGCCGCATTGATTGCAGAGTTGTTGCAAACGCAAGGTATCGTTCCCGCACAAACGGCAGCGGCCCCTGCGATTTCTTCAGTGGCTTTGTCACGCAAGGCGACTGACGTCACTGTCTTGGTCAGTTGCTGGTAAGCGCGATATCGGATTTGACACGAATGATAGTTGGGCCTTTGGTGTGAAGGGCAGTTTTCAAGGCTGACTGAAACTGCTCCAGATCCGCTGGCTCCACAGCTGCAGCGCCGTAGGCTTCGGCGAGTTTGAGGAAATCAGGGTTCCGCTGGACCACTGCATTCGGCGCAATTTGCGCGCGTACCATGCTGTCCTCGATTTCGCCCAGTTTACCGTTGTCCCAAATGATAATGGGCAGCGTCAGTTCCAGCTCAACAGCTACCGCCAGTTCCTGAACGGTATACTGAAATCCATAGTCCCCTAGGATAGCAATTACTGGCTTATCCCCGACCCCGATCTTACCACCAATCGCGGCAGGTAGCGCATAACCAAGCGTGCCAAAGCCATAAGGATGATGCCAATGGCCCGGACGATCCATGGGATAGACCTCTTTGGCAGCATAGGCGAACTGGGTCATGTCGGAAAAGAACATGGTCTCGGCAGGGACGGCTTCTTTCAATGCATCAGAAACCGGGAGAATACCGGGGCGTTCGGCGTCAATTTCGGCACGCCATTTGGCACGGGTAGCGGCGACTTCTGCTGCCGCCCAACTGGTTTGCTTGATGCCCTCCAACTGGTTCAGGCTCTCAGTTAAATGCGCGCTTGCGTCCGCCAAAATGCGGGTGTCGGCATTGTGACGGTCAGACAGGCTTTCGGCGTCCAGATCAATGCGCACCAACGGCGCGCTTTGGCCCAGATGATCGCGCCAGAGATCAACCTCGCTGAGCCGCGTCCCCACCGCGACGATGAGATCAGCAGAGGCAATCACAGCTTCACTGCCGCCCCGCGCCAGCGTCGCACCATAGTGCAGCGGGCTGCTATCAGGGATTACCCCCCGCCCGGCATAAGTTGTGAATGACGCTGCATTCAGGCGCAGGAAATGCGGCATCCAGCTTTCCACCCCATGCACAGCCCCTCCTCCGAAAATGAACAGAGGCCGCTTGGATGCATTCAGTCGATCAATCAAAGCGATCCGTTGTAGCGGTGCGGCTTCCATCCGGTAAGGCCATTCATCGGCGCGCGAGGTCGCGGGCGGGGCATTTGCTTCAAGCTGCGCAATCGGGACTTGGATGTGTTTCGGGGACGGCACGCCGGTGAAGAGCTCCGTCAATGCGCGGTCTATCAACTGATAACTTGCATCAGCCGATCGCGCTGTCACCGACCAATCGCAAACAGTGGCCGCAGCCCCCTCTTGATCCTTCATCTGGTGCAATTGACCGCGCTTGGCCTCGGTCTCATCCAGCACCGAAGATATCACCAGCATCGGCACGCTGTCCGAATAGGCCTGCCCCATCGGCGTCATGATGTTGCACAAACCCGGGCCGGAAATCACATAGGCCACCCCGACTTTGCCCGTCGCACGCGCATAGCCATCGGCCATGAAACCTGCACCTTGCTCGTGGCGGGCCAGCACATGGACGATCCCTGCTTCTTCGATGCCGCGGTACATCTCTTGGTTATGCACGCCGGGGATGCCAAAGATCGTATCCACCCCACGATTCTTCAGCATGTGCGAGATTTGTGCACCAAGGGGCCGTGTCGTCATCGTCAGGGTCTCCAGAATTTGATGGATAGGATCGTCAGTACGACCATGATTTCAAGGCGGCCAACGAACATGGCGATCGCCAATATCCATTTCGCGGTGTCGTTGATGTTGGCATAGTTGCCTGCCGGGCCGATTTCGAGCCCCAAGCCCGGCCCTATGTTTGCCAAAGCAGCAGCGGCCCCAGAGACCGAAGTGATGAAATCAAGCCCGGTAAGGCCCAGCAAGACGGCCACAGCACCGAGCGACAGGATAAACGCAACCAGAAACGCAATGACAGAGTTCAAAACATCTTCGCTGATAGGGCGTCCATCATAGCGCGGGGTGAAAACGCCGTGCGGCGAATGAATTTGACGGATCTGGCTTTTGATCGCGGCAAAAACCAATTGATAACGAAAGACTTTGACCGAACAAGATGTTGACCCCGCGCACCCCCCGATCAAACCAATCAGGAAGAACAGCACCACAGGAAACGCACCCCACGTCATGTAGTTTGCACTGGCATATCCGGTACCCGTCATAATCGAGGTGACATTAAAGAGCGCGTCACGAAACCCGCTCTCGGTCATGGTTCCACCGCGCCCCCAAAGCCAGGAAGTCATCAGCAACACGCAGAAGCTCACAATCATCAAGAAGACTTGGATTTGGCCGTCTTTAAACAGCGGCTGCGCTGTGCCTGCCATTAGTTGGACAAAGCGGACAAAGGGGAGTGCGGCCAAGATCATAAAGATCACGGCGACATAGTGCACACCTGCCCCAAAAGTAGCGAATGATGCATCATAATTTGCCATCCCACCGGTCGAGACTGTGGTCATCGCATGCACGATCGCATCGAATCCTACCATCCCCGTTGCCGAATAAGCTACGACACAGGCAATGGTCAGCCCGACATAAATAAACGAAATACTTGTCGCGATCTCACCTGCGCGGGGTAGGATTTTGCCGCTTGTATCAAAGCCTTCCGAGCGGAAGATCTGCATACCACCGACGCGCAATTCGGGCAAAAAAACCATTGCAACGACAATGATACCAACGCCACCCAGCCATTGCAGAATACCGCGCCACAGTTTGAGGCCGTCTGGCAGCACCTCTAGGTTGCCAAATGCTGTTGCTCCGGTCGTGGTCAGGCCCGACATGGCCTCGAAGAATGCATCGGTGAAATTTGCGCCGGTTGCGCCAAGCACAAAGGGGATTGCACCAAAGATCGGCAAGGTCAGCCAAACCAAAGACGTCAGCAAAAACGTTTGCCGCAGCGATAGACCTTGGGCCACACCGTTTGAACAGGCCAAAGCGATCAGCCCACCGGTAACAATTGTTATTACTGCGCTTTCGAAAAACACAAACCAATGCCCGTTGCCTGCCAGCAGATCAGCCGCCATCGGGCCGAGCATGGTAATTCCAAGCGACGCCACGAGCAGACCAATGACATATCCCACAGGGCGTAAATCAAGCATGGTGGCAGCGTTGTCCTGACCACTCGCCAGTGTCAAGAACACCAGACTGATATTGATGCCAACCTGTCGCTTGAAAGCCCAAGCAAACGCGTTAGCTCTGCGTCATGTTTGAACCAACTTACACTGCCGGCCTGAAGCGCCTGAACACCTTTGTCCCGCATGCCGGCCGCAACTATGCCAGTAAACGCAATTATGACGATTTAGCCCACGTATCGGCGCTGTCGCCATATATTCGCCACCGCATCATTGCCGAAGAAGACGTGCTAAAGGCAACGCTGGCTCGCCACAGCGCAAGTGCCGCTGAAAAATTTGTCCAAGAAGTCTATTGGCGGACCTATTGGAAGGGCTGGCTAGAATTGCGGCCCAGCGTTTGGGCCATGTATCGCACGGATCTGCAAGCCGCCCTCAACCGGGTGCAAACCGAAAGCGGGTTGCGGCAGGACTGGGAGGCCGCCTGTAAAGGCGACACCGGCATTGATTGCTTTGATCATTGGGCCAAGCAATTGGTCGAAACCGGATATCTGCACAATCACGCACGCATGTGGTTCGCCTCGATCTGGATTTTCACGCTACGGCTGCCATGGACGCTGGGCGCGGATTTTTTCATGCGGCATTTGCTGGACGGCGATCCGGCTTCGAATACGCTTTCATGGCGTTGGGTTGGCGGTTTGCAGACCGTTGGAAAAACTTATCTCGCACGGCCCGACAATATCGCCAAATACACCGAAGGTCGGTTCAACCCTACTGGACTTGCCACGTTCGCGGCACCGCTGGATGGTGTGCCACACCCTGCGCGCGCGCCGGCTCCTGTCTCAGATACCTTTGATCCGAACTTGCGCACAGGGCTACTGATAACAGAGGAAGACCTCGCGCCCGGCTGGTTGCTTGATCAGATCAAACCGGTGGCGACGGCGACATTGCAGGCAACGCAGCATCGCAGTCCACTTGCGGCAGGTTCGCTTGCAACCGAGTTTGTCAGTAACGCGCTGGCGGATTGCGCCTCACGCCTCAAAGATCGATTGGGCGAGGTGAGCCACGTTACGCCTTCGTCTCTGACGGATTGGGCCAAGTCGCATGGCATCGCCCAGATCGTTACATCCTATGTCCCATCCGGACCAACGCGTGATACTTTGCACGACGCATCATTGGTGCAAGTCATGCGTCCTTTTGATGCTGCGGCATGGCCACACGCAACACATGGGTTCTTTCGCTTCAAAGAAAAGATTCCACGTTTGTTAGGGCAGATTAGAGGGCTATCCACCATCTGAGGATGACTGCATCCGCGTTGGCGACGATCCGCAGATTTTTGGTTTTCTCACCGCACGATATTGTCATCAGACAGATTTCAGAGATATGCTAAACTGAACCGTTTACTATGGGGCGCGCAGTATGACGACACAACTACGTATCAACGGAAACACACATGATGTGGATCTTCCCGATAACGTCCCCTTGCTTTGGGTGCTCCGCGATGAGGTTGGCCTCACCGGCACCAAGTTTGGCTGCGGTGTTGCCGCCTGTGGTGCCTGTACCGTGCATATCGACGGTGAAGCTGTGCGGTCTTGCCAAGTCGCCCTTGCTGACGTTTGGGGTGACGTCACAACAATTGAAGGGCTGGGCACGCCCACCAGTATGGCCAAGATCCAACAAGCATGGGTCGACCACCAAGTCGCGCAGTGTGGCTACTGTCAATCGGGGCAGATCATGAATGCCGCCGCACTTCTGGCCGAAGTTCCACAACCTACAGATCAGGACATTGACGACGCGATGCAAGGCAATCTGTGTCGTTGCGGCACCTACCCGCGCATCAGGGCCGCAATCAAAGATGCCGCCCAGCGCATCGCGGATGAGGTGTAATCATGGGACGTGTCAGAACAATTGCCCGACGCACCTTTCTCATTGGCTCTGCCGCGATTGCCGGTGGTGCAGCCTTTGGCGTTTACCAGATCAACAAGGACGCCCCGAACCCATTGTTGGCCGGTGATGGTGAAGCGACGCTCAACCCTTTCGTGCTGATCAATCAAGATGGCGTGACGCTGATCGCGCCCCGCGCGGAAATGGGACAAGGTGTGCAAACAACACTGGCCGCACTGGCCGCAGAAGAACTGGACGTCGCATGGGAAGACATCACCGTGCTGCATGGTCCACCTGCGCAAGCCTATTACAACTCTGTATTCCTCGGGATGGCGGTGCCTGGTGCACACTATCGCGATACGCCGTTCAAACACGGCCTGCGCCAACAAGTTGGCAAAATTGGTAAGCTGCTTGACCTGCAGGCGACGGGCGGTTCCACCTCGATGAAGGACTACTACGAGCGGATGCGCCATGCCGGAGCGTCGGCCCGCGAAGCGCTGAAACTTGCAGCCGCAGAACGTCTTGGCGTTGATGTCAGCGTTCTGACCACCAAAGACAGCGCCGTCATTGCACCCGATGGCACGGCAATCGCCTATTCGGATCTGGCAGAGGCCGTGCGCGACATCACACCGCCTGACGTAAACCTGCGCGACAAATCCACATGGAAGTATCTGGGCAAACCGATGCCACGCGTTGACATGGTTGCTAAATCAACCGGCACTGCCAACTTCGGTACCGACATCCAGATGGATGGCATGAAGTTCGCCACCGTCCGCATGAGCCCGACGCGCAATGGCATGGTCAGCTTTGACGACAGTTTTGCCAAGGACATGGATGGGGTTGAGGCGATCATTGACCTGGGCACCGGCATAGCCGTGATTGCAAGCAATACGTGGCTTGCCATTCAAGCGGCCGAAGCCGTTGAAATCGAATGGGCGCCTGCTGTCTACCCAGCAGACAACGAAGGGCTGCGCGCCGCGATTGCTGCGTCTTTCGACGCTGAACCCAATAGCCTTGTACGGGATGATGGGGACGCGGATGCCGCCATAGTGGGCACAGAGATCACGGCAGAATACGATGTGCCGTGGCTGGCTCACACCACAATGGAGCCGATGAGCGCGACAGCACTATTTAGTGGTGACGCGTTGGAAATGTGGTGCGGCAACCAGTCTCCGACTGCAACGCGCGATGCCTGTGCAAAAGTGGTGGGTCTGGAACCCGAACAGGTGACACTTCACACCACACTCATGGGCGGTGGGTTTGGCCGTCGCGGCGAAGCTGATTTTTCGATTCAGGCTGCGCGTATTGCCGCCGCCATGCCCGGCACACCAATCCGCATGGCGTGGAGCCGCGAAGAAGACATCCGTAATGATTTTTTCCGCCCTGCCGCGATTGCGCGGTTCCGCGGTGTCGTGCAGGACGGCAAAGCAGTGTTGCTCGACGGAAAAGTCGCTGCGCCATCGGTGTTCCATAACTTGTCCTTGCGCCAAACCGGTGTCATCCCACCCGGCCCTGACGCGTCACATGTCGAGGGTGCCGCAGACCAACCCTATGCAATCCCGAACTTTCGGATCGCGGGGCATTTGACCGATATGGACGTGCCATTGGGTTTCTGGCGCTCTGTCGGCGCGTCGATAAACGGCTTCATGTTCGACACATTCATTGATGAAATGGCGCATGCGGCTGGCGCAGACCCTTTGCAATTCCGGCTTGATATGGCGCGCGCCGAACATGCACCGTCAGCGGGCGTCATTGAAGCAGTGGCTGAAATGTCGGGTTGGACGGACGAAACACCCGCCAACATCGGACGCGGGATTGGCTTTACCTTTTCATTCGGCACGCCCGTTGCAGAAGTGGTTGAGGTCGAAGACACTG
>ENA-OQVM01004371-OQVM01004371.1-marine-metagenome-genome-assembly--contig:-NODE-4371-length-14453-cov-4.916528_pt1 | contig 14453 bp, 12 predicted proteins | sample MGYA00237776_ERZ505498 | MGnify/ENA primary metagenome ERZ505498 (study PRJEB26159, sample SAMN06265151) | marine metagenome | isolation source: Helgoland LTER site | place: Germany:Helgoland, sampling... | reverse complement strand
GCCAGAGTGGTAATGGAGCAGATTGCTAATCTGTCGACGGGTAACTGTCGCCAGGGTTCGAGTCCCTGTCTCTCCGCTATATTAATCCGTAAGTCGTTAATTTATAATGCTTTACGGATTTTTTGTTTTAAATGAGGGTCGTGAGGGGGGGCGAAATTGATTTTTATACTAAAAAAGGGGCTAAAAAAACTGTACCTTTTTAAAAGGGGAGGATTTTTATAATTCCATTGGAAACATATAAGTTTTTCTGAATCTACTGATAGTGAATACACTAACCTTCAAACTTGCTCTTCAAGTTGGTCTTCAAATATTCTTGTAAAGTAATCTAAAACCAAATTTAGATATACAATAGAGATGAAATACTCCTATTTTACTAACTTTTTGAAAACGCTATCATAATACTCTTGGGTAAGGACTTCTGTCCAAATGGTCGGTTTTTCACCACCATACAATGCAAGATAAGTCACATCGCTCTGTTTTGATGACGAATGCCAATGTTCCGTGTTTTTTTCACATTTAATAATATCCCCAGCTTCCATAAGCACGGGTTCTTTTCCTTTTTCTTGATAATAACCTGTTCCGGCAATTACAATTAACACCTGTACTGTTCCATGTTTATGCCAATCTAAAGTGGAATTTGCCTTAAAGGTTGCTTTGGTAATATTATATGTTAAATCATCATCAGCTTGGAGCAATCTATTTAGCCATGCTTCACCGATATAATGTGTGTTTGGTGCCTTAAACCCTTCATCAAGGTAGGAAGACACGGAGTAATCTGAATCTTGAGCAGAAACACAAACAGAGATAGTAAGTGCTAAAAAGTAAATTGCTTTTTTCATAAGAATAGAGTTTTAATATATTACAGGTTTAACCAGTAAGTCATTTTTAGGTTAATAGACCGAAATCGGGGGGTAAATTCTGTACTGTTATAATTGTCGTTATACACCAAAAACAAATCCGATAAGGGCGCAAAACGCCATTGAAGGCGGGCATTAATACCAAAGTTTTCACGCTGGTTACTATACTGCATCATAGCGTTAAAAAATAAGGATTTATTAAATGTCACATCCACACGAGGCGTAATCAACCAATAATTTTCACTTTCATAAGGTTCGGGTAATTTGATGCCATCATAATTTACATTCAAACTGAATTGTCCCCAAGGTTGCCATCGATAACCCAAAGTTCCACCTACAGAATATCTATTCCCGTTAAAGAATTGACCTATAGTTGTATTTAATCCATAGGAGAATAATTTTGTGTTATTAGAAGTAAATTCAATATTTGTATAACTGAACCTATAACTTTCATTCCCTGGCAATGGAGTACCACCATCCGTTCGTGTGGGATCAAAATCATTTGTCAGCAATATGTATTGATTGAATACATTTGCAGTAATCTTAGCATTGCTTGCAAACTCTGTTTCCCAAGTACCTCTCAATGTGTAATCCGTAAGTTTAAAATTGAGCTTTGGTCTAAAGTAATTGATGAACAACAACTGCACATTATTTCTATTTATAACTTCCCTGTTTTTTGGAAAAAAGAAACGTTGTGCAAAATTACCCATCTTAAAAATATCAGTTCTAGGTACGAAGCCTAAATCTGCAGTAAAATCATTATCCACATAGGTCCAGTCATTAATAAAAACCCAATTATTTTTATTGTAAGTGGTAATTGCTTGTGCTGAAAAATTACCACCTTTATCGTCAGGATTAACAGACTTATGAAGGTAATAACGACCAGCCCAAGTGTTATCCTCAGACGCTAGATTGTAATCTACACCAAAGACTCTATTGTATTTGTCATTTTCTTCTGAAAAGTTATATTCCTTAAAGCGTTCTCTGTTCACTATAAACGCCCCGATGTTTGAGCGTTTCCCTATTTTTTTCTGTAGGGTAATCATGGTGTTATTATTGGATGCAACTTCATTGGATTCGTCTGCAGCGGTTTGAATATTCAGGATCCCTAATCGCCAATCTTCATTAAGTTTGCCGCTTAGTCTTACCCCAGTGATAATGTCGTTTTGAATGAGGTTATTGTTGATGTCACGCGCTAGCCCTATCCGTCTTGAGAAAAACGGTCGAGCTTCATTAAAGAAGTTCCCGAAAGAACCAAATAAATCACTGTTATCAATAAAAAATTGTCGTCGTTCAGGTAAACGTAATTCAAAACGTGTGAGGTTGGTAAAAATATCATCCACTTCTACATTGGAAAAATCAGGGTTGAATGTTAAATCCAAATTCAGTCCGTCACCAATTGCAATTTTGGCATCTCCACCAACTAAAATTGAATTATCCGCAGCGTTGTCTTCAAAATCCTTTTGTGCTAGACCATTCACATATGGAATTAATGTCATAGGGGTTCTTGATTTTCCAAGTGGTTTTTCAAAAATAAGATCATCGGCAAATGCTAATGTTCCTAATAATTGTGTTTGGGGTACCCGAGTCAAAGTACTCGTCTCATTGGATTGAATATTAAACCGATACGGACGAACACGCCATTGGGTTGCCCCCTCCTCAAATTTTAATGAGGTGAATGGTATCCTAATTTCCGATGTAAAATAGTTGTCAAATATTTTACTTTCTCCTTGCCATTTGACATCCCAAGCAAAATTGTAATTTTCACGGGCTGCACCACCAGATGATACTAGAAACTCTCTTCGAACACCATAAGGAGTGATCCCAAAACCAAATGCATTTGTACCGTCGTTAAACGTATCAAATAGTATGGTTACATTATCATTACGAAGTCCACTAAAGTCGCGTCGCAATGAACTAACCACAAAATTATTATTTACTGCTTCTGCTTTAATACCAACGTACAAAGCGGTTTCATCGTATGCAAATTGAACAGTGGTTTGGTATTTAGCAACTTTACTATCAGAGGGGAAATACTGCCAAAAGTTGGTGGTTTTTTGTGCCGTTTGCCAGATGGGTTCACTCAAATCTCCGTCCAATTCAATGACTTCGGTCATGTGTTTTGCATGAAGTTCTTCCGTTATTTCTTGTGCAGTAATATTTTGAAAAACAAAGGCGGCTAAACCCAAAAGTAATGGCTTTTGAATTAGTCTAAAATTTTGTAGTCTTCTCATGCTTTTTCGTATGTAATATTATTGTCTTTTGACCCTTCAATAGGAACCAGCTGTTGCCCATTTTGATCTACAACGGATTTAAAAAGATTGAGGAAGCTCGAAAAAACTCCTTTAATGTCATCTCGACCTGTATACTGTAGGTTTTGTATACAAGCGGTTGTCGTTAACATGAACACAAAATGTAGTCTATAATTTTTCATAGGTTTAATAGCAAAAATAGCCTTTATTACACCCCTTGACTTACCTCAATTACAGATGTTTGTACCATTATTACTGATTACATCGCTATCCTATTCGAGATGTATTATATTTACCTAAAGAATCGATGTGAATTTATGGAAAATTATTTAACCATTGATAGTGTTGGCACCTATTTCAAATTGCGAAACCATGAGCTATTACATCCTTTGGTAGGTATTTTAAATTTTGATGATTTTAAGCCAGATCCCAATTCATTACCCGTACACAAAGGGTTTGCTTTTGAATGCTATGCCATTTTCTTGAAGGATAATAAGTCTTGCAAAATGAAATATGGTGGGAAGTCGTATGATTATGATGACGGTACAATGGTATTTATAGCTCCACAACAATCTGTTGGTTTTAGTTACAACAAAAATTATGTCCCCAAAGGATACGCCTTACTTTTTCATCCTGATTTACTCTTAGGAACAGGTTTGGATAAAAAAATAAACAGCTATTCGTTTTTCTCTTATGCTGTAAATGAAGCCTTACATCTGTCTTCCAAAGAAAGAAAACTAATCCTTGGAGTACTAGGTAATATTCAATTTGAATTGGAACAGAATTTGGATAAACACAGTAAACAGTTAATTGCTTCTAACCTGGAATTATTGCTCAACTATTGTTCGCGATTTTATGACCGCCAATTCCTTACAAGAGAAGCCACACATAATACCGTATTAGAAAAGTTTGATGTACTATTAAATGATTACTTTGCTTCAGACAAACCTCAACTATTTGGATTACCATCCGTTACTTATTTTGCAGAACAATTGCATTTATCTTCTAATTATTTTGGTGATTTGATTAAAAAGAAAGCTGGAAAATCAGCACAAGAATACATCCAATCCAAACTTATTGACATTGCTAAGGAAAAAGTTTTTGAACGTACTAAATCTATTAGTGAAATTGCCTTTGAATTGGGTTTTAAATACCCCCAGCATTTCAGCAGGTTGTTCAAACAAAAGGTTGGATATTCACCTCAAGAATTTCGGTTTTTGAATTAAAGCCGTATTGTTTTCTAAAATTCTAAAGAATTCAACTCCTTAAATCACGGTACGGTTTTTCTCGCAATTAAGAGCAGCTGCTCGAGTTGGAGTCTGCTAAATACAAAGCATCGGAACAAGATCAATTCGAAAAAATAAAGGGAACCTGCTTTGAATACAGATCCCCTTTAAGTGAATTAAATTTGTTAATCCAGCAGCTAATTATTGAGCGTAGTTTCTAACTTAGTTTACAAACTGACCTGCAGACTCCATAATTAATTGCGCTTGTTCTCCGCTAATATCAAAGACATTACCCCATTGGCCGAAATCTACATTATTACCTTCTGTGTCCTTTTCAATCCATTGACCGTGGGCTACAGCAACCGATTCGCTTAGTTTTTTATATCCCAAAACTGTTGCCTGCAAGCTATTGTCCGAATCCATCATCAATGATTCTTTTATTTGCTCGCTACCAATATGAATTCCATCAGAGCTACTAACCGATCGTACGCCATTCTCAATAAACTCACTTGTAAGGCTTTCGGAATCTTTTTCATTATAAAAACGAGAATAGCGGGCAACAGAAGCATAAATTTTATCTAACGAAGTATCTCCATCTTTGGTAAATTCTGGCAAAGAAACAGCTTCGAGATTGTTCGTGTTTTCTCCAGTATTATGGGCAGACTCCATTACCATACGTGCTTTACCGTTTATAAGCTTGTAAGCATTACCCCACTTTCCTTTATCCAGCGATTCATCTGCGTTGTTTAAAATGTCGAAGGTTCCACTACCAATTACAACATCGTCCGAAAGAAAACGAGCATCAGTAAGCGTTATAATAATATGCGATCCGTGAAGTGGACTTCCTGCTGCGTGTTTAGCAGTAAAGGATTCTAAAATTGCACTACCTCCAACAATAGTCTCTTGAGAACCTCCTAAAACTCTAATCCCGTCTGGGGTAAAGATATCTGTAAGAGCTTTAGCGTTGCCACTGTCCCATGCGGTTTTAAATTCCGCTGTTAGAAGAATATTAATGTTTGGTAATCCGAGAGATAAAAATTAAGTAAATTTATATATGGGATTATTTCAAAAATCAGTTCTTACAAATTACTTAACTTCCGTCTCAGATAGTGACATTGATAAAGGCTGGAATAGCCTAATATCTTATAAAGAGATGGACTCTAAAGTCCAGACTTTTAAAGAAGAAGTGTTTCAAGCAAAGTTTTTAGAAAAAATATTTGTGGATTGTTTTGGGTACAAATCACAGTATGATTCAGCTGAAGAAGGAAATTTATTTTTTGAGCAAAAAAACACTTCAAATTCCAAAAAAGCAGATGGTGCAATAAAAAAGGATGGTGAAGTAATCGCTGTAATTGAATTAAAAAGTACAAAGACAAAAAATCTTGATGATGTAAAAAACCAAGCTTTTGGTTACTATACCAACAATTCAAAGTGCGAATATGTAATTACATCAAACTTCAATAAACTTAGATTTTATATTGAAAGAAATGAGGATTATTTAGAATTTGATTTATTCAATATTGATAAAGAAAAGTTTAAACTTCTCTGGCTATGCTTAGATTCCAAAAACTTACTTGAGGGTAAGCCAAAAGAAATAAAAAATAAGTCTCTAATAAATGAAGAAAATATAACCAAAAAGCTGTATCAAGATTATTCGACTTTTAGACAAGAGCTTTTTAATAATTTGATAGAAAATAACCAGACTATTGAGAAAAGGGTAATTCTAAATAAAACACAAAAACTACTCGACCGTTTATTATTCATATTATTTTCCGAAGACAGAGGCTTATTGCCTGCCAATTCAATTTCAGAGATAATTAATCACTGGGAGTTTGGAGGTGATTCTTTGTACAGCACTTTCCTAACCTACTTTGAAATAATTAATAAGGGTAGACCAAAAAGAGGAGATAAGAAGGGGATTTATGCCTATAATGGAGGTTTATTTAGTGAAGATGTTGTTTTAAATACTCTGAATATTTCTGATGATGTATTATTAAGCAATGCTAAGAAGCTAACTAAATATGATTTTGAATCAGATGTGTCAGTTGATATACTTGGTCATATTTTTGAACACTCACTTAGTGAAATTGAAGAATTACAAAATCAGATTGATGGAGTAGAGACTGATAAATCAAAGTCTAAAAGAAAGAAAGATGGCGTTTACTACACACCAAAATACATCACTAAGTATATAGTTGATAATACTTTAGGGAAACTATGTGACGAGAAGAAGATTGAACTTGATATTAATGAAGAAACTTATTCTCCATCGGCTAAAAGAAGTAGGAATAGAATTAGTGCATTAGATGATTATAGAAACTGGCTTTTAAAGTTAACCATTTGTGACCCTGCTTGTGGAAGTGGTGCATTCTTAATCCAAGTACTAAATTTTTTAATAAAAGAACATCATTATATAGATGAATTATCTGCTTCATACAACAAGGATAGTCTTGTGTTATCTGATGTAAAAAATAGCATCTTAGAGAACAATCTTTATGGAGTAGATATAAATCAAGAAAGTGTTGAAATAGCTAAATTATCATTATGGTTAAATACTGCCGAGAGCAATAGAAAGCTTACTTCTTTGAATAATAATATTAAGTGTGGAAACTCCTTAATTGATGACCCATTAGTTGCTGGAGATAAAGCCTTTAACTGGAAAAAGGAATATCCTGAAATATTTGCTAATGGTGGTTTTGATATTGTTATTGGAAACCCACCATATGTCTTATGCCAACCTTCTAACACAATAGAATCAACACTTAACTACTACAAGACTTTTGAAGTTGCTAGTTATAAAATTGATTTATTCCATTTATTTTTTGAAAAGTCAACCTCTCTGCTAAAAAGTGATGGAAAACTTGGATTTATAACACCCAACACTTATCTAAATAATAAATACATAAAACCTTTAAGAGAGTATATTTTATTAAATACAAAAATAGATATACTAATAAATTACAAAGACAAAGTTTTTATTGATGCAGGAGTAGATGTTGCCACCATCATTTTAACAAAAAATCAAACTAAAAATGATATTATACAACTTTTTGAAAGTGAAAATTCTGTTTTAAAATCATTAGGGAATAAATCTCAAGGAAAATGGATAGAAGAAGTAGACAATATATTTAATTTGAATAAAACTTTTGAAATTAAATTTGAAAATTGTGTTAATCTAAAAGATGTATGCTCATCTTACTTTGGGATACAGGCTTATGATAGAAAAAGTACAGTTTCAGATGTAAAAGAAAATGAAAATTATTTACCCATAATTGATGGAGGTGATATAAATAAATTTTCCTACGCCACTCCCAATAAATATCTTAATTATTTGCCTGAAAAAATTAAAAGTGGTGGAAATTATGATGTTTACAGTGAGAAAAGAATTGTAATTAGCCAAATTGGGTTAACACCAATAGTAGGTTTATGTGAATCAAATATATTAGCATCAAATACACTTTACAATATAAATCTTAAAGATAGAACTTACTCACTAAATTATTTATTGTGTATTTTAAATTCAAAGCTTTTGAAAAGTTATTGGATTTCTAAATATTCAGATGGTAAAAAACTTTTTCCAAAAATTAAAGGTTTTCAATTAAAAGAATTACCAATAAAAGTCGCAGACAAACAAACTCAAGAACCTCTTATAGAAAAAGCAGAACAAATGCTTTCACTCAACAAAAATTTACTAGAAGTATCTGATAAATTTCAACGAACCCTTCAAAGAAATTTAAAAATAGAAACATTACCAAAAAAATTCCAAAATTGGTATTTACTCTCATACAATGAGTTTCTAAAAGAATTAAGTAAAAAGAAAGTTAAATTATCCCTTGAGGATGAGGGTAGGTTGGAAGATTTCTTTATTTCAGAATCTAAAAAGGCGCTAGAAATAAAAGATTCAATTGATAAAACAGATAAAGAAATAGACCAAATGGTTTATAAATTATATGGTCTTACAAAAGAAGAAATTGAAATAGTAGAGAATAGTTAAAACAAAGTTCTAATTAGTTTTACCTTTAAGTATGAATATAGATTTAACGAAAGTTTCTTACAAAGACCTTAATTCCAAGCAAAAGGAAAATTATAATTATCACAAGGTTGCCGCTGCTCTTGCAAATTACGGGTATGATAGTATGAGATTAAATAATGATTGGGAAGGTGCAGACTTTATATCCGTTAAAGGAGACGATATGATTAAGATTCAATTAAAAGGAAGATTTACCTTAGACAAAAAATACGAGAAGAAAGAGTTGTATATCGCTTTTATTGAGAAAGGAATTATAAAAATATACCTCCACGATGAAGCCTTAGCAATTGCAACTAGTAATATTACTGATTCAAAAAGCTGGGATATAAATGGAAGCTATAGTATGAATCAGACTCCAAAACATTATAGCCAAGTAATTAAAGAGATTTAAACAATTAAATAAAACCCCCACCGAAAGCAACAGCTAAAGTGAGGGTTACAAAGAATCAAACAATCTACTAATGAAGTGAGTGAAGACCTGCCTTTATTTGTTTAGTAGGTTCTGGGATTTGTGATTGTTTTAGAATATTTATAGATTTGAGTATTATTTAACATAATTACCTTAAAATGAAGAAGCTATCCTTTTCTTTCATTATAATTCTAATTATTTCCATCACATTAGTTTACAACTGTTCCAATGAAGATGTGGAATCAGAACTACAAGTTCGTGCTCAATATACTTTGACTGTTTCTGCTGGAGAAGGAGGTTATATAACACCAGAAGCCACTGGGACTTATGATGAAGGAGCTCAATTAACATTGTCAGCAATCCCAAATGAAGGATATACGTTTTGTAGATGGTTAGGAACTGATAATGATAATTTACTTTGTAAGAAATCTGAATTACAGGGAGCTCGAGGTAAATCTCGCTGTATCATATTAATGAATTCCAATAGAAATGTTGAGGCTTTTTTTGAAGAAAAGTCAGAGTAAGCTTACTCTATTACTACCTTTTAAGTAACTAATTACAAAAAACCCCCACCAAAAGCAACAGCTAAAGTGAGGGTTACAAAGAATCAATACCACTTGACCTTAATTATTCAATAATCATTGAATCAAAATAATCAAATATTGCCTTGTACTTCTGGTATATTGAACGGTGAGCTTCATCAATTATAATAAGATCAAAATGTCCAACCCCATAAAAGCGTTTATCATCAGTTCTTTCTTTGTCAATTTTATTAATTATAGTAGGGTAGGTAGAGAATACAAGACGTGTTGAGCTGTCTTCTTTCTCTTTTGTCAAGTCAATTGATGACAGATGCTCAAGGTACTCCTTAAAGGCGTTTTTAGCTTGTGTAACAAGCGCATTTCTATCAGCTAAGAACAACACTCTTTTAGCCCAATTACACTTTGTTAACATGTCTACAATAGCAGCAGCAGTTCTTGTTTTACCACTGCCTGTTGCCATTACAAGAAGACTTTCTCTCTTCGTTCCAACATATCTGCCATTATGGGTTTTACCAAGGTTTTGATTAACACTTTTTAGGTATTAGAAGGTTGATATGTTCGATGTAAACACCTCTAGCATTAACTAGAGGGTTTAATTTTGTATTAAGTATCTTATTAAATAGAAGTGAAACTATAAGTATCACCCTCCTCGTTTCGTAAAATCAATGATGATTCGCTTAGGTTAAGAATTTCCATAACTTCTGTATATCCGTCTTCAATTATATAAAACATTGGCTCGCCTGGCTCATCAATCCATATCCATTCACCAGCTTCAACTTCAGTTCCTTCAGAACCACCAATAAAGACAAGATTATAACTCCCATAAGCTGAGAATTGGAGATTTATAGAAGTTGGGGGGCTACAACCTTCAACTGCAGTTTCTACACAATTACCAACACCATCGCATTCTTCATAGTAACACCAATCTTCAAGTACATCAGCAATGGTTAAAGATTCTCCCTCTTCTGTAACTCCCTGTAAGCTCCAGGTATTGTTGATTAATGTTACATGAGAAATCGGGTCTATGTAAGAAACGTAGGTGTCAGAAGCAGTATCAGAAGTTGAATCAGAACTTGTTGAAGTGTTTGCAACAGCATAACTTTGTTGCATAGGCTCCTCTTTTCCAACATCAGAATAAGTTCCACTAAGCTCATTACAGGAATCAAAATCAGCAGTATCAGGGATTGTTAAATTTACTGTAAAACTAGCTTCGATTTCATCGTTGATTTCGATAACATTAATATCAGTTAATGTAGCAATTACTACATCTACTTCTCCAGTGTAATAGTATAGGTCAACGCTACTAACTTTTCCTTCAGAGTCTTCATTTAATTCATATGGCCCAGAAACAGCATTAAATTCTCCGTCTAGATCTAGGGCCAGGTAATAAGTGGTGTCTGTAAATTCAATAAAATCAAATTCACAAGTGTTCAATTTAGAGCTATAGGAAGATTTTGAACTGCTTTCAGGAAAATTCCACTTTCCATTGATAGTACTCCTTGCTTCTGCGGGAGTTTGTTCTGATACTATTCCTGTAGCCGCTAATGCTGTAATTTTAGTCGCTACAGCTACAATAATTGTTCTGGTCAATTCTACTGAATTACCTGCTGCATCTGAAACACTATATGTTAATATATATGTTCCTGGTGTAGAGGCGTCGACAGAACCAGAAGTTGTTATTGAACTGGATATGTCGCCATCAACATCATCTGAAGCCGAAGCTCCAGCATCTGTAAATGAATCTCCTTCTTCAATATTAATTGTGGAAGGACCAACTAGAGTAATTGTTGGAGCCACGGTATCAGGAACAACTACTTCAGGAGTTACAACAACTGGAGCTGGAATTGGATCATCATCACCACCACATGAAACAATTAATGAGGTAAATAAAACCACTAATAAACAATACGTATTTTTCATAATATGAATTTTTTTAATAATTATATACATTAAAGTTAGTGTTTTTAAAATAACCTTTATTTAATCAATAACATCTTTGACTCCTATAAGCTGAATCCATGAGCGCTTTAAAAACAGTTTTGTACATTGTATTGATAGATTAGATATATGAAAAAGAGTTGGACGAAATGGGTAGAAGAAGAAAACAAAAAGAAAGGTTGGTGGGTTCCTATTGTTATTGCCCTTATTATATTTATTAAAGCTAAGGCGTATAAATCCTTTAGCTAATTAGCTTTGAAAACAAGAGAGTCTTGTGATTATAAGTTTTAAAACCTCTTTCCAACAGAAATACCAGCCCTAACTATTCCAGCAGTTCTGCTAATTGAATCATCATCTTTTGACTTATATAATAAGTTCCTTCCAACTCCAAATAGTAATTCAAAAGTAAACCCTTTTCTATTGATCAATTTTCTACCCACAGCTAGTCCTGGTGCAATATCATCTTTAGGTTTTTATTCCTTCCTTAAAAAGAGTCATTTTAAAACTTTAAGCAAAAAATAAATGCCCAACAAAGATAAACCGATAATCAATAGTATTTCAGCACCTTGCCAAGACATAAGTTTAAATAGACAAGCAAAAATGCTGACAGATAATCCTAAATATTTAATCTTTACTAACATAATGTAAATATATGGGAAGAATAGCTGCAAACATGTCAGGATTATATTCTCATATAATTAATTCATATAAAATATTGAAGTAAACAACAATATTAATAAGGTGTAAAACTCTATGAATCCATTTACCCCAATTTTTATCTCTTTTGCTAATGAAATAATTAGTCCTTGCTATGGCATAAAACCCAAGGTTTAAATAAAGAATAATTAGTAACTTTCCCATACCCTAAAGGTAAAATTCTAATTACGAATTTCGCAAAATCATCCAAAGAACTAATAATTAACTTTAGTGGCGTTTTTTAAACCACAGGCATATCATCTTCAGTAAGTTCTGGGATTTCTAATCCCCTTAAATAGGTTAAACTAACATTTATAGAAGATTTAATAGCTTCTTTAGACGTAAATGAGTTAGACGCTAACCAGCGTATTAAGATGTTTCAAATAGCCTTACAATACACTTTACCAAGAATGAAACAAGCTAATAATGAAGTGAGTGAAAACTTGCCTTTGTTTATTTTATAGTTGGTGTTATATTTGCGGTATATTTAACTTAAGCTATTCATTTGAAAAAATTATTATTTATACCAATCCTTTTATTAGTTCTTTTTAGCTGTTCACCAGATGAAGAAACCATTTGCACTGACTCAGAATTAGGTGTTAATTGTCAAGGTGCGGACTATATTCAAAATTCTGATTCCCCATATGTTCTTCCTTGGGAAATAGGAAAAACCTTTTCTATTGGTCAGGGTAATTGTACAGAAGGGTCACATTCTTTCGGCCAACTTCAATTTGCTTATGATATAAATATGCCAATAGGAACAGAGATAGTTGCTATGAGGTCAGGAATAGTTGTTAAGGTTATTGAAAGTTATGAAGACCTCGAATCTGGAACCGTTGGTCTTCTGGATGAAGCAAACTTAATTAATGTAAAACACGATGATGGGACTGAAGCTCAATATGTTCATTTGACTTTAAATGGAGCGCTAAAGAATGAGGGTGATTCTGTTGTTCAAGGTGAAGTCATCGCACTAAGTGGAAACACAGGAAAAACTACAGGACCTCATCTTCATTTTCAGGTTATTCAAGCATTAACAGAATGTGAGGATACAGACCCTCGTGAAAATTATACTTGGTATTCTTGTAACTCGATACCGCTCACTTTTAAAAATACTTCCGAACATTGTCTTGGATTGTTAGATTCAAATTTTAAGCCAAATGGCTATACAGCAGAACCATACTAATTTCTATATCAGACTTTCTGGACAAACCTTTTAAACCACAGGCATATCTTCTTCAGTAAGTTCTACAATACACTTTACCAAGAATGAAACAAGCTAATAATGAAGTAAGTGAAGACTTGCCTTTGTTTATAGAGTAAGTTCTTGGATTTGTGATTTTTCAATTATTTTTTTACTTTTAGTATCACCCATAAATTCAAATTCGACCAATGAACCTTTTAAAGAATCCTTATCAGCTTTTATACTTCCCTTGCTAGAACCCATAAAAATTGGCTCAATAGCTTCATTAGGGAAATTGTGAGGAACTTCAATTGTATCCCCTACTGATACTCTTTGCTGAATTGCTCCAACTTTAATTACTGCATATATACTCATAACTAAATCACTCTACTACGGCTTCAGATTCAAGTATATTATTTTCTTGTGAATTATTTGAAAAGATATCATTTATAATTAGACCCCTTCCATTGCATTCTTCACATTCCTCAGAGAATGTTTCAATTAGACCAGCTGCTACATTTTTTCGTGTCATCTCAACAAGCCCTAATCTAGATACTTCAAATACCTGTGTTCTTGTTTTGTCTTTTGCTAGTTCTTGTTTTAATTTAGTAAGTAAACTTTGTTGTTTTTTAATTGATTCCATGTCAATAAAATCAATTACAATAATTCCACCAATATCTCTTAACCTAAGTTGACGAGCAATTTCCTCCGCTGCTTCAAGGTTATTTTCATAGACTGTTTCTTCCAGACTATCCTTACCAACAAATTTACCCGTATTGACATCAATAACTGTTAAAGCCTCAGTAGGATCAATTATCAAGTGACCTCCTGATGGTAACCATACTTTTCTATCTAGAGCTTTTTGAATTTGATCTTCTATGTGATACCTCTCAAATAAATCCAACTTATCGTCATAGCTTTCGATTATGTTAGTGAGTTCTGGAGAGGTGTCCTCTACATATTTTTTTACATTATCAAAATTTTTGTTCTTCTCAATTAAAAGTTTTTTAAAATTTGAGTTCAAATGCTCTCTTATAACTTTGATTGATACATCAGGTTCCTCGTGAATGAGAACAGGAGCAGTACCTTGATTGCTTGAAGAAACAGCAGCCCATTCATCGGCTAATTTATCAATATCATTTTTTAAAGAAGATTCAGAAACACCCTCAGCGGCTGTTCTAACAATAACTCCGAAGCCCTCAGGTTTAATTTTTCTAATTATCCTATCCAGTCTTGACCTTTCTTGCTCAGGGAGTCTTCTAGAAATACCCTTTGTGTTGGAGTTGGGAATTAATACTAAATATCTTCCAGGAAAAGAAATTT
>ENA-OQVM01004356-OQVM01004356.1-marine-metagenome-genome-assembly--contig:-NODE-4356-length-14492-cov-5.813458_pt1 | contig 14492 bp, 14 predicted proteins | sample MGYA00237776_ERZ505498 | MGnify/ENA primary metagenome ERZ505498 (study PRJEB26159, sample SAMN06265151) | marine metagenome | isolation source: Helgoland LTER site | place: Germany:Helgoland, sampling... | reverse complement strand
TTTCCACGAAACTCCAAATATCGATAAGTTGGCAAAGACGGGAATGAAGTTCAACAACGGTTATGCAGCCTGCCCCGTGTGCTCACCTACCCGTGCGAGCATCATGACGGGGAGACATCCGGTGCGTGTTGATATCACCGATTGGATACCGGGTTCCGCCAACCGAAAAACCAACAAACTGATTCACCCGGAAGACCGGGACAACCTCGCCCTCGAAGAGATCACGATTGCCGAGGAGTTAAAAGGACATGGATATCAAACCTTCTTTGCCGGCAAATGGCACTTAGGAAATGAAGGACATTGGCCGACCGATCAGGGATTCGACTTCAATATAGGCGGTCACCATCGTGGAAGTCCACCGGGTGGATACTACGCTCCCTGGAATAATCCAACACTCGAGGCTAAAAAGAAAGACGAGTATCTGACCGAACGTTTAACCGAGGAATCGACCCGTTTTCTCGAAAATCGGGATTCGGATAAACCCTTCCTGCTTTATCTCTCCTACTACAATATCCATACGCCTATACAGGCTTACCGAAAACATATTGGTCATTACCAAAAAAAGGCTGAAAAATTTTCAGGCACAACACCGACTGAGCAAGAGCATTCTGGTCAGACCCGTATGCGTCAGGATAATCCCGCCCTCGCTTCAATGGTCGCCGCAGTCGATGACAGTGTGGGAACTTTACTAGCCAAGTTGGACGAATTGGGATTATCGGACGACACGGTGGTCATCTTCTTTTCCGATAATGGTGGGCTGAGTACCAAACCAAAAATGGGACCAGGGAGTAATTCTCCTCTTCGTGCTGGCAAGGGTTGGCTCTATGAAGGAGGAATACGTGAACCCACAATTGTCCGTGCTCCCGGCGTAACCAAACCGGGCAGTGTGTCCGACCAACCGGTTATCTCGATGGACTTCTTTCCCACTATGCTCGAGCTTGCCGGTCTTCCTCTCAAGCCCAACTTGCATGCTGACGGACGCAGTTTACTTCCCGAACTAACTGGTAAGAAAGGAAAACCTCGGTCTCTTTACTGGCACTACCCACATTATCACGGATCAACCTGGAAACCGGGGGCATCGATTCGTGAAGGAGACTGGAAACTGATCAAGTTCTATGATCAGGAGAAAGTGGAACTATATAATTTAAAGAAGGATCCATCAGAGAAAAAAGATTTGGCGAAAAAGAATTCTGAAAAATCCAAAGAGCTCGAGTACAAACTCATAGCTTGGCAAAAACAAATGAACGCTAAGCTCCCAGAACCGAACCCGAATTATAAAAACTGAGTTCAGGCACCAAGGAACTGAATAGCGGATCCGCAAAGAAAAATAATCAGCCCAGTCGCCGCATGCATGTAGTTTTCAAACTTCATAAAAAGGGAGAAACGGGAAATACCGTAATAAAAAAACATTACGCAAAAAAGCATGGTTAGAATTGTTGTCCCACAAAAAGCTGAAATCACCAAGACGGTAGAAAGTAATCCAACATCCCCTCCCCCATAGGTCATAAGCGGGATTAGAGGCTCACATGGACCAAGAATAAAAAACAAAAATAGGGCAAAGGGAGTACATCGAGAAAAACTTGAATTTCTTGGGACTACAACAGATGAGCTATCCTGAGCCATTCGTTTTGCTCGGATTGCCCATTTTATTCCCCAGATAAAATAAACGGCGCCAAGCAACAACAGAAACCAACCGGCAAAATCCCCCCGAATAGATTGCACGGTTTCAATGTTAAAGAAAGCAAAGCCTAGAAGGAAGACCAGCAAGCCAACTAATACTGTTCCTAAGACATGGCTGACTCCACAAAACGCAACATAACTTGCGGTTTTTGGCCCACTCCAACCATTCGTTTTAGCCATAGCAACAAGGGGAAGGTAATGATCCGGGCCTAAAATTGTGTGAACAAAACCGATAGATGCGGCACTACCTGCAATGACAACCGTTTCATTAATCATAATTGGAAAATAATTTTCTCTCTTTAATACCTGCGAAAATCGGTGGGTTTACGTTCAATGTCTTTATAAAGAAGATTCCTGATTTCTTTCATTGCCCGTTTAAATTCATAAGGATCCCCCGCCAATACCTTAATCATCCAACCTGCCTTATGATGTAAAGAAGACGATCCCGTTAGAAGGTTTTTACTTTTCATCGATTGAATCCTATCACGACAAGGCAATTGCTCCCTGATTTTCTTGGAAATCAGGTAAAAACAACCGTAGTAAGGAGTGGGGAAAGAGTTTTTCCATGGGAGTACAGATTCATTATCAGGCTCCAAGTTAAAAGACTCGAGAAGCACAAGTTGATTTTCTTTTCTGATCTTCAATTGGTTGGAAAATCTTTTAAATAAAAAAGATTCCCCATGGGCAATTCTTCCGGGAAGCATTTTCTCAACGAATAAAACCTCCGCATCTTCATCGACTTCAATTTCAGTTACCTGCTCTAAATTGGTGGCTTTTTGTAAGATCAAAGCACCCGGATTGAATTCCAAAAAAGAACTTTCCTTAATCGTAAACTTTTGCTCCACCCGTGCGATTCCTGATCGCATAAAATGGGCACGCGTAGCACCCGGGGTGGTCACCACCATGGAGGCGTTATCGGAGACTTCAATATCACAGATCATCCGATCACCAGCCAGCAGACCAGCCGTAGGGCAGGAAAGGTTGATCAATAAGGAAGATGTATCTTCATCAAAGTAAGGCTTACTTAAATGAACCGGTGGTGAAAAGCGCTGACTCGAAAGATAGGGAACTCCATCACTGTTTAGTCGGCATCCTAATTTCACTCCACCATCCAGGCTAAAATTATTCATTATAAAAAGAAGGGGGCACAAGCACCTAGAATAAAAACTCTCTGGTCAACCAGTCCACTACCGCATCCAAACCTTTGTGGGTCTTTAAATCAGTGAAAAGAAAAGGCCTGCCTTCCCTCATTTTTTTGGAATCCCGATCCATCACTTCCAGATCAGCCCCCACCAAGGGAGCTAAATCGGTTTTATTTATGATTAAGAGATCGGAATGTCGAATCGCAGGGCCTCCCTTCCTTGGAATTTTGTCCCCTTCCGCGACATCAATAACAAAAATGAACGCGTCCACTAATTCCGGTGAAAATGTGGCAGACAGATTATCACCGCCACTTTCGAGAAGAACCAATTTTGTATCTGGATGTCGTTGTTGTAACTGCTCGATAGCAACCGCATTCATGGTTGTGTCATCTCGGATCGCGGTATGGGGACAACCTCCTGTTTCCACTCCCATTATTCGATCTTCGGGCAGTGCTTGATTGCGTGCCAAAAACTGAGCATCTTCGACGGTGTAGATGTCATTTGTAATCGCGACCATGGAATATTTATCCCTGAGCACTTCACACAAGCGCAAGGTAAGCATTGTTTTACCAGAACCGACAGGTCCACCGATGCCGATCCGGACGGGACGGCTAAATTCATTATTATTTGTTTCTGTCATGATATAAATAGTCGGGAAAATGCCAGTTCGTGTCGGGCGGATGCTATGTCTAACAATGGATTAAAAAATCCAGCGCTCCCCCTCTGAACATCGAGGGATTTGGAAAGTAAATTTTGAACTCTTTCTCGATCGATACAGCGGTGAATTATTTTTTGACAGGCAAGCTCACCCATCCTGAGTAATTTAATGGAGGCTGAACAAAAGTTTGAAACTGCTTGGTATATCCATGCAATCATAGATGAAATCAAGGGAGCTTTTTGTGCATTTCGAAGAAGAGCGGTTGCGGAAATTTGCTGGCATTGATCTCTTCCTTCCAGCAACAACTGATTAAACTTTTCAGAGACTGGGCACTCGTAGATCTCGAGTATCATTTTCAATAATTGTGCCCCCTGTGATTTCCCAGCATCACGAATTTCACGTGTCAACTTCCACGCTGAAATTTCTTCATTAAGGATTACCAATTCATTCAAATCATTTTTCTCAACCGCCTTCACGCAATATCTCAGGTAGGGTAATTCCAGATTTTCTAAACTGGGTAAGATTTGTTGCATGAGAAATTCTTCCAAGTCCTTCGCGGAAGAGACTTGATTAAGTGCCACCATTTCCTCCAATCCATAAGAATGAGCATATCCTCCACTAGGAAAGAGGGTATCAGTGGTTTGAATCAAACCACCCAGCCAATCATAATTCTTACTTTCAGACATCGATGCGTTCGTCAGGTTATTCGTTTTTACTTTATTGATAATGGAAATTAAAACTCTACCACCTGTTAAAATACTCCAGTAACTTACCACCTCCATGATGGTGACCCGTCGCGGCAAGCACAGGTTGAAATACTTCCATACCTTCTTCGAAGGGAATTTGATTACGCTCCAGCATTAGCCGAACTGCAAGATCGCCTTCAACCAATAAATAAGATTCTAAAAATTGAGCAGGGAAATGAAGATTGCCCACCTGCCAGGCTCGATGCGCGGCTTCCTTTTGATCAGGAAAGGGAACCCGGAACACCACTTCCGGTTTTTGGTCTATTACATAGTTCTTATCTTCTTCTGCATGGAAACAAATTCCGTGTCTAAGTGGTGAGACTAAATCAAAGCCAAAGTCAGCTCCGTCCTGCGCCTGACCGCGCCATCTGCGCTTAGCAAGAACACGCCTCTCAACGGTTAAAGAAATTGGGTTTTTGAATACTTGAGGATTTATCGGATTAAATTCTTTAATTATTTTCACCGTTAAAAAAGAAAATACCGTTGGGCTAATGGAACGACTTTTGCCGGTTCACAATACAATTCCTCGCCATCCGCTTTGACCACATAGGTTTCCGGATCCACTTCGATCTTGGGTAGAGAATCATTTAAAATAAGATCTTTTTTTCCAATCTCTCGAGTATTACGAACAGGAACGAATTTCTTTTGCAGACCCAGATCCTTTAAAGATTCGTTTTCCATCGCTGCCTCGCTTACAAAGGTAATGGATGTCGAAGTTTTGGCTTTACCAAAAGATCCAAACTGTGGACGGTAATGCATGGGTTGAGGTGTCGGAATGGATGCATTTGGATCGCCCATATTTGCATACGCAATCAAACCGCCCTTGAGCACCAGCTCGGGCTTTACCCCAAAAAAGGCGGGCTTGAATAAAACAAGATCTGCCAGCTTGCCCACGCTGATTGATCCGATCTCATCGGACATTCCATGTACGATCGCCGGATTAATCGTATACTTTGATAAATAGCGGAGAACCCTGAAGTTATCGGCTTGAGAATGACGAGAAGATTCCAGTTTACCAAATTGTCTCTTCATCTTATCAGCAGTCTGCCAAGTCCTGCACAGTACCTCACCCACTCGGCCCATCGCTTGACTATCGCTTGCCATCACTGAAAAAGCTCCCCGGTCATGGAGGATATCTTCCGCGGCTATGGTCGAGGGCCTGATTCTGGACTCTGCAAAGGCAACATCCTCTGGGATTTTCGAATCCAAATGGTGACAAACCATTAACATATCCAAATGCTCATCGATTGTATTGACTGTAAACGGACGGGTCGGGTTGGTGGAAGATGGTAAGACATTGGGCTCGCCACAGACTTTGATTATGTCAGGTGCATGCCCTCCACCTGCCCCCTCCGTATGAAAAGTATGAATCGCCCTCCCCTTGAACGCTCCGACAGAATCTTCCACAAATCCCGCTTCGTTCAATGTGTCCGTATGAATGGCAACCTGCACATCCATCTCATCCGCCACTCCGAGGCATACATCAATGGTGGAGGGTGTGGTGCCCCAGTCCTCATGAAGTTTTAAGCCAATCGCACCCGCCCGCACCTGCTCACGCAATGCTTCCGGATTTGAAGAATTTCCCTTACCCAAAAAACCGAGGTTCACAGGAAATTCATCCGCAGCCTGAAGCATTTTGCCAATATTCCATGCACCTGGTGTACAGGTTGTGGCATTGGTACCCGTCGCTGGCCCCGTCCCTCCACCGGTCATGGTGGTTACCCCACTTGCAAGTGCTTCCTCAATTTGTTGAGGACAAATAAAGTGAATATGAGAATCATATCCACCAGCAGTTAAAATCATGCCTTCCCCGGCAATGACTTCCGTCCCTGCACCGACGATCATTTGAGGGTCGATACCATTTTGAATGCACGGATTTCCTCCATGCCCCACACCGGCAATTCTTCCCTCCTTTATTCCCACATCTGCTTTGATCACTCCAAGCAACGGATCCAGGATGGTGGCATTGGTTATGATTAAATCTAAGCATTCGGCATCTAACGCTAAGGGGGACTGACCCATTCCATCGCGAATGACCTTCCCACCTCCAAATTTAATTTCATTACCATAGCCTCCATTTTCAGCGATCAAATCCCTCTCCACCTCAATAAACAATTCGGTATCTCCCAACCTGACTTGATCGCCCACAGTTGGGCCATACATCTCGGCGTATTGCCTACGAGTTAATGGTAAGCTCATGATTCTAGCGCTCCATTGGTTAAATTATTGAGCCCATACACCTCACGGCTGCCCGCTAAGGCGACCAGTTCAACTTCTTTGGAATCACCTGGTTCAAAACGGGCAGCCGTACCTGCCGGAACATTTAATCTAAAACCACGGGCTTGCTTACGGTCAAATTCCAGTGCCCGGTTCACTTCGAAAAAATGCATATGACTGCCTACCTGAATGGGACGATCGCCCAGATTACTCACCTTGATCGTAATGGTTTCAAGCTGTTCATTGAGGAGGATAACACCCCCATCTTTACAAGTTATAATTTCTCCAGGCTTCATCTTATCGGGTGGTGAACGGTTACAAGTTTGGTTCCATCTGGAAAAGTAGCTTCCACTTGGACTTCATCAATCATCTCGGAAATTCCGTCCATAACCTCTTCCTTTTTTAAAATCGTAGATCCATAACTCATCAAGTCGGCTACGCTCTTGCCATCTCTTGCACCCTCCATCACCTCATAAGTAATAAGAGCCACAGATTCCGGATAGTTTAACAAAACGCCCCTCTCCATTCTGCGACGAGCCAGATCGGCTGCCACCACAATCATCAATTTATCTTTTTCTCTGGGTGTAAGGTGCATGAGTATTTATACGCTTAGGTGTTTCTTAACCATTGATTCATCGAGTTCTGAAGTATTCCCTTTGGCAACGAAACGACCGCGATTCATCACCTGAAAGGAATGAGCAAATTTCCGTACAAAATCCACATATTGTTCTACGAGTAGGATCGTCATTCCCTTCTCTTCCACTAAGGAACGAATAATTTCTCCAATTTGGGTTATGACATTGGGTTGAATTCCCTCGGTGGGCTCATCGAGCACCAATAACTTGGGTTGAGTCACTAATGCCCGGGCAATTGCCAATTGTTGTTGCTGTCCCCCCGATAAATCTCCCCCTTTTCGTTTTCTCATTTGGTCCAAAACTGGAAAGGTGGTGAAAATATTTTCAGGAATTATCCGCTCGCCAGAATTTGCGGCTTCTAACCCAACCGACAGGTTTTCCTCAACCGATAAAAGTGGAAAGATTTGCCGACCTTGCGGAACATATCCAATTCCTCGGGCAGCCCGTTCATACGCCTCCATTTGAGTAATATCTGTTCCATCCATCAACACATTGCCCGCGGAGGATTTTTCCAAGCCCACCACATTCCGTAAAAAAGTGGTTTTGCCCACCCCGTTTCTTCCCATCACGCAGGAAATAGTTCCCTCTTCAACCTCAAGATCCAAGCCACGCAAAACCGTTACCTCACCATAAGCAAACTCCATATCGCTTACTTTCAGAAAAGCACTCATCTTCCTAAATAAGCTTCCATTACTTCCTCATTCGTTTCCATTTCCTCCAAGCTCCCTTCAGCCAAAACACGGCCTTCGTTCAAGACTGTTACTTTCTGTCCAAGACGGCGGACAAAATCCATATCATGTTCAATCACAACAAGCGTATGATCTTCAGCTAACTCCATAAGGAGGTCGGCGGTTCGTTCGGTCTCAAGGTCAGTAAGTCCAGCGGCCGGTTCATCAACGAGTAGAAGTTTTGGCTTTGATATAATCAGTGCGCTGATTGCCAACCACTGCCGTTGCCCATGACTCAAAGATTTTGCCGGCATATCACGGCATTCGGAAAGATTAACTTTTTCAAGGATTTCTAAAATCTGATTTTTTTCCTGTTCAGATTCCCTTTTTAGGAGATTATCTTGCCAATCTTGATTTCCTGGCAGAGCGAGGAGTAAATTTTCATAAGTACTCAGGCTGTCAAAAACCGTAGGAGTTTGGAATTTTCGCCCGATTCCCATCAGTGCGATGTCGGACTCATCCATTTGTGTAATGTTTTTGCCGTCGTAATAAACCTTTCCCGTTGATGGCGGGGTCTTTCCACTGACCAGATCGCAAAAAGTAGTTTTCCCAGCTCCATTGGGACCGATGATTACTCTTAGTTCACCATGCTTGATTCCGAAGTGGGGAATATCAACTGCTTTAAAACCATCAAAAGAAACCGATAGGCTTTCCACAAACAGAAGAAATTTCGAGGACCAGATATCCTTCTTAATTTTACTGGGTAAAAAATTACGATACTCCTTTAAAGCGAGGTTTTCCTCCTCAACCGTGGAATGAGTAGACCCGCTTTCAACTTCCGCACTCATACTTTTTCAATTGGATTGGTGTTTGGTTTATTTCCGAAACGGTCCCTAAAACGGTCAACAACTTCAATCAATCCATTGGGTAGATATAAGACGACCAGAACAAAAGCGATTCCAAGAAAAATTGGCCAATAATCCGGGCTCCAAGAAAACAATCCATAATCATGCTCGGAAGTCAGGTAGTTATACAAAAGATTCACGGTCAGTGCACCCAGGATGGCCCCCCGTAATGTTCCACGCCCTCCGACAGCAACCCATACCACAACTAGCACTGAACGGACCGCCTCCATATTGGATGGGGTTATAATTTTCATCTGCGGAATGTAAAGCATACCGGCCAATCCCGCTAAAGCGGCGGCAATACAGAAGGCAAAAATTTTGTACTGATGGGGTTTATAGCCAAAGAAATTTAAGGTCGATTCGTCGTCCCGAATCGCAATCAATACTCGGCCAAGGCGTGAATTAACAATCCACTTGCACAGAAAAAAGGATCCAAATAGACAAGCCAGAGTCAGGAGGTACAAGGATAATTGTACATTGGGTTCAGATAGAGAAAAACCGACCTCCGCCATAGAATAATCCAACTGATCGAGTTTACCATCTTCATTCAGATCCTGCCCCATGTCCCCATCATGGGATGCAATCCACTGGTCCTTTGCATCTTCAGGATGAAAAGTGGTGAGCGATTCAGCGGGTGCGATCACATCAAACCGGGTTAGTCCATTAGTTCCGCATAATTTCACATCATTTCGGCAAAAAACCAACCATCCCGCCACCGCAATTGCTTGGGATAAAATGGCAAAGTAAACTCCGCGCACCCGACTCCGAAAAACAAAATACCCAAGAACGAAGGAACAAACCGCGGGAATCAAAAGCCCAAGAAGAATGGTCAGGGGAAGATTCCAAAAGGGCTTCCAAAAAAACGGAACCAAGGCATCGCCCGAGGATTCTCCAACATCATAGGGGTAGACTACGAATAAGCATGCCGGAAGTTTCCACCCATTCGCATCAATGATACCCTCTGGTCCACCGTGGTGGGCCAAATGCATACCCATTGCATAAGCCCCGAGACAAAAGAAAGTACACTGACAAAGACTGAGAATTCCCACATAGCCCCAAAGTAAATCCAGTCCCAAGGCGAGAATGGCAAAGGTCATGTAACGACCAATCATGTTGATTTGCCCGATGCTTAATACATCAATCGAATATAGAAACGGAAGGATGAAAAAGCCAAGAATGGCCAACAAAACGAGGGATCTTTTAGACTCAACTAGTTGCTGTGCTACCGGTTTCATTTCTTATCAGCAAGGCGACCCTTGGGTGCAAATAGACCTGAGGGCCGAAATTGAATGAAAGCGACGATAAATACAAGTAGGAGGACTTTTCCCCATACTGGTCCAACCACGAAATCTCCAAATTCCATGGGCTCAATTGCTTTTGAAAGAACGCCAATTCCCAAACCCGAGAATAGAACCCCCGCTAATTCCCCCACCCCTCCAGTCACGACGACCAAAAAGGAATCGACAATAAAATTAGTTTGCCCCATATCCGGAGTTACCCCACCGATGATGGTCCACCCATAACCTGCAACTCCCGCGATCCCAGAGCCTAAAGCAAAAGTAAACCGGTCTACGTTTCGAGTACGTACCCCAAGGCTTCTCGCCATATCCCGATTTTGCATGGTTGCCCGAATCAACATTCCCTGCCGTGTTCGGCGCAGAATAAAATAAACAAAGCTTACGGCGGCTACGCACAAACCGATCAGATAAAGTCGGGCGTAGGGCAATATAATGTCCTGTGCAATTTCATATCCCCCACGAGCCCAAGTTGGCGAATTCACTCCAATATTATCGCCATACCTAATGCGAACTAACTGAATGAGCAGAAGACCAACGCCCCATGTGGCAAGAAGCGATTCAAGAGGCCGATTGTAAAGATGCCGCACGACCACTCCCTCCATAATCAATCCCACCAAGGCGGAAACCAAAAAAGCCATGGGTAAAGCAGCAAAATAATAAGAATCAATAGGCGTATCCGGAGTATGCCCAAAATACATCTGCACCTCATAGGTAACATAGGCTCCAATCATCATTAACTCGCCGTGAGCCATATTAATGACTCCCATCAATCCAAAAGTAATTGCCAGACCAAGAGCCATAAGAATAAGGACACTACCATAAGAAAAACCTCGAAATAAATTCCCTGCCAACTCAACGGAATCTTTATGACTTTCCAAGCCCCTACTGACTCTTATGATTTCACCGTCGAGTTTTCTTTTTACTCCTGCCGTGATCGTCCCGCTTGCATAGGATTCATTCAATTCATTTTGAAAATTCTTAATTCTGGCGTTTGCACGTAAGCTGTTCAACTCACCCAGATCCTTTAAAGCATTGATACGGTCAGTCAGAGAATTTTCGCCCTCCAATTTGCCTGAAAAACGAATTAAGGAAATACTTTCCTTCGAAAGCCATCTAATTTTTTCATCAACGGATGGATCATTAATAATTTCCTTAAGAAAAGGAACCGCTTCAGGTAAAAAAGGTGGATCACCGCATTTCTTAACTCCAGAACTGCGTACTTCTTGATCTTTTGAAAACAACCTAAGTAAAAATTTGGATGAATTAACAAGTGTTCTTATTTTTCGACCCGGACTAATATCCTCCAAATCTAAAAGATCAGGTTTTGCCTGTTTTCCATCCACTAAAAAAGGCTTTCCACTTATAGGCTCAAACAAGGGCGCAAATTCATTAAAGTCATCGTCCATGACTGTTTCCTCATTCACTACAATTCTGACTCCTCCTGATTCGTCAGGCCAATTATAAACACTACCCTGGCGATATAATTCAAAAAACCTTTCTAACTGAGGATCTCCTGATTTAGCCAGAGATGTGATTACATTTGCTCTTACTTCATCATCATCAACCGCAAGCGATTGTAACAAGCTTAGCAGTTCACTCTCATTGATCTTTTGTTCACTGGCTTGCCCAAACAAATTACTCAAGCAAGCAAGGATGAGGAAAACAAATGGAATAACTGAATGAAATTGATTCAAAATAATATTTAAAAACAAAAGAAAGCGGACTCGGATCTCTGTCCGAGCCCGCTAAGTTTTCAGTTTAGATTATAAAAGCTTTACAGAGATCCGTCTCCATTGGGACCGCCGGTTGGTTTAGGGTGATTTCCATCAGGCCAGAGGTATGAACTGTAGGAATCAGGGGAAACTAGCCCATCACTTGAATAAACAATCTTGAACATACCATTTTTAAGGATTTCTCCCACATAGACAGGTTTAAGTGTATGCTGGTTGGTTGGATGCATTGACTTTTTACCACCAGGTGCATCAAACTCTAAGCCGTAAACTGCTTTCCTTACTTTATCGACATCAAAGGATCCACATTTTTCAACTGCTTTCTTCCAAACATAGACACCAAAATAAGCGGCTTCTATGGGGTCACAAGTTACGCGTTTGGCACCACCCGGTAAACCGGCTTTAACACAGTACTTCTTGAAGCTTTTAACAAATGCAGCATTTCCAGCGCTTTTTACACTTTGAAAATAATTCCAAGCGGCTAAGTGACCAACAAGTGGGGGAACATCCATCGCACGAAGCTCGTCTTCAGAAACCGAGAATGCCATGATTGGGCAATCGTCCGAAGTTAAACCTTGGTTGGCGAATTCTTTGTAAAAAGGAACATTACTGTCTCCATTTATAGTCGAAAGAATGCAAGCATCTCCGGTTGCGGCAAATTCCTTAACTTTAGCAACAATGGTTTGATAGTCCTGGTGATGAAACGGAGTATATTCCTCCATTACATTCTCATCTGGTACACCTTGAGCTTTCAAGTATGCTTTTAAAACTTTGTTGGCAGTTCTAGGGAAGACATAATCAGTACCCAATAAATAGAATTTTTTACATCCCATTTCCTCTGCCATATATTTAGCAGCAGGGACCAATTGTTGATTGGGCGACGCCGCGGTGTAGAATACATTCAATGATTGCTCTTCACCCTCATATTGAACGGGGTAAAAAAGTAAGGCATTGTTTTCCTCAAAAACAGGAAGGCAGGATTTACGACTCACCGAAGTCCAGCAACCAAAGGTAACCGCTACTTTATCTTCAGTAATCAATTGTTTTGCTTTCTCCGCGAAGAGAGGCCAATCGGAAGCTGGGTCGACCACCACGGCTTCAACCTGCTCGCCCAAAACTCCTCCAGACTCATTAATCTCTTCGACCGCCATCATGACCACATCCCGAAGAGAAGTCTCAGAAATGGCCATCGTACCGCTAAGAGAGTGAAGAACTCCAATTTTAACAGCATGCAAACTTGACATTGACAAACTCAATCCCAGTAAAGCCGTAAGGGCTAATTTAAACTTATTACTTTTCATTATATACATATTTTAGATTTAGATTTATTAGGTATCCCAAGAAAAAATTCTTAACTTAGGTTTTGCCAAATATAATCCATTTATTGTGCCAAAATTTTCATAAACAAAAAAAAGACAAATTAAATATTTTATAATTTATATTATTCATTTTTTATATTTATTTTAATCATATTATAAAACATTAGATTAAATAAAAAAAGGTGGGCGGTAAGAAACCGCCCACCTGTAAACAAACGAACTAGACTGAAAGACTAGAAAGTGTAAATAAGCTCAACCGCAAAGAGATCTTCTGGATCGGCATTACCCGCAACATCATCCTCATAAGTGCTGTATTCAATTAAACCAGACAGGTTATCGTTAAACACATAACTTGGGGATATGGTTATTTTGGAAAATTCATTGCCCAAAGTAGATGTATTGTAAGAAGTTGTTATTTCTTCCTCGGAATAACGAAGTGTAATTCCAATTTTATCAGTAACGGCATAATTACCCATGATGAGGAATCCATCGACATCAGCATTGGTGGCAGATGAATGAGAATCTGCTTGTGCAACTTCAGCTGCTAGTAGCAATTTATCTAACTGATAACTTACCCAAAAGGTTGATTTATCATATGGGTCGGTCGCATCGGTAAAATCACTCCAAATGGCTTTTGCAGTAAAGTTTTCGATACCCGTGTAAGCGAGAGCAACTTCGTAACCAGCACTATTCTCAAGGCTTGACCATAAACCAATGCTGTAAGCGTCTGTAGCATAATCAAAAGAGACGCCATAGTCATATGCATCGTAGATATTCTGCACTGCACTTCCGCCAGCATCATAAGCATAACTAAATTGATACATGTTTGTTGGATCGTAAGCCTCAAACCCCATATAGCTGAGCATCTTACCACCGGTTACACTCATGCCTCTTCCAAGATCATAAGTTATAATTGCTTCCTCCAGAGCGGAATCTTTACCTGTACCATCCGTATTAGCATAAAAATCAAAATCCACAGACGCAGAGACTGGTCCAGAAGTATAGTCGAACATAAATTCGACTTGCCCCACATCACCTGTTTGTGATCCGGTTCCAGTATCTTGGTAGTATAAATCAATGAAACCTGACAACTCGATCCCACTACCAGTGGGACCAATTTCAATCGCACTTATATTTGATATGGCAAGCATGCTTGCCACCGTTAATGTTGTTAATTTATTTTTCATATTTTTGTTTGTATTAGTTTAAGTTTAGTTCACTAGGAACATTTAAAAATTATTTCCTGTATATATTTTTATCAAACAATAAATGTCATATTATATTGAAACTTTTAAATTATTAGTATGATTATAATTAATCATTTATTATAGTCATTATCTAGATGAATATTTTTCATCTAAATCTGCCCTTGCATTTTTTTTTGCGTGTAAACAGAATACAAAGATCTGAATTTATAAACCGCTTTGAAACTATTTTTAAAAATTGGACTACCCTGGATCTGTTCGCTTGCCGCCATTTTCTACTTAGGCTTGG
>ENA-OQVM01004355-OQVM01004355.1-marine-metagenome-genome-assembly--contig:-NODE-4355-length-14492-cov-17.824766_pt1 | contig 14492 bp, 17 predicted proteins | sample MGYA00237776_ERZ505498 | MGnify/ENA primary metagenome ERZ505498 (study PRJEB26159, sample SAMN06265151) | marine metagenome | isolation source: Helgoland LTER site | place: Germany:Helgoland, sampling... | reverse complement strand
AATTCATGGCCAGCTTTTGCTAAATTTATAGCCATTGGTGCGCCCATATTCCCAAGGCCAATAAATCCAATTTTCATGAAACTTTTTCCTATAATATATCCAAACCATACCAGAAAATGTTAATTAGGTAGAAATTATTTTCTTTCTTTTAAAAATGGCACCATAGAACTCCATACACCATCATTTCTAAAACGGTGGAAAATAGCAGCTGAAACATGAATTGCAATCAAACAATACATTGTAGAAATTGAAAGCTCGTGCAAACCAACAGTCAATTCAATAAATATACCACTTTTCAAACCCAACCAATATAAAAGTCCGATGACTAATCCAGTTATAGGTATTACAGAAAGATTGATATAAAGACTAATATGTACAATCTTTGCTGCTCGCCTTTGAAACATTGAGGTATCCTCTGGCAATGAGGTTACTTGTGTTTGCGACATATATAGATAACGCATTATCAATAATATCAACATCAAAGCTGCAAAAATAATTTCAAATTTTAATAACGAAATATCTGACAATTGATTAATATCATCTACTTGCTTAAATATCCCATATATAAAAATAATTACAAAACCCCAATGAAATATCATTGCTGTAATGCTATGTCTTGATTTTTCCATTTTTTTCATGCACCCTAGATCATTATTTTAATTGTAATATTTTCATTAAATCTTTCTGCTAAAATTATTGCATGGCTTCCATAAGCTTTAAAATGTAATCAAATCGCTTGTCTGCTTCGGCTGAGATTGCTGCGCTAAATTGAAAATAATCCTGTACACCTGAACGCTGCATATCTTGTGCTGTCACGCTTGTTAAGGGATCAAAAATTCTTGCTGTACAAACATCAACTTCTGCCTGACTGTCCCAGGCATAGTTGCCATCAATCAAATCATCATATCTACATTCATAACTGTCGCTGAAAAACTCATCATAATCATTAGCATATTCAGCTAAATGTTGAACGTTCTGGTGCTTTGTAGCTGTCAACCAAAATGCTAAAGTTGTTGTCCGCAACATTACTCTAGCTCTTTGTTCATTCAGTATACCGTTTTCAAAATTAACCATAGAAACGGCAAAAAGGGCTCCATTACAATTTGCTGCAGCAATTATATTTGGGTCCAACTCTAATAAATTTTTATTGGAAGATTGAGCGCTTGTAGCAATAGCAGTCAAAAAAAGAAAAATAGTTAATATTTTTTTCATAATAAAATCCCCAATTAATTGTTTGTAAAAAAATAACATTAACTTGTTTTTTAGGGAATAGGCTTTGGTAAAAAATATTACAGATATTAACTTCTGATGTATCCTTAATTTTAAGCCTTTGACCTTAGGAGAATAGTTATATTAATTATGAGATGAATTGGTTTAATGCAGTGCATTTTCAGATACGAAACTTTATTATGCAATATGCTAAAATTCCTGGTTAGAGTATAAATAACTTCTATGTATTTGATCTGCAGTTTTTGGAAAAATGACACAGTTAAATTTTCTATGCAAAATTCATTTGAAAAACTATTTCTGACTTTAAAAACAAAAGCCGCCCTATTCTCATCAGAGATTAGGGCGGATTAATTTAGGTATTTAGATAACTTTTTGGTTAACAGCCTTCGCCTAGCTTACCAATCACAACCTCACAAGTATCAGATGTAACAGCAGGTTGATCAGACCAAGAAAATTGCGGAAGCGCATAGTCTTCCTTTTCTGGAATATCGCTTAAGCTAAGTCCGAGCTCTGTTAAAGTATCGAATCGAATGGGATTACAAGCAGCTTCATCGCCTTCATCAAGTCTGTCGAGAAAGTCTCCCATTTCCTTGTTTAAAACAACGTATTTTTTGTTTTCATCATTTACATCTGTCAGAATTGTTCCGTTTTTTGGAGTGAGAACGTTCATGAAACCCCTACCTGTTTCCACACCACCATAATATTGTGAGTGTAGTGACTGCCCATTAAACTCAAACACAGTGTTGGTATTGTCCGATACACCAGAAGAATTATACTTTAACTCTTCAAGATTTATTTCACAGATATAACCAAAATCATCTGATTCTAAGCACAAACCAATTTCATCTACACCAGGTCTCCCAGGGTTATTATGAGGGGAATCAAAGGCTAATATCCAATATGGACCTTCTTCGTCTGTAAGTACTGGTCGACCTCCGTTTACATCATCAGTTTCAAAATCGTAATCCTTCTCAAGGTAAAGTGGCGGGGATATATCATATTTATTACCGTCCTCTTTAATAGCTACGTAATTGTGATCCCATTTGTAGTAATTTAATTTCCATGTAAGATCATTATCATTACTATCCTTTAGAGACATAGATTTATCCAAAGTGACTGCATATGAGCGAGTACCATTAGCATTGTTGGAATAAGAGTACCACTTTTCAGCTCCAGCGTTGTTGTCCCAATCGACAGAAAAATCGTATCTTATTGGATTCTCACCACTGTCAATTAATCCATTTCGATTTGCATCATGAAACAGAGTAAGTGGTTCTGCATGGCTTGAATTTGATAGAATATAAAACTCAGTGTTATTGCTAGAGTCTTCAATCAAATCATCTTTTGCAGCATTATATGAAAAAGGTGCGTCAGTCACATCACCCGTCCCTAACAAACATTCATTGTCTTTACTGCTGGTACAAACAAAATTTGTACCACCTTCAGCGCTCATATGTGTGCTAGTTGTCAAAACTGATGTGCCAGTATCATCTAAAAGTTCACCTGAGGTCCAGATTAAATCTAAAGCATTACTGGCGCTATCGACGATTTCAAGAGTCGGACTCGACGGTTCTGGAAGCATATCTTCGTCGGCAAGCCAAACTCCCCATTGTGAAAAATACCCCCTGGTACTTGAGCCTTCTACAGTCGTTGTGAAACTAAACGAACCAGTAAATGGTATTTCTTCACCCGTTGTGTAATCATAAAGTGCAGCCTGATATCCAGTTTTCCAACTTGAATTACGTGCATAACATGATTCTTTTGCAGTAGATGTGTCTAGTTCATCATCTACAAAATCTGCTGAAACTTGGAAATAATAATTTTCATTGGTTCTGCCTGCCTGACCTTGATCATATGGGTTGCCGTCCCTATCCGATATGTCACGCCCAATAAATTTTGCTGTTGTAAGATCAGCGCTGAAAATGAATTTTCCTCTAACACTGTCATTAATACTGTCATCTCCTTCGCCAACAATCTCATCGTAACTTTCAATTACTACTCCACCAGAATTATCTGGATCAGTGTCTTTGCTCACAAGAACAAACCCCGAAGCTGGTGAAGTCGCAGCTGTGAATGTTTCATCGGTGTTTTCGGGTGTAGAATACATATAATAGGCAAAGTTCCACCGGCCATAAGGCGCAAAATCTTCAGCTGATTCGTGGAGTGCTACTGAAACCACGTACTTGTTTCCGTCAGCTGAAGTGAACCATATTGATCCTTCTTGAGGCGTTTCATTTGATGCACGACTAGATTGATTTACGCCAGATCCCAAAACGACAGATTTAGTTTCAGAATCTCCTAAACCACATTTAGTTTCGTCAATTAAGGTAGTCCATGTCCCATTTGGGGTAGCATCAGTGCGTGAGTCTGATATTATGCATGAAAAAGCCTTGGCCATTTCAATATAGAGATTAGATGCATCTTCAAGCCATATCTGTGTACTTGCTTTTGCTTTGTAATAGTCAGTGCCCACTACATCATAGCCTTGTGCGATTACAGCACCAGGTGATATGAGACAACTTAATATAGCTAAATTTTTTAGAAATTTCATATTTTTGATCCTGATTAATTTGAAGAAGGAATACCAGACATGTTGCCAGGTACCGTTATACCTAATACTGCAGTTTTACTTGTTGTTTCAGTTTTACACCCAACTAGAACAGCTAAAGTTATTAACAAATATGTTATTCGCATTTATTTATTCCTATATTTTATATAACAAAGTGTGGTACGCACGTCAGAGAATTAGTTTATGATTTGTACTAATTTGAAAAAAAGACATTTTATTTATATTAATGTATCATTATGAAATATTATTTCAATAAGAAAATTAGGGATAGCGACAAATGACCATTCAGAAGTTATTAGTTTATTTGATCTGCATGCTACCCCTTTCTTGTACAACTATCGAAATGCCCCCAAAACAAGAGTTGAGCTGTTCCGATGGTAAAGATTTTCAAGTAAGATCATCAATCAAAATAAAAAACTATTTTATTTTTAACGATGACAAAAGATCTTATCGGACATTCAACCTCGAAAACAATCAGTTTGAATGTAAAGCTATCGGCAATTTAAATAAAGCAGATCAATATGGGTTTTCTGAAACAAAAGAAATATATCAAGGAGCCAAAGAATTAGAGAAAGGTGAAAAAACTGTAAAGTTTTTTGTAATAAATTTAACTGATAAAGGATTTCTTGCACGGGCAGAAGAGATTTGCAACAAAGCTGATCTTAAATATACTTTTGGAATACAGCCTGAAAACACTAAAATTTTTGGCTGTCAGGCATCTAAAAATTCGCAAACTGCTGTAATGTTTCGAATAAACAGTGATGATGATAATTTAATGACAATTGCTGCGATGGCGATTTATGCACCGATTATCGAACCTGAAATTAATTAGAAAATGAAAAAACCAAGCACCATGACGCTAACATGAATGGTATCAAAGGAACTGCAACTTTAAGATTTGCTGAACTTGCTATGTGTAAAATTCCTAATAAAGAGAATAGCGTGACCCAATAACCAACTAAATATAAGTCTAAAGAAGAAATAAAAACAATTGCCGCTAAATAATCAGCTCCTCCAATAAATTGTTGGTTTAATACTTTTTCTGCAAAAAAAACCATAACCCGAAAAAAAAGGATAGATAAAACTATTGAAACAAAAACGGTTGATGAGACAATATCAATGAAAATAAAAATAAAAATGCAAAATGATACAATAATAAGAAAAGGCCAGTAGGAGACTGATTTATTGAAAAAATCATCTATCGCTAAGGGGGTCCACATCAAATTAATTAATATAAAAAGCCATAAAAAATCCGTATTTTCTATTAAAAAAAAACTTCCTATTTGAAAAATAGCTAAGTAACAAATTGGCTTAATTAGTTTCGTACCATGAGATCTATGTTGAAAAAAAATAACCCCAATAATGATCACAATAAGTGAAATAATAATTATTTGATAATCAGCTGGATGCATATGTAATGAAAATGTCAAACATTTTCTCAGAACTAGAGGGTGAGACAGAAACACTATGCAATCGAAAGGTATCTAATTTTTGACATTTATCAAGCAAATAAAGAGCATCAGTATTAGTTAATGCTGAAAACTCCAAAGTAATTATGCGTTGTCCAAATTGTGATACCGATGCATCATAATCAAAATAATTCGAGAAATAAAGCTCAGCTTCTGATTGAGAATCTGGAAGTTGAGAAAATTCGCTCTCTTCATCAAGTTCAATACTACCAGACATACTGTATTTTACAGTGAAAGAAACAAATACTAAAAAAATTAAAGAAATATATTTATTCAACTGATTATCTTTTCTCGAAAATAATGTTTAATTGGTTGTTATCAAACTTTAATACACAGGAAAGCTCTTTACAGAACTTCTCGACTTCACTTTTTTGCATTTCATTTAATAAATCACGGGTAATTATTTCAATACTATTAAGTGATTTATTAAACGTAAGCTTTTCAAGCCCTGAGAGCTCAGAAGATGTAACCAACTGTTCAAAATGTTGAACTAACAGAAGCTTATTTTCAAAAACCAGCCTCTCTTTTGAAGTATAATCAAACCAATGCGTAATCCATGGAGCTATTGCAAGAAAAATACTGGCGGTTAAGATGAATATAAATAATTTATTTTTGTCACGCGATTTTATTGGCTGAAAACTAATAGCATCATTCAAAAATTTGGCATTAGACAAATTATCTTTATTTGTGTCGTGCTCAGTAAGAGCCAAACATTCTGGATAAAAATATTTTGCAGATGGGATCAAAGCCTTAATATCTAGCAACAAATGTCTTGATGCCCAAAATTGCTTCCATGTATTATGCGCCTCATCATAAATTGCTGGTATATGAATCAAATCTTCAATACGTAGTATGGATTGGTCTGAAAATAGAAATTGTTCTTTTTCAGGACCGAATTTTACACTTTCTGCTAACATTGAAGCAGAAACATAATGAGAAGCAGTAAGTATAACCTTATCTGTTTTAATTTTTGCGCAGTCTTTACTTTTAATACGATCTTTAAATATTAGTTTACCGCGCTTAATGTTATATAATTCAATATTATCTGGCGATATGAAGCGAAGAACTTGTTTATTCATTATCTTATCTCAGGAAGCCATAGAACAGTATCACTAAAAACAGACCACCCGTTTTCAACACTGAAATCTTTTTCAAAATAAGCAAATGTATTATTTTCAAAAGTCCAATAAGTTGCAGCATGATCTACTTGATCTGATATCATTATATTTCGGTGCCTTTTCTTTAAAGTATCAATGGACTCTTTTTTGCTCAAATATGCAAGTAATTCTGATTTTTTTGAAATCTGACCTTCCATAATTAGGCCTTTAATAGTGATTGCCTCGCCTATGGGCAAATCTAAATAGGCTGCTATCTGTGTGGCATTGGAAAATTTTATATTAATGCGGCTCGACCTAGACGAGATTCTAAAGCAAACTAATGTATCTACAATAGTATTTTCTTTTACTTCCAAAAATGCGAACAAATCAATCATTGAAAAATTATTATTTATGTTCGATTGGGATGATAAAAATGATAAAATTTGTTCTGTATATGAAGCGGGCAAATTACATCCCCTAATTATTTTACTGAATATTAGAAGTTGTTCATTATTTATTGAGCGTTTGCCCATAACAGAATTATTTACTAAATTAATCAAATTGAAAAGACCACTTAATGGGATATCAGTTTTGACAATATTTTGCCAAGGGCTGCTATCATAAGAGATTGATTCAGTTTTTAATTTTTTTATTGTATTAAGAAAATCGATCTTCTCATCAGTCGTAAAATAGTTTTCAAAATGCTGCTTTTGAGACGAATATATTTGTAGCGAAGAAATTGAAATTGCAATCAACACAGCTAATACTAAGGGAAGAACAAAACCATCATATCTCATATTTTAGCGGGTATCCAAAATAAGGTTTTTATAATTCCCACCAATTTTTGAAGATAAATAGTAAACATTTTCACTTATTCTTTCTAGGTTATGTTTCATATTTGTACTAACAATTTTCAATGGATAAAGATCAGAACTTATTTGTCTGTGCACTTCAGTTTCTGTAAATTTCCAATTCACATTTATTAGATTTATCATGCGAGAATTTGGAATAACTATAGGTTTTGTTAATTTAATTTGTATTTCGTTTGTATTTATCAAACTAATTTTGACATTTTTATATCCGTCTGTATTTTTTGTTGTCGTTTCTAAGTCACTTCTAAGAAGTCGTAAAAATAATTCATACTTTAGACTTAAATTTTGTTCAGATGCAGAAGCTCGAATGCTTATTAAGCTTGAAAACAGATTGGATGAAATTGATATAACCATTGCCGCTACTGCAATCGCCACCAACACTTCCAGTAAGGTGAAACCTAATATTCTTTTCACTTAATTTTACCTCGCATATTTTTATAATTGTTTATTAAAATTCAATAATTTAGTGTTTACCGTATCCATACTTTAAAAGCTTATTTGACATTTTTAATTCCAGTAAGATTGCGCTATCGTGCGTTAAGCGATCTGTTGTAAATCGTTTATGTAACTCTTGATCAAAAAGGGATTGATTTACTCTGGCTTCCCATAAAAGTGCCATTGCAATACCTAAAATTGAAAGTGATATTAAAACTTCCAATAGAATAAATCCACTATATCTCGCTTTAATAATTTTCATAAACCTGTCCCGATTGGGAAATAAAAATCGTTTTCTTTTCACAATCAAATGGTCTTGGATTCACATTACCACCAGATCCAATTGTTATGATTTTTTTTTCACAAAGTCCAATTGGCTGTAATTTCTTAACTGCTTGCGTTGGGTTATACGTTTGTTCAACCAAGCTGAGTAATACTTGTAGCTGTAGAGACTCCATATCACGTGCAGAACCTCTAAAACTGTTGTTTAGAAGTGATAACCAATTTGGTGTCGCTATTAATATACCAATTAAGGCCAATGCTACTAACATTTCAAAAAAACTAAAAGCCTTCATAAAAGTTAATCTATTGTTTTGTTGTCAATATCATCACCGTTTTCATCAGGTGATCGTATTGCATCAGGCCCAATTGATAATATCGTAAAATCTTGTGAGCCTGTTTCTATTTCTAAAATATATTTGTTTCCCCAAGGATCAGTAGGTATGGTTGAAAAATAACTATTTCCACCGTCATTTTGACTAATCAAATCGTTTAGTCCTGCTTCAGGACTTGGGTAAGTCCCATTGTCTAATTTATAAAGTTCCATAGCCGTTTCTATTGCCAAAAAATCATTTTTTAATTTTAGCTTCCGAGCCTGATCTGGACGATCTAAGATATATGGACCAACAAAGGTCATTAGTATTCCAATTATTGTGAGCGCGACAAGTACTTCAATAAGAGTGAATCCTTTGATTTTTTTCAACTGATTATCCAATCGTATTTTGCATTATAAGCATAGGCGTGATGATAGTATATGCAACTACAAAAATAACTACACCAAGTAAGAGAATTGCAACAGGGCTTATAATTTGGGTTATTAAATTTAAATTTTTTAATCTCTTTTTAACATTTTCTGATGCTAAAACTTTCATGGTTTGTTTCAAACTATGAGAATTTTCAGCAATTTGTATTGATGCAATATCTAATTTAGAAAATAATGATGTTTGATCAAGTGCAGAGGAAAGTGAATGGCCATTTTTCAATTCATGATTTACAGAAAGTAATTTTTTCTTGTGTAAATAATGCTTTACTGAACTAGCTGCTAAATCAACACCTTCAGAAATATCACAGTTTAGCTCTAGAGCAAGTGACAAAGAATTTACAAACTCGCCTGAGCTATGCATTTTAGATATTTTAGAAATAATTGGAAGATTTACAAACATCCTATAAATCATTTCTTTAGATATTTTTGAACGCTTTCCAATTTCAATAAAGGTCATTACTGATATTGCAGTCCAAAAGAGTATTATGAAAGAACTATAACCTTTCCCTGCGCCCCCAAGAATAATTTTTTGAATATTATTAGTTGTATTTGGGGTGGATAGGTTAGCAAATTCAGGTAACACCATATCAAATATGACTATGAGTGCAATTATGGCAAAAAAAGTTACGAATGCAGGATAGGCCAGAGCTTTATTTATCTCTTGTTTTAAGCCATCCTCCATTTCTTTCAGCGAAAGAACTGCAGAAATTGCGTGGTTAAGGCCTCGTTTCTCACTACCAATTCGTAATATTCCAATTGTGTATGTTGGTACTGTTGGAAAAACTTCGGTAAGAATTAAGTGGAATTCTTTTCCTCTCTCAAGTTCTAATTTAATTCTATTTGCAAGGGAAGAAATTGTATGATTTTTTTGCTTGGTTATAACAAATATCGAGTCCGCTAAAACCATATTTTGATTAGTTAATATCATTAACTGTCTTATAAAAACCCAAAATATTTTCTCGCTAAATCTTTTCTGTTGTTTTATTTTTATTACTTTTAGTCCTTGCAGATTTAAGTTTTTAGCCGCAGTTTTTTTATCTTTTGCTTCTATACTTCCATAGACTTCGCTAGTGATCGATTGAGCTGTGTAATCATAGTATCGCATTGACTAAGACTCTAATTTTAAAATTTCAAATAAGGGGGTTTGCATTGTTTCGTGAAAGTTTTGTGCCTCGAGTGACATTGTGTCGATGTAAGTAAGATTTGCTAGTCGGTCGGCAAGAAATTCAGCGTTTTTTTCATCAATTACTATATGTGACATTACCGGTAATCTTGATTTGAAACCCGTGTTGTAACAGACCTCACAGCCAGAAAATGGTTGTGGGAATTTGCTCGTATGGCTGTTTGACGATAGAGAAGCTGTATTACAATTCTTGCAATACACTTTAATTAATCTTTGGCTGAAAACTCCCTTTAAGCAATCAGACAAAAGTGATTGATCTACACCTAAATTTAAAAATCGTTTTATAGCACTAATTGGGCTGTTGGCGTGAATCGTCGAAATAACCAAATGGCCTGTCATAGCAGCTCTTACGGCGATCTCAGCAGTTTCGGAATCACGGATTTCACCCACTAAAATTACATCAGGGTCATTTCTTAAAAGTGATTTGAGACCATGAGCAAAAGTAAAATCTGCATCCTCATTAACTTGTGTTTGTGTTACAGTTTCAAGTTCAATTTCAATAGGGTCTTCAATTGTCATTATATTGAGACCTCTATTTGTTAATTCGTTTATAAGGCTATAAATAGTAGTCGTTTTCCCAGATCCCGTTGGACCACAAACAATTACTAAGCCATTTTGCCTAGAGATCACATCCTTCAAAGCTTCGACGTGTGAAACATCAAGTCCCGAGTTTTCTAGTTTGAGCAATTTGGTATCTTGATTGAATATACGTAAAGTTATTCGTTCTCCAAACTTTGTTGGCATTGAAGCACTACGGATATCTATTGCTTTTCCATTGTCAATTACACTAAAGCGCCCGTCTTGAGGCAGACGCCTTTCAGTTATATCCATCCCACTCAACAGCTTTATTCGAGCAGAAAGCATTTGAGAAATTTTTTTATTTAGAGTCACAAAATTAGTTAAATTCCCATCAAAACGCATTTGTATTGAAAGTTCTTCGTGCTTGGGATTTATATGAATGTCTGAAGCACCCCTTAAAATCGCCACAGAAATCAAATTGTTAAACAATTTGATTACTGGCGTTTCAACATCTCCTTCAGACTGGAGTGCTATTTTAGCCGAATTAAAAATGTCTGCATCAGTTGCAAAATGATCTATATTTAAATCTATCGTTTCCACGAATGCTTGAGCATCTGTAAATGTTTGCTGATCTATTAAATATGATTGTTCGTATGTTATATTTGATCCAAGTATGTATTCCAGCTCAGCTTTTGTTGTATCAGAGATTTTATCACGAAAAAGTATGTGTGGCGTAGCTTGATCTTTTATAATCCGGATGCCAAGTTTGTTTACTTTATCGTTATTTATCATATCGCTTTACCAAGGTCTAATTACAGGTTTCAAACTAGATTGAACATTTGTAAATATTGGTTTTTTTTCAAAGTATTCGCTTAAATTATCCGTCTGATTGAGTAATTTACCGCCAACGTCTTTTTCCCAACCTTTATAAACCTTACTACGATCTTTTTTATTATTTACTAGAGTTGGTCTAAGAAAAATTACGAGGTTACGGCTAACAGAATTCATAACTTCTTGGCGAAAAGCTCGCCCTATGAGGGGTAAGTCACCCAAAAATGGCACTTTAGAAACTCCCATTTCTTGTTGTTCGATCTTTAGACCACCTATTGCTATAGTTTCTCCGTCGTCAGCTGACACTACTGTTGAAATCTGACGTTTGACCGTTACGATATCACTTAAGCCAGGTGTTGATTGATCGATACGAGACGTCTCTTGCCAAATTTCCATAATTATATTGCCGTTAGCTCCAATTTTTGGTTTTAGCTTTAATGAAGTTCCAAGGTCCTCTCGTTGTATCGTCTGAAAAGGTCCAGAATTATTTCCACCCTCATTTGTAAATTGGCCCGTAATAAAAGGAACATTTTGCCCTACTAAAATTATAGACTCTTTATTTTCACTGGCCATTAAGCTTGGTGTTGCAAGTATCCTGTTGTCAGAATCACCTTGTAGAGCAGTTAGCATTATACCGATATCAGGCACAAAATTTGCACCTCGCCCTAGTGCTAAAATGCCTCCCGTAGCGCCCGCTAAAAAAGCATCTCCAGCAGCAGCTCCAATATTTGTACCAGAAACACCAGTTACGCTTGATGTTGAAATATTTTCAGAATTTACAGAAAACTGCAAACCCAATTTACTTGCAGATTCTTCTGATACTTCTGCTATAATCGCATCCAAATAGACTTGTCTTGGAGCACGATCTAATTTCTCAATAACATCAGAAAATATTTTTACCGAGTTTAAGCTGCCACTTAACACAATCTGGTTAGAGCTTTCTTGAGCAGATAAGCTTATTTCATCATCCACTGATAGCGCAAGCGTTTTGAGACTTTCAATTATTTCTTCAGAGTCTGCGTAATTAAGTTCAAAAACTTTTATTTCAACTACTTTCTTCGTACCCAATGGGGCAACCGTTGGCCGTGCAACCAAATTGTCGTTTGTTTCTTTTTGAACTGTTTGACTTTCAAGTGTTTCTAGTAGTTCTATAAATTCTGATAACGAGCTTTCAATACCGCTTAGTAAAACAGTGTCTGTTGACGAATTCTCTTCTATAATTTTTAGTGAAATAAAACGTTCATCTGATTTGATTAAATTTTTCAACCCAGAAGGTGAAATCTTTCCTTCCAAATATATTCTTGCAATTGATCGACTCTTTTTTTCATTTTGAATAACTTTTTTTTGCGTCAGTTTATTAGATTTATTAAGTATTTCAAATGTGTTAGCAGAAATTCTATTAACAACACCTCCTAAATCATCCACGGTTTCCACAAGTATTAAATGAATATCTTCTTTTTTGTTCAAATCTTCCCTGGTAATGGATATTTTCTTGGGACTGTCAAATCCTAAAATGTATGTATTTCCAGTTAGGCTAGAGACGTATGCAACAAATTCACTTATCTCACTATTTAAGACTTTGAATGACGACTGCTGTGCCGAAGCGCTTACGCTCATAATGATTAAAAAAAGCGTAAAGAAAATAGATTTTTTAAATAACTTGATAATTATCACATACTTACCCTCAAGAGCTTTAGCTTTCCGGCTCTTTCAATTTCAACGTTGAACACATCGTTTTTTACTTTATTTTGTAATTGTAAAAGTAACCTATCAATATCAACAGCCGAAATAGTGTCGACAGATAATATTAAATCTTTCTTTTTAAACGGGATCATTTTTGATAAAAAATCAGGTATTTCGTTTGTAAACTCTAGTCCAGGCCTTCCTGCTCGACTATGAGATAATTTTAAATACTTTGATGGTTCACGTAATAAGAAATTAGGCAGTCCAAAAGACCTTAGTATTTCTCGAGCTCCTTCAAGATCCCTATCTAGTATTCGGACAAGCTCATCATTTTTTTCATCAGCTTTCTTATCATTTAACATCACTGTATTTAAGGAAGCAGCATCTTTAATAAAGAAATCAGTGATTTCATAACTAAAAATTTGGTTTTGTTCAGATTCAAATATTAGGTGATCAGCGGTTATTTTTTTTATCCGAAGGGAGCGATTATTTAATTCAAAATATCGACTTTCGTCTATTACAAACAACTCAGATGTCTCATTATTCCTAAATAGGAAGGATTTGGAATTAAGGTTCTTATAGCTTGCCACAAGCTGTATTTCTGAGAGGATTGTGGTTTGTTTCTGGTCCCAAAAAATTTTATCCAAATCAAGTTGCGCTATTGCACTATGAGGTACCCACCCAATAAGAATAGTTGCAATAAATATTTTTAAGCGCATTCTAAGTATCATTTTCCATCCAAAGAGAGTGAGTTTGATTCTCTAACTACAGTAACATACAAATATTAACATTTTTGGAAGAATTGCAAAGTTTAGTTTTAATATGATACACTTGTTATGAATTATGAGCCGCGGATCTAAAAACATAGTATCATTTTACATTCAAACGATTAGTTCAATTTCATTCACACTTTTTTCATCATAAATTGTTGCCAGCGAGGCGATGCGGTTGGCGGTACAATATAGTACTATTACACCAGAACTAGTTGCTATACTCCTGACTGAAATATCATTATGTGATGTATTCAACAGTTTCTTTAGTACATCTACAAGCATTATTAACGAGCACCAGAAATGTTAGCTCAAGACCACCAAAACGCACTAGCAAAGTCGGCTCGCTTAAACTGAAACACGTCAGATCCCTCAACAGCTCTAGCATCTTTATGCCTAGTCAAAACAATAAATTTATATTTTAAGTGCTTTAATCGTGCTCAAACCCAATATTGAAATTAAGGAAATCAATGGCTTATAACGGCGTGCCTTTTACGTGCTACAAAAAAAAGAGCCGCGATTTCTCGCAACTCTTTGTAATTGTTGTACTTTTGTTGAGTATAAGACTTAACGTTTAGAGAACTGGAAGCTCTTACGTGCTTTTGCTTTACCATATTTTTTACGTTCAACAACACGTGAATCTCTTGTAAGAAATCCTGCAGCTTTAAGGGCTGGTCGTAAAGATGGCTCATACAATTGTAATGCTTTTGAAATACCATGCTTAACTGCACCTGCTTGGCCAGATAAACCACCACCTTTTACAGTTGCCATGACATCAAACTCTCCTGTCAC
>ENA-OQVM01004353-OQVM01004353.1-marine-metagenome-genome-assembly--contig:-NODE-4353-length-14495-cov-16.785199_pt1 | contig 14495 bp, 17 predicted proteins | sample MGYA00237776_ERZ505498 | MGnify/ENA primary metagenome ERZ505498 (study PRJEB26159, sample SAMN06265151) | marine metagenome | isolation source: Helgoland LTER site | place: Germany:Helgoland, sampling... | reverse complement strand
AGTTGTAGCTGAAGAGGCTCCTGCTGAAGAAGTTGTAGCTGAAGAGGCTCCTGCTGAAGAAGTTGTAGCTGAAGAGGCTCCTGCTGAAGAAGTTGTAGCTGAAGAGGTTGTAACTGAAGAAGAATCTGAAGAGAAAGATTCTTCAGATGATGAAAATAAATAAATTAGATAAAACTAATCTTATTTGTATAGCTTCCATTGGGAAACCCAGAGGCTTGAAGGGAGAATTTTTTCTAAACTCCTTTTGCGACCCTAAAGATAACATCATTAACTATAATAATTTTCTTATAGAAGATAATGTTATTTCTGATTTTAAAATAAGTTATATAAAAAAAGTAAACTCAAAATTCTTCTCCAAAATAAATGGTATTGATGATTTAGATGAAATAAAAATTCATACAAATAAAAAACTTTATATCCAAAAGGAAGATTTACCAGAATTAGATAACGACGAGATGTATTGGCATGACCTCATTGGATCAAAAGTTATTGATAATAATCCTCATGAAGTCCTTGGAATAGTCAGCAATGTTTTGAACTTTGGATCAAATGATTGCTTGGAGGTAAAACCTTTTAAAGATTCAATTGACGAGACGACAAGACTTATCCCATTTGTAAAAGATAAGACAATCAAAACTATTGATAAAGTTAATAAAGAAATTTTTGTAGATTGGGATAAGAGTTACTAAAGTGAATTTTAATGTCTTAACTATATTTCCTGAAATTTTTAAAATATTTCAAACAGGTGTTCTTTCAAAAGGTCTTGATGATAGTTTCTTTATTAACTGCTTTGATATTAGAAAGCATGCTGTTAATAAGCATGGTCAAATAGATTCTAAGCCCTATGGTGGTGGTGAGGGAATGGTTATGATGGCTGAGCCACTAAAAAAATCTATTGAAGACATTCCAAAAGATAATTTAGGAAAAGTTATATATCTTTCCCCGCAAGGCCAAAAATTAAATCAAAATAAAGTAATTGAATTATCAACTTTATCCAACATTACTCTTATTTGTGGAAGATATGAGGGTGTAGATCAAAGATTTGTAGATTCATATGTCGATGAAGAAATTTCAATTGGTGATTTTATAATTAGTGGTGGTGAGTATGCTGCCATGATTTTAATAGACGCAATTGCAAGAAATATTCCAGGCACAATCGGAAATCAGGATTCAGTTACTAAAGATACATTTTCTAATGGTCTCCTTAAGGGACCGACTTACACAAGACCTGAAAAATTTGAAAATAAAAGTGTTCCAGATGTTTTATTATCAGGGAATCATCAAGAAATAGAGGAGTGGAGAGGTAAAAAATCTCTTATTCAAACCTATTTAAGAAGACCAGATCTATTAAATGATGTAAAATTAACAAATAAACAAAAAAAACTCTTGGAAGATTGGGAATCTAAGGATATCCTATAGCACTTTTTAGGCAAATATAATGAATGAATCTGATAAAGAAATTGTAAACACTGAAGAAGAAGTTAATTCTTCTGAAGAAACTGTAACCGAAGAAACTGTAACCGAAGAGACTTTAACTGAAGAAGTTGTAGCTGAAGAGGCTCCTGCTGAAGAAGTTGTAGCTGAAGAGGCTCCTGCTGAAGAAGCTGAAGAAACAGCGCCTGTCATATCAACTGTTGAAAGGTCACCTGCCCAAATTGTTAGTGATTTTGAAAAAAAACAAATTAAAACAGATCTTCCTTCATTTAGACCTGGTGATACTGTTGTTGTATCTGTAAAGGTTAAAGAAGGAGACAGAACAAGACTCCAGGCTTTTGAGGGTGTTGTAATGGGTGTTAAACAAGGCGGCCTCAATGCATCTTTTATTGTTAGAAAAATTTCTAGCGGTATTGGAGTTGAGAGAACATTTCAAACGCATAGCCCAATGATTGATTCTATTGTAGTCAAAAGAAAAGGCGATGTTCGTCAAGCAAAATTATTTTATCTAAGAGATAGATCAGGTAAATCTGCAAGAATCAAAGAAAGACTCGATAAGTAAATGCCAAAAGATATCAAAAAGGATCATTTAATTGAATCCTTTTTAGATTCTTTATATATTGAAAAAGGGCTTTCACAAAACACCGTTCAATCTTACAAAAATGATATTTCTTCATTTGCTGCTTGGGTTGAAAAGTATCCTGATATACCGCTCGCAAAAACAACCAAAAGTAATATAAATCAATATATAGCTCATTTGTTTAAAAGTGGCTTAAAAAGCTCTTCAGTTAATAGAAAAATATCAACTATCAAGTCTTTTTTCATATTTTTATTAAAAAAGAAACATATTTTATTATCCCCAGTTGAGGATATTGATATGGTAAGGCAGGAAAAGTATTTACCTGTATCTATGTCTGAAAAAGAAGTAGAGCTTCTTTTAAAAAGTCCTAGTCTTGATAGTTTTATTGGAAGAAGAGATAGGGCCATGATTGAAATGCTGTATGCAACGGGTATGAGAATTTCTGAATTGATAAACCTAAAAATTACAGATGTTGATTGCAACAGGCTGGTAGCTAAAGTAATGGGTAAAGGTTCAAAGGAAAGATTAATACCTTATGGAGAGATAGCTGCAGACCATCTAAATATCTATCTTCAAGACAGAAAAGATATTAATTCCAATGAAATTTTTTTAAGTAATAGAGGAAAGAAGATAACTCGTGGTGCTTTTTGGAATAGAATTAAACTTTATTTAAGAAAAGAGAATCTCAAAGAATCTATTTCACCTCACACGCTTAGACATGCATTTGCTACACACCTGTTAAATAGAGGTGCGGACCTTAGATCTGTTCAGATTTTGCTTGGACATAGTGACTTATCAACAACGCAAATATATACTCACATTGCTAAAAAAAGATTAGGTGAAATCCTTAAAAAACATCACCCTAGAGGTTAAAAATGAAAATACGTAATTTGTTATATATATTTATATTGTTTAGTAACTTTGCTTTTTCAGATGAAGCTTTAATTGCATCTAACTTAAAAAATATCTTACCTCCTGACGCAAGTATTGAGAGCATAGAGCCATCTTCTTTCAAAGGGATCTATAAAGTTTATTATGGCGACCTTCAGCCTATATATGTTTCAGAGGATGGTAGTTTTTTTATATATGGTGATATGTATAAAATTGGTGCAAGTGATATCACAAACATCACAAAAGAAGAAATTAAAGGAAGACGTTCTGATATTCTAAATTCTATCCCATCAAACGAGCTCATAACCTTTAAGTCAAGTAATGAATTATTTTCAATAACTGTTTTTACTGATGTTGATTGCGGCTATTGTAGAAAACTTCATTCACAAATTGATGAGTACAATCAAGCTGGCATAACTATAAAATATGCAGCTTTCCCAAGATCAGGTATTGGAACTCAGACTTTTACAAAGATGGTAGGTGCATGGTGCTCAAAAGATCCTAAGCAAGCCATGACCGACTTAAAAAACGACAAAAAGATGAATCTAGAATTTTGTGATGAGCAGCCAATTGCAAGACATTATATTATTGGACAAAAGCTTGGCATCAATGGGACCCCTGCAATAATAACTCCAGATGGAGATTTAATTCCTGGCTATGTTTCACCTGAGGAATTGCTTTTACAAATCAAAACGTAAATCATGCCAGACCAACATTTTACTAATGCAGAAAAGCTACCTCCATATATTTTTGCTCAAATTAATAAGCTAAAACAGATTGCAAGATCAAATGGTGAGGATGTTATTGATTTTGGAATGGGAAATCCAGATCAGGCTACTCCTAGTGTAATTGTTGAAAAATTAATTGAAGCTGTTAGCAACCCATCAACTCATAGATATTCACAATCAGCAGGCCTGCCAAAATTAAGAGAAGCTATAAGTAATTGGTACTCAAGAAAATATTCAGTTGATTTGGATGTTAATAATGAAATTGTTACTTGTATGGGATCAAAAGAGGGTATTGCGCATCTCTCACTTGCAACTCTTTCAGATAATGATGATGTCTTAGTGCAATCACCCACATACCCAATTCATTCTTATGGGGTGGTAATTGCTGGTGCAAACCTTCGTTCAATACCTTTGTGTGAAAATCTTGACAGCTTTTTGGTTGATATTGAATCAGCCATTCAAAACGGTATAAAAAAACCTAAAATGATAATTATCAATTTTCCTTCTAACCCAACAACACAGTCAGCCGGCCTGGACTTTTTTAAGAAAATTGTTGAAATTGGAAAAAAGTATGATATCTGGATTGTGCACGACTTGGCATATGCTGACATTGTTTTCGATGGCTATAAGGCGCCATCTATTCTTGAAGTTGATGGAGCTAAAGACATTGCAGTTGAATTTTTTACATTATCTAAATCTTACAACATGCCTGGATGGAGAGTAGGGTTTTGTTGCGGCAATAAAAAATTAGTTCAAGCGCTAACTAAAATAAAATCCTATATGGATTATGGCACTTTTACTCCTATCCAAGTTGCTGCTATCAAGGCTCTCAATGACTGTGATCAAGATGTTATTGATATATGCTCTATGTACAAATCAAGAAGAGATGAGCTTTGCAATGGATTAAACAGAATAGGCTGGGATGTTCAAAAGCCACTTGCTACAATGTTTGTTTGGGCAAAGATTCCTGATAAATATCTTCATCTAGGCTCATTAGAATTTAGTAAGTTACTAATAGAAAATGCTAACGTTGCTGTGTCTCCAGGGGCTGGATTTGGAATAAATGGAGATGAGTATGTTCGATTTTCATTAATTGAGAATGAGCATAGAATTAAACAAGCAATTAGAGGGATTAAAAACTTTTTTTCAATGGAAATAAAATGAAATCATTAAATATAGGTATATGCGGATGGGGTAATGTTGCTACTGGAATGTTCAAGGCTCTTAATGATAATGCAGATGCAATCAAGTTAAATTCTGGATGTTCTTTTGAAGTAAAAGTCATTGGTGCAAGAAGAGACAATCCTAAATGCAATCCTGGAGATACAAAAATATTGAGAGACATATTTGAGGTTGTTGATTGTGATGTAGATGTAATTGTTGAGCTTATTGGTGGTGTTGATGTTGCCCGAGAGCTAATATTGAAGGCTATAAGCAACAAAAAACATGTAATCACTGCTAATAAGGCTGTCATATTTCATCATGGAGATGAAATATTCAACGCTGCAAATAAAAATGGGGTTAAAGTTCTTTTTGAAGCAGCTGTCTGCGCAGGTACTCCAATAATAAAACTTCTTAGTGAAGAATTAGCTGCAAACAATATTTCAAAAATATCAGGGATGTTGAATGGAACTTCTAATTTTATTCTCTCCAATATGGAAGAAGGAAGTGAATTTAAACCCACGTTAGAATTAGCTCAAAAAGAGGGTTATGCAGAGCCAGATCCTGCATTTGATATTGAAGGTATGGATGCTGCCCATAAAATTGGAATTTTATCTTCAATAGCTTTTGGCACACCCCTTCCGCCTGAAGATTTTTATATCGAAGGTATAACAAGCATTGAAAAAAGTGATTTTACATATGCAAGTGATATGGGTTATACGATTAAACATTTGGCGGTGGCTAAACTTGAAAATGAGTCTTTAGAGCTTAGGGCGCACCCGGCGCTTATTAGAAAGTCCTCCCATTTAGCTAACTTAACGGGTGTTAGAAATGGAATGGAAATCGATACAGATTTAATTGGCAAAATTCATATTGCTGGTTCTGGAGCAGGCCAAGAATCAACTGCTTCTGGTCTCATATCTGACTTAGTGCATTTATCTAACTGCCCTGATGTCTCATCTGATGAGAGTCAAAAAGTTAAAACAACATATAAATTAAATAATTTTAATGATTTAGTTTTTCAATATTATTTTTATCTTGAAGCAGAAGATAAGCCTGGTGTAATGGCTTCAATAACATCAATGTTGGCATCAAAAAAAGTTGGAATTGAGTCAATAGTTCAAAAAGAAGATCATGGCAAAAATTCTGTACCAATTATTTTAATTACAGACCCATTCAAGGAACATGATCATGCTGAATTACAAAAAGAGTTACTAGAGTTAGACTCAGTCAAAGCAGTAAGATCAATAAGAATAGAAGCTGAATAGTAATGTTATTCCACAGCACCAGAGGCGGAGATAATAACAGGACTTTTGAAGAAGTTTTGATGCAAGGTCTTGCAAATGATGGTGGATTATTTATGCCAAATGAATGGCCTCAAGTAGACTTAGATCATTTGAGAACTTTAAAAACATTTAGCGATATTGCAAATTATATAGTTCCAAAATTCACCAAATCATCCTTCTCAGATGAAGAGGTAACTGAGCTCCTAAACTCTACATGGCATAACTTCTCTGAAGAAAATTTAGTAAAAATACAAAATTTAGATGAATCAAATGCAATTTTAGAGCTTTTTCATGGCCCAACCGCTGCGTTTAAAGATTTTGGCCTTCAACTTGCAGCCGCATTTTTTAATATGTCATTAAATAGACAGAATAAAACAGCTATCGTATTTGGCGCCACCTCAGGGGATACCGGTTCTGCCGCAATAGATGCATGTAAAAGGTTTGATTCTATTAAAAGCTTCATCTTATTACCCGAAGGCAATATGTCAGACGTTCAAAGAAGGCAGATGACAACGGTAGACAGCCCTAATGTATATACTTTATTAATTGATGGAACCTTTGATGATTGTCAGACGATCGTCAAAAAAGCCTTTAGTGAAAGGCCATTTCTTAAAAATGATCAATTTCTTCTTGCAGTAAATTCAATTAATTGGGTTAGGATAATTGGCCAGATTTGTTACTATTTTTACGCATCGTTAAAAATTTCAGAATTTAAAGAACCGCTAAACTTTTCAGTACCAACTGGAAACTTTGGTAATGTTTTTGCTTGTTACTCTGCTCATAAAATGGGGATGCCATTAAATAAGATCTTAGTTGCTGTCAATGATAATAATATTCTACATAGATTTTTTTCTAATAATGATTACTCGAAGCAAAAAGTCTCGGAGACTGTGTCTCCAAGTATGGATATTAGTATTGCTAGTAATTTTGAGAGACTGGTTTATGATTTTTACACTAATAGGAATGCTAAATCATGTATGAAATTTTATTCAGATTTCCCAGAGATTCCTATAAAAATAGAAGATAGTATGTGGAATAAATCAAAAGACTTATTTTTAAGTTATTGTGTTGATGATTTTTCTACCGTTAACGCTATGAAAGACTCATATACTGATTTCAATTACTTAATGGATCCTCATACAGCTGTTGCCTCTAAGGCGGTTGAGCAGCTTAAGGATAAGCTTGAAGGAAAAACTGTAATACTCTCAACAGCACATCCTGCAAAATTTCCTGATGTTATTCATAATGCAGGTCTTAAAATAAAAGATACTCCGGATTCTCTATCTGTTATTTTTGATAAAAAAGAAAAAATATATAATTTTCCAGCATCTAAAGATGCAATTTTTGAATTTATAAACTCGCATAATAAATAGAAATGGATTCCATAGAATTAAAATCAAGTCTTAGTAATTTAAAAAATCGGTTAAATGAAATAAGGGAAGGTATTTTTGATGTTTCATCTAAAGAGCAAAGACTTGAACAGATCGAGGCTGATCTTTCAAAAGAAGAGGTGTGGTCTGATCTTGAGCTATCGCAAAAAATTAGCAAAGAAAAAACAGCAATAGAGAAATCACTTGTAAATTTTAAATCCGTAGAAGAGAGAGTATCTGATGGCTTGGTATTTCTTGAAATTGCAGAAAGTGAATCTGATATGAAATCAATAGAAGAAATAGCTAAGGATTTTTTAGTGCTCGAAGAGGCTGTTTCCAGTTTAGAGTTCAGTAGAATGTTTACTAATAAAATGGATCCAGCATCAGCATATGTAGAAATACAGTCTGGCTCTGGAGGGACTGAAGCTCAAGATTGGGCGGAGATGTTATTAAGAATGTATTCCAAATGGGCAGAAAATAGAGGTTTTGATATTGATATAACAGAAATATCACACGGAGAAATTGCAGGTATAAAGTCAGCTACTCTTCATGTCAGCGGCGATCACTCATATGGCTGGCTTAGAACTGAAACAGGCATTCATAGGCTGGTAAGAAAATCACCATTTGATTCTGGTAGCAGGCGTCACACCTCTTTTGCATCTGTTTTTATATCACCCGAAGTTGATGATTCTATTGAAATTAATATTAACAATGCAGATATTAGAATTGATACCTATAGGGCGTCTGGAGCTGGCGGACAACATGTTAATAAAACAGATTCGGCAGTTAGGCTTACTCACATACCAACTGGCGTTGTAACCCAGTGTCAAAGTGGAAGATCGCAACATAAAAATAAAGAAAGTGCACTTAAACAATTAAAATCAAAGCTATACGAGTTAGAATTACAAAAACAGAATGAAGAGAGACAAACACTTGAGGAAAGTAAGTCAGATATAGGATGGGGAAGCCAGATTCGATCTTATGTTCTCGATCAATCACGAATAAAAGATTTAAGAACGGGTTATGAAACGGGAAATACATCAGCAGTTCTCAATGGCGATCTTGATGAGTTTATGAAAACAAGTTTAAAAGCAGGAGTTTAAATGTCAGAAGAAAATATAGGTGGCGAAGAGGGAATCATTGAGGAAAGAAGAAAAAAGCTTGAAGTCCTTAGAAATAATAAAAAAGCATATGTAAATAATTTTTTAAAAGAAAACTATGCTTCAGATATTCACTCTCAAAATAGCACTTTTACTAAAGAAGAGTTGGTAGAAAAAAACATAGAAAATATTTCAGTTGCTGGCAGAGTAGTTCTTATGCGTGTTATGGGTAATGCAAGTTTTGCAACAATAAGAGACTCTAGTGGAGATATCCAAATATATGTAAGTAAGAATACAGTTCCCTTAGAACTTTATGAAGATTTCAAAACCTGGGATCTTGGCGATATTATCGGTGTGAAGGGTAAATTATTTAAAACCCGAACTGATGAACTTACGATCGAGGCTAGTGATGTTATTTTAATTACAAAGTCTATTAGACCTATGCCTGACAAATTTAAAGGCCTTTCAGATATCGAGACCAGATACAGGCAAAGATACTTAGATTTAATGAGTAATGAGGATTCTAAAGAAGTTTTTATTAATAGAACCAAGATTATTGAATCTGTAAGAAATTCTTTAAAAAATAGAGATTTTATTGAGGTAGAAACTCCTATGATGCATCCAATCCCTGGAGGGGCTGTTGCAAGGCCCTTTGTAACTAAACACAATGCATTAGATAGAGAGTTATTTTTAAGAATAGCTCCAGAGTTATATTTAAAAAGGTTGCTTGTTGGTGGTTTTGAGCGCGTTTTTGAGATAAATAGAAGCTTTAGAAACGAAGGTCTTTCTACAAGACATAACCCAGAATTTACAATGCTGGAATACTATGAGGCTTTTACAACACTGGAAAAAACAATAGAGTTTACTGAAAATATGATTAAATCAGCTTCAGATGAAATCAATGATGGGCATAAAGTGATGTGGGGTAATGATGAAATTGATTTGTCTAATTTTAGAAAATGTAACCTTACAGATCTTGTCCTTGAAGAAAATAAAAACATTAGCAAAGAAGATATAAATAAGCTTGGAGGTAAAGAGCTTTTAGAGCTATTTGAGTCAACAGTAGAAGATAAGCTTATCCAACCAACCTTTGTCATAGGTTACCCTGTTGAGGTTTCTCCACTATCAAGAAGAAATAATGAAAATCCAAACATAGCAGATAGATTTGAACTATTTATTGGTGGAAAAGAGATTGCCAATGGTTTTTGCGAGCTAAATGACCCTGATGATCAGGCTGAGAGGTTTAAAGAGCAAGTAAAAGCAAAAGATACAGGTGATAAAGAGGCGATGTCTTATGATGAAGATTACATTATTGCATTAGAGCATGGAATGCCGCCTGCGGTTGGAGTGGGAATAGGCATAGACCGTCTCGTTATGATGATTACCAATCAAACATCAATAAGGGATGTTCTTTTATTTCCTCAGCTTAAGTCTTAATATTAAACTAATTCCCAGATGGTATATCTTTAAATGGTAAACCTTTATCTGCTCTTGGGTCTTGAGGAAGTCCTAAGACTCTCTCAGATATAATATTCTTAAGAATTTCATCTGTACCTCCGGCTATTCTTAAACCAGGGGCTCCAAGCCAAGCATTTTGAAAACTTTGTATTTCATTATTTTCTGGTTTTAGCATTCCTGCCATATCTAAAGAGTCAATTCCAAAATTACCAATATCTTGAAGCTTATTAGCACTTACTATTTTGGTTATAGATGCTTCAGGGCCAGGTGTTTCACCTTTAGAAAGGGCAGACATAGTTCTTAATTTAGTATTTTTAAGACCATTAGCTTCACAATACCAGTCAGCTATAGATTCTCTAGCAGCCCTATTATTAATTAGATATTCTCCAGAATCATCTTGTTTTTTAGCCCAATTAAATGCTTCTTTTACATCAGCACCATTAGCATCTCCAACTGCTAGTCTTTCATTCATTAGAGTTGTAATTGCAACTTTCCAACCATCTCCGATAGCTCCTAGTCTTTGAGAATCAGGTATTACAACGTCAGTAAAATACACTTCATTAAAGCTAGAACCTCCAGTTATTTGTTTTATTGGCTTGACCTCAATTCCTGGAGATTTCATATCAACAAAGAAAAAAGTCATACCTTTGTGTTTTTCAAGATTTGGATCATGTCTCACAACCAAGATGCCGTAATCACAAAAATGAGCACCAGAAGTCCATACTTTTTGGCCATTTATTATCCAATTATCACCATCTTGTGTAGCCTTGCTTCTTAGGCCTGCAACGTCAGACCCTGCAGATGGCTCTGAAAATAACTGACACCATATTTCAGTACCTTCAGCCATTGATGGTAAAAATCTTTCTTTTTGCTCATCGGTTGCATACTCCATCATTACTGGGCCACACATACCAAGCCCAATTTCAAATATACCTCTTGGTACATTAAATTTTGATTCTTCTTCTGCCCAAATAATTCTTTCTATTGGTGATGCAGCAATTCCTCCATATTCTTTTGGCCAATGAAGCATTGCCCAGCCTGCATCATATTTTTTCTTTTGCCACTGTTTGGCAACCTCTAAAAAATCTATATCAGAAAAACTTTCTCTACTGCTACTTGATTTTGGTTCTGCATTTTGTTCAAGCCATTCTCTGCAGGTTTTTCTAAATTGAGCTTGTTCTGTTGTGTCATTAAAATCCATTTTTACTTCCTAATATGTGTTTGATTTTTCTAAGCCGCTAACTAATTTTTCTTTCCAGTTCGGCAATGAGCCGATATTTACCGACAAAAGCTTAGACCTTTTGTAATAGAGGTGACAGTCATACTCCCAAGTAAAACCATTTCCTCCGTGAGTTTGAATATTTTCTTTTGAACAAAGTTGAAAAGCTTTGGTTGAACTTACTCTTGCAGTTGCTGATGCAACAGATAGATCTGATGAGTCTGTAGACAAAGCCCATGCTGCATAATATGAATTTGATTTAGCTAATGTTATAGCAACATACATATCAGCTAATTTGTGTTTAATTGCCTGAAAGGAACCAATTTGTCTCCCAAATGCATATCTTTCTTTTGCATAACTTGTTGCCATATCTAATGAGGCTTGAGAGCCACCAATTTGTTCAAAACTAAATAAAACTGCTGCTTGGTCTAAAAGGTTCTCATAGAAATCCCAGCCATTTGAATCATCGCCAATTAGTATGCTTGGAGTATTGTTGTATTCAACTGAAAAATGACCTCTACTTTCATCTATCGTATCTTGATGCTCAATAATTACTGAATCAGAAGAATGATCAACCAACCTTATGCATATGCCAGAGGTAGAATTTGAAACAACTAGTGAATGTGTAGCTATTCCAGCATCAGGAACAGCAATTTTTCTTCCAGTTAAAAGGTTATTATCAGTTAATGTTTTAATATTAGTTTTTGAAGGAGCAAAAAGATCTTCTGTTACCGCTAAAGTTCCAATAATATCTCCTGATATTAATCTTGGAAGAATTTCTTGTTTAACTTCTTCACTTGCATATTTAATAATTGCTTCTGTAAATAAATAAACTGAAGATGAGAAGGGTACAGGAGCTAAGTATCTTCCGAGCTCTTCTGCCACAACACATAATTCAAGGTGACCCAAGCCCAATCCTCCATACTCCTCAGGTATTCTTATGCCAGTCCATCCTAATTCAACTATCTTGTTCCATAACTCTTTGTCTATGCTCTGCTTATCCTCAAGAACTTTTCTACTCCTATTAATAGAGCCTTCTTTTTCTAAAAACTTTCGGGCTTCACTTTGAAGGAATTTTTGGTCATCTGAGAAATCTAAATTCATATTTATCTAAATAGTTAATGTAAAATATATTATAAAGTAGTTTTTTTAATAATTAATACATGAATCAAACAATGAAACCAAATAAATCATCGCCGGCATATCTAAAACAAAAGACATCAGGCGGTCTATTTGTAGGTTTTTTATATGTTTTAGTTTTTATGAGTATTCTAGCGTTGGGTATTTGGCAAAATATTGAATCTAAATCTAATAAAGAATCATTAAACTCTATCAATGAAAGACTAATCGTTATCGAAGAGCAAATAAATATTGCTGATGAGATTAACAATGACTCACTTACTGATATATCAGCATCCATTCAGTTTCTTGATAAAGAGGTAAGAAAACTTTGGGATCTAAGTAATAAAAGAAATAAAGTGAATATAACTAAATTAACAGAAACTACAAATAAAATTAATGGCTCTATAAAAAATATAGAAATTTCAATAAAAGAAGCATCTAAAAAGATAGAATCTAATAAAGAAGATATCGTGAGCACTTCAAAAGATTTATCAGATCTTTTAAAAACTAATTCAGAAATTAATGATTTAGAAATAGCTTTAAGAGCGCTCGAAACCCAAATGATTTTGATGGATGATTCAGTAAGAGCTTTAAATAATTATAAAACTCAACTAAATCAAACAATCTCTGAAATTCAAACTCAAATTTATTCTGCATCTCAAGAGGTATTAGAAATTGAAAACCAAGATTGACAATAGTTTTAAATAATAGTTTTATATATTCATGAACAAAACTTTACTACAAGTTTTTCTACTGCTTGCCTTTATTCCACTAGCAATTTTAGTTGGTTATGGGGTGCTAGTGGTTGCTCCAATATTTTGTTGCTTTCTTGCAATAAATTCATATAAGTTCAAAAATTACAAAGAAATGTATATCTGGATGGGTGTTGGAGTTCTTTCATTTTTATTAGCTCTTTTTATGCTGGGTGTTCTATGATTTTAAAAGGAATAATTTTAATCTTATCTATTTTTATGCTCTTGTTAGGGTTATTAAATGTTCTTACTCCAGGAGTAAACAATATTTTCATTCCTATTGAGATCAATGACCTAGATACGCGAATAATGGTTAGAAGCTTATCTGGCATTCTTATTGGAATTGGGTATTTATCTATTAGATTTATCTTCTCCTCTTCAAGAGTTCAAATTGGAAATGTTTTGCTGTCCATAACATTGTGCGCATTATTTTCAAAAATTTTTAGCTTTATATATGATGGTTTTACAACTTATTCAGTAACTGTTTTCTTTTTTGTATTATTTTGTTTACAAAATATCTAAATCAAAAGATGTTCTCTCACCTACTCGGTTTGTTGCATTAAAATACGCTTTTTTTAATTTGCCTTTTATTTTAATGGTTTATATTGACCCTGACTTTTTTCCAAAAGAAATTTTAAACAAATCTAAATCGTTAAGAGGTGTTTTAGAGCCATTTAGTGATAATGGGAATCTTGGTTTTATAAAAAGAGCTGGTTTTAAGGATATACAAACTATATTTCATCATTTATGTTTTAAAGGATACCTTTGTATTAAATAATTATGCTTAAAATAAAATTCCCAAAAAAAACTAATTACAGTTTATTTTTTAAAAAAGAAGGCATGGATTTTTTAAATTTTTTTACAAAAAAGAAAAAACTATTTGACCAAAGAGTAAACTCTGATCCACATATTCCAGAATTAAGAGATCTTTATAACCTTTACCAGCTAATATTATTAAATAATAGAACCACAATTTTAGAATATGGTTGTGGATGGAGCACTTTAGTCATGCATTTTGCTCTGATGAAAAATAATAGAATTAAATCTGGACAAACCTTTACAAGATGTGGCAATCCCTTTGAGCTAATATCAGTAGATAATTCAAAAAAATTTATTAAAATTTCTAAAGACAGAATAAAAAAATTCTCTAAAAATTATCAAAAAGTAAAATATTACTAAACTCCTTAACTATATTATCTTCCTCTTTTTATAGGAACAAATAAATTTTTATACCCATTAACAAAAGCAATTTGTTTGTTTTCAAATAAATTAACATTCAGGTAGTTCCCTTCATTCTCAAAATAAAGATCATTACCAATATATTCATACGAAAAGGAACCTTGTATTTTTTTATTAAATGCGTTGTTTACTGCGTTTCTAATAGCTATCGAGTT
>ENA-OQVM01004350-OQVM01004350.1-marine-metagenome-genome-assembly--contig:-NODE-4350-length-14499-cov-2.937110_pt1 | contig 14499 bp, 5 predicted proteins | sample MGYA00237776_ERZ505498 | MGnify/ENA primary metagenome ERZ505498 (study PRJEB26159, sample SAMN06265151) | marine metagenome | isolation source: Helgoland LTER site | place: Germany:Helgoland, sampling... | reverse complement strand
CGACGCTCTTCCGATCTTTCTTCAAAGAACACCAAATCGTATACAGCACCTCGATGACCTTCGAGCTTCTTGGGTTCTTTAAGAATATCATACAAATCAAAAAGATCTATTTCGTCTTCACTCGTCCCTAACGCAAGCCAGCGCTCATTTGGGCTTACATTCACTACACGATTAACATTGGCTTGACTGTACACTTCAATATATGATCTATCTTCAAAGTTCCATTGTAACAAGCGACCATCACCGCCTGCAGAATACATTTTCGAACCGTCTTTTGAAAAAGTAACACTACGCACATTGACCACTTCCCTACCAGGCCCTACTTGGGTATGACCGTGATACTGATTAAAAGCCGAATCTGCCTTAAAAGCAGCCGCATCTCTACCTGCTTCACGATTCTTCTCATATTGATCTAATTTCAATAAGCCCTTGATTCCATAATAAGCTCCTGAATAAATGTCCCCATTATATTGCGTATCAGGTTCTTTATAAGCTATGAAATAATCATAGGCCTGTTTGGCTATGACTCCTCTCAGTTGATCATCAGGGACATCCCTGGCTTTGAGCGCCATCGATTGAGCCACCGCTTGATAGCGTAATTTTTCTGACGTTTTTTGTGCTTGTATAGCAATTTTTTCTTGTGCTACTGCATTGTCTCGCTGCACAACCGCTTCAACCTTGGCAGAATCTGCCTGAGTCTTTTGAAAAACAGCTTCTCTCGTAGCTATTTCAGCCTCAATCTTGGCTATTTCCGCTCTTTTCTGAGCAACTGTGGCGCTGTCTCGTTGAATGTTCGCCTCTCTTTCTGCTAGCCTTGCTTGCTCTAAGGCTGACAAAGCTTTTTGCTCTTCTTCTTTTGCCTTTTCGGCACTGATCAATGCCGCGGCTTCACTTTCTTTTGCTTTCGCTGCGTTATCTTTTGCCAAATTCGACTGCGTCACAGAATATAAGGTTAAAAATATTCCAATCACTGCCAAAGCACCGAAAACCAAGGCAAGAATTCTACTGTTCTTGACTTTCCTTTTTTGTAAAAGGGCCTTATTTCTTTGCTCATTTTCATAAGCACGCTCCGAAGTCTCTAAGAAAACCATGGCCCTTTCAAAAGCTTCATCGTAGCGGGTAGCCCAAACAATCGTTGGCCTATTTGAAATACGCCAGTTGATGGCCAATTGCAAATCTGGCATTTGCCATAAACTTGCCTTTCCTTCTTGAAACCTTCGCGCCGCCTCAGAAAGATTCAAGTACATATCAGCAGATTTACTCTCTTCCTCAAGCCATTGCTTCAATCTGTCCCAAATCCTCATCAAACTCTCATGGGAAATGTCAATCACGGTTTCAGAAGTGATTTCAACACCATGGGGGGGCATTAAGAGGGACCTTCCGGGTTCTCTAAACCTGTTGACTACGCGCTCCACATCGTCTTCAGATACGCCAGAGATCGCCGCAAGGGTACTGAGCTTGGTCGGGCGTCTGATCCCTGTATTTTCTGCTCCTTTTTCAGTCAAAGCCTTGAACATGGACTCAGCAATTTGCCGTTCCCTTTTGTTTAATAAATCGAAGGCTTCATTGGCATGTTGTGAAAGTGCCTGTCTTAAAGTACCGATGGCATTATAATGCTCAAGATCAATGGCTTGCTCATCTTGGCGCGAGGACACCCAGTAGCCCCAGGTTCGCATCAAAGCATGTTGTAAAATGGGTAGCTGATCCGGATTATCACCTACATCATTGAGTAGTTGTTGCGTCAAACGCGGGGCAATTTTTCCACCTCCCACAGCAATGGGGCCTTCTATAGCCATCCGTTTTTGATCTCTTACCATTTGCGGAATCAAATAGTGAGAATCATTGATCAATTGGGTGAGGTCAAGATATTTGGCACATTCTCCAATAAAATCAGAACGCATCGTGATCGTCACATATACGGCCACTTCAGGACTCTCCACGGCTTCAATCAATAAATTGATAAAGGCTGCGGACTCATTTTGATCTGAATTTTTAGCCTCTAGCTTACTGAAGCGAAAAAGTTCTTCAAATTGATCAATGACAATAAGGGTATTGATGTCTTGCCCTTTATTGATCTGCTTGATTACTTCTACCAGTCCGAGGCTCGTACTACGTAATACCGTACTCACAATCGTCCGCTCGATCAACTGATCTTCTTGCGATAGATCATGGTAGTCTTTTTTATATTTTAATATAGATTCGGCGAGATTATCAATGGGGCCTGATCCAGGTCTGCTCACCATAGTTTGCCAATTGGAACCGGCTTCGGTCATCATACCCCCTTGCAATGAAGGGATCAGCCCACAATACATAAATGAAGATTTACCACTACCTGAAGCCCCCAAAATAGCGACAAACCTGCTTTTCGCTAGCTTCACTAGGGCATCGTCGCTTTGACCTTCCCTTCCAAAAAACAAATAAGTTTCCTCGACACCAAACGGCCTCAATCCTGGGAAAGGATTAAACAGCTCTGAAATATCAGTGCCAACAACTTCTTCCTTATCTAGTGCCTTACTACTCATTATTTACCCTCAAGTAATGTGAGGAATTGCTTTAAATGAAGTAATTTGAAAGGAGTTTGATCACCCAAGATCATGGTATTATTTTTTTTAAGGTAATTGCTATCCATCTTGTTTTCATCCCTGAAATAAACTGCTTTGGCCAGCATTTTCTTGATGCGTCCAAATCCAGGCGATTTCATAAGATCCTGTAATTTAGTTTTAATCCAAGCTTCAGAAGTGTTTCCGAAATATATTATGGCTGCATCACATCTTTTAAGGTTTTCTTGATGGATATAACGAACATCAACCAAGGCTCCTTCAAAAATAGGCTGAACTACCCTAAAACCAATTTTTTTTAGCACCTTTGCTATCGCCTGCCCCTCCTCAAGATCCTCTTTATCTAAAATTAAATATATTATTTTTGATAAATCCGTTTTTGAAGGTTCCTTGTAACCGGAAATTTCTCGGGTGACACTATAGAATCTCCCACCCGTTTCAATTTCTTCTATTACAATAGATTTCATCTCTTCAAGATCTACCTCCAAGACTTCGGTTTCTTGATACAATGCAGCTTCAGTTTTTATATTTTCAATAAATATTTTTTGCCGTTCGGTAATATTTTTTATCGCTTGAGAAATCCAAATCAATCTGCCAAATCGCTTTTTTTCATCATTTTTGACATTTTCTTTAACCATAATGCCGGTATATTCATGAGCGATCTCATTTTGTAAATCAATCAAGGATAAGTCATGACCTTTAATTCTCTCACCATAATCCTCACCAATCAAATGAAGAGATAATCTAGAATTTGATAAATTATCTTTAATAGCCATCTCCATCTCCTCCCGATCTCCAGTAATCGGATTTTTGGGTAATACTTCAAATCCATGACTGCGTAATTCGCGACGCATCATGTCTCTTTGCACTATCAAATCTTTACCTACCTCAGCCAGATAAACGGTCTTTTCTCGCTTATTTATAAATTTTTCTTTTACCCTTTTCTCATCAAAAGACAAATACCTCGAAATATCAAAGGATAAATCAATCAACTTCATCCAATAATTTTTTTCCGCCTCTAACCCAAAAAACCGATTGATCTCTCGAGGCAAACCCGTCGTATTATCGATCTCATAAAGCTGATAGTTATTCAAGGAGAGTAATTCTGGAAAACTTTCAAAATTAAAAATGGTCTTGTGCACTATCAAACATCTTTCTGCATCATCTTGAACGCCTTTTTGGGGAGTGGCCATTTGCTTTAACCAAGAAGAGATCATTTGGTATCCCTTATTTTCAGGGGCCAGAAGCGGACTCACAACCAAAACGACTATGATGTTTTTTTTTAACTCACTTTGTTTCAGCTGGCTCAAACTACGTAATTCGAGCAAAAGATCACCGTAGTTCATGTGCACCAACAAAGAAGAGAGAAATTTAAAAAAATTAGTCACCCAACCCTTAACATCTCCTTGGATCGTTAAATCGTCTTGCTCTGAGTGAACAACTAATATTTTTTTTATGGTGCTCATGTCTTAATTATAATAAAGTTCAAGACTAATTAAACACACTGACATTATCATCCAAAATACTCAAATCAAACGGATCTATTGACTCCGGCTTAACGGTCGTATCTATGAGATCTAGGAAGGCCTTTAATATCTCACTATGCAATGTCATCAAATCAAAAACCTCCTCTTTTGGTAAGATAAAGAAGGAAGTCTCTTCTGAAGTAACCGCCTGATAATCAAATTTTTCCATAAAAAGAATCGCCTCCTCTCCTAAAATATCTTTGGGCCCCAATGATTTAAATACAGCCCCTGACCTGATCAAATCAACCTTTCCATCGATGATTACAAATAAGGGTTGATCGCCTTTATCTCCTTCATTAATAAGTGCTGTTCCCAAAGGTACTTTTCTTTCGTTCATGGCGTCTACCATACGCGTGATACTATCTCCTGGAATTGCCGCAAAGTTAGGTATAGATTTGATGAACCTCACCCGCTCAACCAATAACATTTTTTGATGATTCTCTTCTTCTTCATAAAGAAAAACGGGAGGTAAAATGATTTTATCTAATCTCAATTTAGAATATGATTTAAGTCTATTGGTATGAGCTTGATATGCTTCAGAGTCCATTTGATAAATAGAATTTGCCGCACTTTGCAACAGCAACACATCTGGATTAAATAAATTTGCAATCAGGGAGTTAGATACATGGGCTTCAGGGAGTTGATGAAGTCTGTTGATGGCCAAAGATTTGGTATAACGGGTGATTCGATTGAAATCTCTGTTAATAATTTGCGTCAGTAAATCTGAATAAGATTCAAAATGTTCAGGAGGAAAGAAATTTAATAATAAACCCAATCGTTCTTTATCCGTTATGTCATCTAAAATAGGCAATAACATAGGCTTAATTTCATCCTCCACAAAAACGTCCAACATCTCAATAGCAAAAGTTACCGAATCCATTGAGCCATGGGCTAAATTCTCCTTGACCAGCTGCACATTATGTACATCGTAGATCATTCCCAAAAGAATGAATAAATTATTCAAGTTTACATTATTCTCCTCTTTTAATGCTTGTAGTAATTCTGCATCCATAGAGTCTGTGGGGTAAACTCGGGGAATATCTTGAATGGCTTTTATATTCCACGCAATGTCGCCCAAGAGACCTTCAATGATTAATTTAATCCGAGCCGATTGGAAATCTTTGGACTCAAATCCCAAGGCATTTAAGGACAATAGCAACTCAGAAACTACTTGTTTATTGGGGAATTCAATTTTTTTCCAAAGCAATTCTTTAGCTTGTTTTCCTCCAATAATTCCAAATAACTGCACCACTCTCACCATCGTAGCCGTATGCTGCTCCGTTTTGAAAAAAGCAGCATCCGCAGCATGAAATACCCGATCACCCAAATGCATTAAAGCTGACATAGCTGTATTACTATAGCGAGGAATATGTAAGTGATCGATAATCACCGTCAACATCTCAGGACGTTTCAACTTCCCGGCGCTTATAAGGGCTGCAGTACGTACTTCAGGATTGATATCTCTTAATAACTCTGCCAAATAAGGCACATGCTTGTCTTCTTTTAGTTTTGTCAACAACCTTGCTCCATACACTCTATCTTCCTGTCTTGTAGACCGCGTATAACGTCTGATGGACTCGTCGTTCAGCTCATAAGCAAGGAATTCCTCTAAAACAGCAATGGTTTTTCTAGCCAAAATAAGTGCTGATTCATTTTGCTCTTTCTTGGCTTCCTGCTTGATGATTTCTAAGGTTTCATAAGCCTTAATTTCAGACAACTTTGAATAGGCATAACTTTTTACCTTGGCGTTGGTTGAAGATAATTGATCTAAAAGAACCAGAGAAAATCTGATAGGATCCAGCTGTTCATATAACCGAAGGGCGTTAAGCACCCTAATTTCATGTTCACTTTTAAGCTCATTTTTTAATACTCTTAAAGCACTAAATTCATTGATTTTTCCCTTATCTGCTAACAGATCTCTCTGATTGGTCAACGTTTCCTTGAGTTTAATCTGATATTGGTTGTATAACTTAATGGATAAATAAATGACACCGAGAGCAATCGCAATGATCAAGTAAATAAAATGGATCAGCTTAATAAAGACCAAAGTAGCTACCAGCATTTGCAATCCTCCAGCCAAAAAAGTAGCGACTTGTCCGATAACTCCTTCTATCTTATTCTGAATATCAAACCTGATCGTCAAGTTAAAAGGTAAGAAAAACAGCTTAAAGGCGGGTGATTCTAATGCATCTCTCAAAGAAGCAGTAAATGCCTTCCCACTGATGATAAACATAAAGAAAAACAAAAAGTCTTCATTCAATATCTCATAACCGAAAAAGTGACCTGAAACAAGACCTCCGATCATGAATAATATCAAAATAATTGGCATGGTCATCAAGGCGACTTTTAAACCAAATTTATTAAGTATGATATCGTTGATAAAGGTCTGAATTATGAAACTCATAATGATCACCGTACCATTAAAAAAGGATAAAAATCGATTTAGTTTATCCTCTTCGGGATGATAAATTTCGATAGTTGCTAAGAAACTGTATTCTACAAAAATGGCAGCGCCCATTGAGCAAATCATAAAAACACATAAAAGACGGGTATACTTGTTTTTAAAAATGCCTAAATAACCCGTATACTCAATTTTTTGATCTTTTTTCAACGAGTCAAATAAATCAACATTGTAATTTTTACAGATCAATACAGTCAACCCTAATATGACAATCATTGAGAGGGATGATACAAGAAGTAAATCATAAGTATCATCAATGAAAGGAAGCTCTATCAAGAGAGGTATTGAGAAAAAGGCAATAATGGTGGCGATTAATTGACCCGTATCTACACTACCAATCAATCTTTTGGTTTGTCTTGTATCAAAAATTCTTCCAAACAATCCCCAGAAACCCAAAAGCAAAATTGAGGTTATTGGACCCATCATCACAAAAAGCAAAAAAGGCAGCAAGGAAAATCCAGATTCCTTATCTCCTACCTCAACGAATTCAAAAGCGAGTCGGAGACCACATACAATAAGGGTGATCACCGCAGCATTCCCTATGACTAACCGAGAAAATCTGACTTTTTTTTGTATGTAGACATAAGTAACGGATGTAAGTACGCCTAGGGCTCCTGTTACAAAGAAAGATTCAGCGAGGTATTTCTCTCCTAGCGTTTGAATGAATAATGATTCACTACCTACTTGGTAGGTCGCAAGAAAGAAACCCATAAAGGCACCAATTCCAAGCAAAAACCACATCTGACTGTCTTCACCATCAACCGCACCAAGAAACCTAAGGAATGCCTTTAACACGTTTATTTAAGAATTAGTTGATGCCTAAACTATGGCATCTATCTAACTATATCAAGTTTAAGCAGATCAAACATTATTTTGGAGGTTATAAAGGCAGTTTAATTACAAGAAGTAATTAAAAATGAGAATTTTATTTTTTCACTTTGGCCGTACTAGAACCCTTTCTTTTGAGTTGAGAGTTATAATAAAGTAGATAACCAACGGATAAAGTAATCGAGTGATTCCGATGTTCGAAATTTTCATAATAAGATTCTCCACTAAAAGCAAAATCTTGACTCCCGTTAAACCCTAGGTTAGAATGTGAAAAATTATATCTAAAATCCACCAATACTCGCCCTCCACCAAGTACATCTAAATAAAATCCTGTTCCGGCACTTAATCCATATTGCATGCGATTGGCATCGTTGATTGATCTTTGATCTGATTCCGTTTCTGATTCATCAAAAACAAGTTTGTAATCTTTGGCCTGTCCAAGTGTGTACAAGCCAATACCTGATGTATACAAGCTACCGTTACCCGCCAATAAATAGTTTAATTTAATTCCTGCATTTACGTAAAAGGCAAGGGGCGAACTCCCGAAGTTGATCTGCAATAAAATAGGGGCTGTCAAATAATGTGTATTCAAAATGCTCGAAGCCGTATCAACAATGTTTGGTATATTAGACAATACTCTTGATCGTCTTTCATAATTTAATTCGGTAGTGACAGCAAATCTTTGAGAAGCTAAATAGGTCATGATCACACCCATGTGAAAATTATAGTTATCTTCTATATTGAAACTGTCTTTGTAGTCCTCATACTGATAATCATGCGTAATAAAGGAAGGTCCTCCTTTCAATCCAATCCAATATTGCGCATTCACATGGTTGGCTGTGATACAAAAAAAGGCAAGTAACAGATAATGAAAAAGTTTCATTTTAGAATGATTTGGGTAGTAAAAGTACGAAAAAATAAATATTTTTTTCACTAAATTAATTTAAAAATCAATTAAAGAAGTCCAAAAAAAAAAATGGGAAAATATTTAAACCTTATTTGACAATTTTCTCTTTTAATTCTAGTAAAAATTTCCCATTTTTGAATTTCCATACCGATGAAATTCAAACTTATGAATTATCCGCTGACATGAAAAAAATACATTTACTTATTTTGGTACTTTGTTCTTTTTCTGTTTTTGCTCAACAACCCATCGTTTTCAATCAGTTTTACATGAATCCTTACCTATACAATCCTGCATATGCGGGCGTGGAAGGTCACTCAGTTTTTTATGGTCTTTACCAACAGCAATGGACGGGTATTGCGGATGCGCCAACTACCATGCACGGTAGTTTTCATGCCCCCTTGCCGGGTGGAATAGGTATTGGATTTGCTGGATACAATATCGAACAAGGAGGTTTATTGAACACGACTGCTGGAAAAGCATCTGTCTCTTATTTACTTACCTTGGATTTGAAGCACAACATCCGATTTGGCTTGTCCTTGGGTGGAGGTAGTCAAATGTTAAATTATGGAGAACTAGATGATCCCTTTGATCCTGCTTATGCAAATATAGCTGATAACAGTACTTTCGCATTGGCTGATTTTGGTTTAACCTATCATGCAGGTCACTTCAACTTTGGCTTGTCAATACCCAATTTGATTAGCTACGACAAATTTATAGACAATGACAGTTCAGATCCGATAAGAATAAAGCCGCTCGATAATCTGATGCTGCAAACCTATTATCGAGGTCATATCACGGATGATATCGCGATAGAACCACACGTAGTTTATAGATACAACAATTTCGGCACGAGTCAACTCGAAGGTACGCTGCTACTTCACCTATTCCACGTATTTTGGGTCAGTGGTACTTATAGAGAAGATATGAACATCATTGGAACTGCAGGCGTTAAGTTGAAAGGGAGATTTGGCCTAGGTTACAGTTATGAAACTGGCAATTTAAATATAATGAATGACTTAGGACCCTCGCATGAAATCCATTTGGGCATCCACCTAGGCAAAAGAAAACCTCACGCCAAGCATACTTCATCGTTCATCAACTCGAAAAGACCAGAAAAAGAGGAAGAAGAAGTAGACACTGTAGTCGTAGAAAAAATAGATACTGTGTTCATTGAGAGAACAGATACCATAACCATAGATAAACCGTGGGAACTAGATGAAACGCGGGGAGAAATTCTGATATCTACTGAAAGCGGTGAAGAACAGAAAGCCGTAATTGTACAACATATTTCAAAAGACGGTACTATTGAAGAGGCGATCACTTGGGTTCCTGCCAATGAATCATGGGAAATGATCGGCGATCAAACTAAGGAAACCCGAACCAATGCTGAAGGTATGGTTGAAATTGGTGTTCAATACCTTAAAACGGACGAAGCAGGTGAATCAGACGCTGTGATGGTCTGGGAGCCAACGATGAGTAAGGAGGCTATAGATGCCATCATTGCTCAGGCCACAATGAAACCAGAAATTCAAGAAGAATCTATTGAAGAGGTCATTGAGGAAGTACTCCCTGAAGTAGAAGAAATAGTTGATATTGAAGAGGTCGTGAAGGGCAATCATTTGTTAGAATTACCCGAAGGCGTTTACATAGTGGCTGGGGTATTTAAAATCTATGAAAACGCTGATAAATTCAGTGATGAGCTGTTTTTAAAAGGGTATCATGAGGCTCTGGTGGGTTATGTAAGTGAGAAAGGTTTTTATTACACTGTAATCTATAGGTCCGAGAGTGTAGCAAATTTAAAGTCGAAGTTATTGAGAGAACGAAAGAAAAGAGGAATGGATAAAATATGGATCAAGATGATTAAAGTGAACAAACAATGATGAGAATATTCGGCACCTTTGGATGGTTTATTTTTGGTCTTAGTTTCGCTTTTGGGCAATCGACTCCCTTCATAAGCTCTGTATCCCCATTGATCGCTGCACCCACTGAAACGGTGACGATATCGGGATCCTCATTAGACGCGAGCGAAGTATTTTTTGGCAGCGCAAAAGGAAATATTCTATCCAACTCATCGGGACTTATCGAAGTTCAAGTCCCTGCTGGCGCCAGTTATGGCCCAGTAACCGTGATCAATAGCAATGGTGTGGCTGTATCCTCTTCATTTTTCCTTCCCAACTGGAACGGCAACGTATCCACAGATACTGCTTATCCTTTTGCCTCAGTTCAAAACATAGCGGTTAATGAGCAATATATATATGACTTATGCCTTTGTGATTTTGATGATGATGGATTAAATGATATCGTAGTAACTTCAGTTCAAAACAATGATGCTGCCTTCGCAAACCGAGTGATTTTTCGAAATACAACAGGTACTGCAGGAGGAACGTCTACTTTCGTTGAAGCCCTGAGTGTGGGTAGTCAACCTGCTTTCCATGTCAAATGTGGAGATCTTGACGGAGATGGTAAGCCGGATCTTATCGTCACTCAAACCAGCGAGGGATCAGAAGCAAGAAATGTAGAAATTTATTTGAACACCTCTACTCCTGGTACTATTAGTTTCGACGAAGCTGGCAAACTAGAATTGATTTTGAATAAAAGGGACACCTTGATACGACCCCCAGCAGAAATAGCGATAGACGATCTGAATCAAGATGGAAAATTAGATCTTGTTATCTCTAGCAATCAATACAATGACATAGATGTTTTCCAAAACACGAGTACTACGGGTTCTTTAAGTTTTGAGTCTCCGTTGCTATTAAGTCTGGGTACTGAGCGTGCTGCAAGAGGTCTCCAAATCGCTGATCTTAACAACAACAATCTTCCTGAGATTATTGTAAGCGCTTTTGGGGGAGACGATGTGTTTTACTTTGAAAACAATAGTACCTCAGATGGATTGAACTTTAAAGATGAAATTGTATTGGTTTCAACCGGGACCGACGAAATCATAGCCATTGAAGTCGGTGATTTAGATGGTGATGGTTTTTTGGAGATTATCGCCTCTGATGGAAGTACCACTTCGGGAGAATTAGTGATTATCCCAAATAACACCTCCGAAGCTGGGGGTGCTATCGAGATGGGAGATCGTATCCAATTCTCCAGCAATCTCTTTCCTTGGGGTCTAGCTGTAGGTGATCTCAATGGGGATGGGAAACCAGATATCACTTCAGGTATATTGGAAACCGGCAAAACGGAAATCAATGTGTTTTTCAATTCCTCTGCTGCAGAAGGGAGTTTTACCTTTGACAGGCAATCTTTAGAGATGAATTTAACCAATAATCGGAATCTAAGAATCAGTGACCTCAATAATGATGGTAAACCGGATCTTGCGGTGACCTCATTAAGTTCCATAGGTACCAGTGGTCAATTATCTATTGTAGAAAATGCCGGCTGCATGACCCCAGTCATCGCACCTGTTACTTCAAGTTATTGCAACGGTATAGAGTTTTTCGTAACTGCAAGTGCCGCTGCTGGGGCCACTTACCAATGGGAAGTCAGTGAAGACGACGGCAGTACTTACACGGTAGACGGCAATTCCACCGGAAATAAACTTGACATCAGTATCAGCCATTCTGTAGATCTAAAAATACGGGTAACGACAATAATTGGCACGTGTAGCGAAAGATCTGGAGTCATCGAAGTTATGAGCAGTAGCTCAGGCGATCCTGGGACACCTACCATCGAAGTCACTCCTACCACAGTCTGCTTAGATGGTAGCTTTGTTCTGAGTTCAAGCATAACAGATGCCGATATTTATAAATGGACGGGTCCAAACGGCTTTAGTTCTACGGATGCTGCGCCTAGCTTTGGAGCAGCCACCTCAGCGATGGCGGGAACGTATTCTTTAACAATATCCAATACAGGCGGTTGCGACGGACAAACCGCAACTAAGATTCTAGAAATAGACATGGGGCCGCCAAGTACGATTGTCAATAATGGAGATGACTTGTTTTGTGAAGGACTTACCACCCAATTGGCCATCTCAACTTACCCTGGATTCACCTATCAGTGGAATCTTGATGGAGTTGCCATCGCTGGAGAAACGAGTGGGACTTATGACGCGGATACGACCGGTATTTATTCAGTGACCACAACTGAAACGTCCACTACTTGCCAAGCCACCGGTGAAACCTATACCGTGACACAAGTCATTAAACCCACCTTTACCATTTCGGGAGTCGTAGCGACCTGTGTGGATCTAGACAGAATATTTGAAGCTATTGTTGATAGTACCAATACTGCTTACACCAATACTTATTGCTGGAATTATACCGATGTTGATGGTACAACCATCGATAGTACCAGTATGACTACATTAGATACATTAAGCTTTTCTGAGTCTGGTGTCTATATAGTTGATTTAATCACGGGTTATGGGGAAGTAGCCGATTGTGAAAGTTCAACAACACAACTGGTTTTGGTCACCTCCGTTCCCGTATTAACTATTGAGGCCTCAGATGGTGTTGAAAAATGCCCAAGTGATAGCCTCCCATTGGCACTACCTGATGACCTCGCCTCCTATTTATGGAGCAATGGGGATACCACCTACAATACCTACGGCGTCATTGATCTGGCTTCAGAAACGAATCCTAAAGACCTCAATGTACTGTGGGTAAATAGTGTCGGATGCGCGGATACCTCTTTCATAACGATCAATAATTATTATGATTCGAATATCGAAATTACCTCAAGTGCAGGAGAGATCACAGAAGGTCTCTTGACGGTGCCTGAGCCTACGGGCTGGCTGACCAATATTCCACTGACTGCTAATGGTGGCTCAAATTATCTCTGGGAACCTACCAATATCGTAAGCGATTCCAATGGCGTTGACGTAAATATTTATCCAAAAACTATTTATGATTTGGTTACGCTCTCAGGCAATGATGCCAATGGCTGTTATGAGTCAGATACCGTGCGCATGTCCATTGATTTTGTGGCCCCCAGAAAAAGTTTTTCACCCAATGGCGATGGTTATGGCTTTGATTGTTGGGAAATTCGCAATGCAGTCGATATGATCGACTGCACGATAACTATCTTTAATGAACTGGGCAAAGAAATTTGGTCAGGCAGTCAATTTGTTGACGATTGTATTTGGGATGGGAATACCTACAGCAGCAGTGAAGCGCCCGAAGGGATTTACTATTACGTCATTTCATGCGAGGAAACGCAAATCTTTCAACCCTCTGGTGCCATCTTATTGGCTCGATAATGAAAGATGGGTTTTCATCATGGTGTCCTGACGGATGCCAGTTGGAACAAATCATAAAAATCCTCCTTGGTGTAACCTCTATTTCGAAACTGACTCATGTTTGTGAACCTTCTTTTGGGCTTTCAAGGATCCTAATAGGGACCCATTCTTCTCTTTTCCTAGCAAAGAGAAAGACATGAGCATTCTCATATCCGTTGACGAGGGAGGACATGGGTTTTATTTCTTAAATAATTAGGTTCTAGCTTTAAATAGTATCCATACACCATCTCAAAATCAGCCGATTTTAAACCCTTTCCCAATCGTTTTTACTCAGCATTACTTTCATCTTTTTTTAGCTGATATTTAATTTTTTTTAAAGTTGCATTTTGGTATCGAAATCATTTTTGGAAACAACTTTTAATCATTCAATAAAATCTTTTTTCAAATAAAAAAACTATTTATTAAGAATTATTTAGAATTTCTATGTCCAAAAAAGAAATTGGACATAAAAAACACCCTATAACAGGTTAATTGAGGTGTAGTGTTGATTTGATTTGTACAAAAAGAATAGCTCCGGCTGTTTATGAGCACCAATAATTATTCATTTAAGTAACGGTATATTTCATCTTCATAAACAATAATAATATAAATAACAAAATTCCTAGCGCTGAGCAATACGCTCCCGTCTTCTTACAATTGGGAGATCTCCTTTTTTATATTTTCTCAAGGCAAAATTTTCAAGCATTCTTTCACTGATATAAGGTCTTGAATTATCAACAATTAAAAATAATAAATTTATTTTGGATACAACGGTTTACTTAATCCTATTGAATGCTATAAACTTTCAATTAATGCGCTGATTGATGCTATTTGGATTTTTTGCTAAGTAACCTAACATAAACGCCACCACAATGAACTTTAAAAAACCTTCTATTCTAATCTATCTTGTGCGTCCAGAGAAATACTGGAGATTTTGGAATCCTTGGACAAGTCATGCTCAACGAAAACCTCAGAGTGGGTTATGCATATGATGT
>ENA-OQVM01004349-OQVM01004349.1-marine-metagenome-genome-assembly--contig:-NODE-4349-length-14506-cov-4.164668_pt1 | contig 14506 bp, 9 predicted proteins | sample MGYA00237776_ERZ505498 | MGnify/ENA primary metagenome ERZ505498 (study PRJEB26159, sample SAMN06265151) | marine metagenome | isolation source: Helgoland LTER site | place: Germany:Helgoland, sampling... | reverse complement strand
ACAAACTGCACAAACTGCACAAACTGCACAAACTGCACAAACTGCACAAACTGCACGGCCGATGCCGCCCTCGCTGCCCTCGCTGCCCTCGCCGCCCTCGCCGCCCTCGCCACCCTCGCCGCCCTCGCCGCCCTCGCCGCCCGCGCCGCCTCGCGCGACTGGCAGACGGCTGGTGATTTGAAGATTCTTGCGTCTGATGGAGGACAGCCTCAGTTAGGGCGCACTACCACTGATGAACAAATGAAAGAACGCGGCAACAGGCTCTACTTACGATTCGTCACTCGAGGGACAAGCGAAGCCGAAATCACATCAGAATTGGCTCCCGATCAGCAGACTGTCACACCAGCGGAGCTTGCGGCCACTGAGCAAGTAAGACAGAAGCTCAAGCATATCATCATCCCCTATGTTTTTATGAAAGACCTCACTCTTACAGAATGCATGGAATTCTTTCGCACTCGTGCTCAAAAATTCGACCCCGAGCCTGATGTGAATCGCAAGGGCGTCAACTTCGTTATTGATGTAAAGCCAGGTGAACCCGACTTGGGCGAACGTAGAGTAAATAGCCTAAATATCGGCGAGGTCTCCCTTGGCGATGCGCTAAAACATGTCTGCACCGCCACAGGAGTCGCTTACAAAGTGGATGGGAATATCGTCGTTATTTGTGACGCTCCAAAAAACTAGGCCGATAGCCAATACCTCGCTAAAGTGAAATAGAGAACCATTTGATCGAGGCTGTGAGGCGCCTGCCATGGTCAAGCACCGTGGCAAGTATATCGCCGTCGCCTCTGGTGTGCATGGCTGGGCCGGCTCAGATACCAAGTGCGCCACTGCAGACAGCCCACTGGGAACATGGACCAAGCAGGCAGACATCAGTGAGCAGAGGACTTGGAGCTCGCAAGTCAGTGATCTCATTTACCTCAAGGAATCCGACATCGTGATGGCACTCTGTGACCAGTGGTGGATCCCTGACAGGGCGGATATCGACAAGTCCCGCTATCTTTTTCTGCCGCTGGATATTGATGCGAAAACAGGGAGGGTGAAGATGGAATACCGTGAGAAGTGGGATCCGCTGCAGGCCGCCAAGTGAGTTCTCAGAGTGCATCTAAAAAGACCATGAGCAAATCATTGGTGAGTGCATTGCTCTTTGCTGGCAACTTGGCTTAGGCACAGGCCGCCGTCTTGGCAGGGGGTGATTGAAGCATCCTAAAAAATGAGGATGCGGCGTTTGAAACAATAAGGGTGTGCCCGCGTATCATTAAGTGTATTTATATCGATACAGGGTCTTCGTTATTTCGACCTACATAGCCAACTCGTTTCAACATGCCCATTATTCTTCCACCGATCACTCGTCGTCAATTCATCCAGCGCTCGCTCGCTTTTGGTGGTACGGCGATCATAGCGCCTCATGCCTTGGCCGCCGCAGATCGTAAAGGTGCTGGCTTGGATCAGAGCCGAGTGGCTTTGTTGGCCGATACCCATATCAGTGCAGATTCATCGCAACGCTACCCGGGGACGAAGTGGCCTGGCACGCCCGTCAAGGAGGAGAATCATGAATGGGTAAACATGGCGGATTGCCTTACCGAAGCAGCCAAGAGCGTTCTCGCACTCAATCCTCGGCCCGCTCACCTGATCGTCAACGGCGATTGTGCACTCAGTAATGGTAAAGAAGGCGAATACAAAGAGTTCCTCAGACTGGTGGAGCCGATTCGTGCTGCGGGCATCACCGTTCATGTGACGATTGGCAATCACGACAATCGTGAGAACCTGTGGAAATTACTTCCGTTTCTCAAGAGAGAGCAGATGGGCGTTCAGGCGGGTGTGATTGAGCTGCCGCATGCGAACCTCGTCCTCTTGGATTCAGGAAAAAGGGGAGTCTTGGGAGAAGAACAGCTGGACTGGCTCGCCAAAGAACTCGACCAACGAGCCGATAAGCCAGCCCTTATCTTTGGTCACTTCAATCCATATCCCAACCGAGGCATACGCCCCAACAAAGGCATGCGTGATGGGGCATCTCTGCTGAAACTACTTGCCGAGCGAAAGCATGCCCGAGGCTATTTCTATGGCCACACCCATGAGTGGCAGTATGATCAACGGGATCATCTCCATCTCATTAACCAACCAGCCGTCAGCTACTATTTTGGCAAAGGCCATGCCCATGGCTGGGTCGACATGAAGCTCAGTGAAACAACTGCTGAGCTCGAGTTGCAATGCATCGACCCCAAGCATAAGCAGCATAGAGAGCAGAGACAGGTTACCTTGAAATGAAATCGTTCTCCGTCATCGTAGCGAAGATTGCCTTGGTGCTTCTCTCAGTGTCTATGGCGGATGCCAAGCAGCTCTCTACGACGCAGATCGAATTTTTCGAAAATAAGATTCGACCGATCCTTGCGGAGAATTGTTACGACTGCCACAACAGTGTTGACAAGAAGAAGGGCGATATGGCGCTCGACTACAGGGCGGCACTGCTGGAAGCCGATATTATCGTGCCCGGAAAACCGGCCGAGAGCCTGCTGATCAAAGCCATACGGCACGCGGAAGATGTCGAGCCGATGCCGTCGAAATCGCCGAAACTGGCGAATGCCATCGTCGAGAATTTTGAAGAATGGATTCGTATGGGCGCTCCTGATCCCCGACTAAAAAAACCAACAAAGGAGGGCTTAAAAAGTGAGGTCAACTGGGAGATGGTACGCGAAAAACGTAAGGAGTGGTGGTCATTCCAGCCGATCATAAAAGCCACCCCACCAGAAGCCAGTCATCCGGAGTGGAACCGCAGCGCAATCGACCGTTTCGTCTACGCCAAGCTTAAGGCCAATGGCCTGCAGCCGCAATCCACCGCCTCAGCGCACACCCTAGTGCGCCGTCTCCACCTCATTCTCACCGGACTACCGCCGAAACCAGAAGTCGTCGATGCGTTCGTTACAGATCCCAGCGAGGCCGCTTATGAAAAGCTCGTTGACAAGCTATTGGCCTCAAAACATTACGGCGAGCGCTGGGGACGCTACTGGATGGACTGGTTCCGATACGCCGAATCACATGGTAGCGAGGGCGATCCGGACGTCCCCTACGCGACCCAGTACCGCGACTACGTCATACGTGCGATCAACGCCGATGTTCCCTATGATCAACTCATCCACGAGCACCTCGCGGGTGACCTGCTTAAAAAACCTCGCATCAACCAAAAGCTCGGCCTCAATGAGTCGGCCATCGGCCCCGCCCACCTGCGCATGGTGCCGCACGGTTTCGGAGTGACTGATGCCTACGACGAGCAGATCACCTTCACTGATAACCAGATCGATGTGGTTTCCAAGGCAGTCCTCGGCGTCACCGTATCGTGCGCACGCTGCCACAACCATAAGTTTGATCCGATCAGCCAGAAAGATTTCTACAAATTCTACGGCATCATGATCAGTAGCCGCCCGGCCATCGTGAATATCGATTCACCGGAATTGCAAGAGCTGCACAAACAAGAGATCACCGGACTCAAACAGAAAATCCGCAAGCAGTTCGGTGCCTTTTGGCTCTCTCAGATCGATACGGCTATTGCGAAATTGGAGAATGCTAAACTAGAGAAAGTCACTGACAAGGATCCGCTCGGTGCATGGGCTAAATTGAAAAATGCCAAACCGGGAAGCGTCGCGACACAGCTCCAAGCCATGCGCCAGCAATACCAGAGAGGTATCGAGCAAAATCAACGAGCTAAAGATAACGCCACCTTCTACGCCGACCTGCGCGACCAGGCGAACTACGACAAGTGGTTCAAAAACGGTAATGGGCTCAGCGGGAAAGTCAGCCCAGCTGGGTCCTTCGCGCTTGCCGGCAGGGGAGACAAGGCCTTCACTGGCATCTACCCGGCTGGTATCTATTCCCACCTGATCTCCGATAAGCACAACGGCTTCCTCAGCTCCGTTTTCCACCTCGCCAAGGGAGAGCGCAACTCGATCCGCGCGATGGGCTCAGGCTCATTCGCCCGCTTCCCCATACGTAGCTATCCACTCACTCATGGCGGCTTGCACCCCTCACCCGGACTCAAACCACAACGCAACTGGGTGAACCTCAACAAATACAAATACTGGAACGGCGAAAAAGGATACTACCAGATCAGCACAGGTGCCGATAGCACTTCCCAGAAAAGCGATGGGCCAGAACGCTCGTGGTTTGGTGTGTTTGAAGTTTACGCCGGCAATGACTCAATGCGCGAGATCGGCGCACCGATCGTCGCCCTTCCCGGCGAGCTTGATGAGATCACCGATCGCAAGACATTACTCGATCACTACCGCAAGACATTGAAGGCAGCAGTGACTGCCTGGAAAGACGGCACACCCAGTGACGAGCAAGCTCAGCTCATCCATGCTTTTGTCAGCCGTGATCTTCTTACGAACAAAGTGGCCGAACTACCAGCTGATCTCAAGTCCGGCATTACATCCTACCGCAAACTTGAGTCGGCAATCCGCAAGCCCGTGCGCTCCCCTGGTGTTGTCGAAGCTGAGCCCTGGGATCAACCTTTGCTTGATCGCGGTGATCACAAGAAAGAAAAAGAAGCCGTCGAGCGCGGGTTTCTCGAGGTGTTCCCAAGTAAGCCTTACAAGTCCGGTAGTGGGCGTCGCCAGCTGGCAGGGGACATGATGCATCAGCAAAATACACTCACCCCACGCGTCATCGTCAATCGCCTGTGGCACCACACATTTGGTCGTGGCATCGTCGCCTCGGCTGACAACTTCGGGCGGCTTGGTAAAGAACCGACGCACCCAGAATTACTCGACTACCTCGCCAGCGATCTGCGTGACAACGCTTGGTCGATGAAGCACACGATCAAACAGCTGGTGATGAGCCGCACCTTCCGCTCCGCCAGCAGTGCATCAGAGAGTAGTGCGCAGAAGGATCCCTCCAATCTCTATCTAGCCTATTACACACCGCGTCGCCTGGATGCTGAGGCGATTCTGGACACCATTCGCTTCGTCTCCCGCAACGACATCGAACAACGCGCTGTCTACACCAGGGCAAAGCGCAACTCGCTCAATCCTTTCCTGAAAGTCTTCAACTACCCGATTCCAATCAGCACTGTGGGCGTGCGCAATTTGACCAACGTTCCCGCCCAGGCACTGACGCTGATGAACGGCGAGATTACCAAGCAATCCGCAACCCAGTGGAGCCAGCGCCTCATGGCGATCCCGCAGCTGAAAACTGATGAAGAAAGAATCCAAGCTATGTTCAAACAGGCATATTCCCGCGAGGCAAGACCTGAAGAGCTTGCCGCCTGCCTGAGCTATCTCGCTGGTGATGCTGATGATCCGCTCTTCCAAATCACGCACGCTATCCTCAACTCTAAAGAACTGATTTATGTACACTAGCAGCCAAAATCGCCGAGACTTTCTGAAGCTCACATCCAAGGGGGTCAGTGGGCTAGCACTCTCAAGCCTGCTCAATGGCAACACTGCCAGAGCAGCTGAGATCACCCGCCACCACAAACCAAAGGCTAAGTCAGTGATCCTGCTCTACATGTCTGGAGGAGTTTCTCATGTTGATTCTTTTGATCCGAAACCGCTGCTCAATAAGCTCCACGGAAAACCGATGCCGGTCACACTTGAACGCACCCAGTTCGATGCCAATGGCGATATCATGGCTTCACCGTGGGAGAGTAAACCCTACGGAGAATCCGGTCTTGAGATGACCAATATGTTTCCGAAGATCGCCGAGTGTGCAGACGACCTCGCAATTTGCCGCTCCATGACTGCCAAGTTTAGCGAACATGCGCAGGCGAATTTTTTCATGCACAGCGGCTTCCCTTTTCTCGGCTACCCGAGCGTGGGCTCCTGGGTCACCTACGGCCTTGGAAGCGTGAACCAAAACCTCCCTGGCTACGTCGTGCTGCAGTCACAGCGCGCCAAAACCCCACACGGGGGCGTCAGCATGTTCGGTAACGCGTTTCTCCCCGCCACCACTCAGGGGTCGATTTTCAACATCTCAAACGATCAGGCTGTGCCACACATCAACCCGGCGATGCTTAAAGTCGAACAGCGACGCGCCCTCGATTTTATCGGTAAACTCGACCGAGGTTTCGCTGACCGGATCGCTGCCAAAGACGCTGTGATCGCCTCGATCAAAAACGCAGAGACCGCCTACCTCATGCAGGAGGCCGTGCCGGAACTCACCGACATCAGCAAAGAGAGCGATGCCACCAAGGAAATGTATGGCGTTCATAGCAAGAACGAGCACAAGGCCGAGTACGCGCGCCAGTGCCTTATGGCGCGCCGCCTCGTCGAGCGCGGTGTGCGCTTCGTCGAGCTCTCCTGCGCCAGCGTCGGTATCGGCGCTGGTGGCGCTGGTAACCCCTGGGACCAGCATGGCGATCTCAAGAAAGGCCATGGTGCGATGGCCGAGCAAGTCGATGGTCCGATCGCCGCACTACTTGCCGACCTCAAGCAACGCGGTTTACTTGACGAGACACTGGTGGTTTTCACGGGCGAGTTTGGGCGCACTCCATTCTCACAAGGGTCTAATGGCCGCGACCACGACCCGTTCGGCTTCAGCCTATGGATGGCTGGCGGTGGCATGAAAGGTGGTACCGTGCACGGCTCGACGGATGAATTTGGCTACAAGGCCCTGGAAGATGTTTCCACCGTTTATGACCTCTGGGCGACCGTCCTGCATCAGCTCGGTATCGATCATGAGAAACTTACCTACCGCTGGAGCGGTCGTGACCTGCGACTCACAGACGTTCACGGCCACGTGTGGAAGGACCTCATAAGCTAAGCGTATTCAATAGGCCGAAAAGGGAGGTCTTGTTTTATCAGACTGTGGCAGGCACCCTTAATCACCCGAACCATCATATTTAAAAGAAAGAAGAAATCCTAATACCTGATAACCAACATGTTCATCAAAATGAAATCACTCCCAGTCATCGTTGCGCAGATTAGCTTCGTGCTTCTCTCAGCATCTATGGCAGATGCCAAGCAGCCCAACTCTAAGCCACTGAATTACCTTATTCTATTGGCGGATGACATCAGTGCCTCGCATCTTGGGTGCTATGGGGCAGAGAACCCTGGCACTAGTCCTAACATTGACCGCTTGGCGAAGGAGGGGATTAAGTTTGATAATATGTTCGTGACCTCTGCTACCTGTGCACCTGTGCGGGCGGAGCTCTACACAGGACTATTTCCAGAGCGTAATGGGGTGTATCGAAATCATATGGGGACCAAGAAAGGCACGAAGAGCGTGGCCCATTACCTCTCAGATCTCGGGTATAGGGTCGGCTTAGCAGGGAAAAAGCATATCCATCCTGCCAGTGTTTACCCCTTTGAGAATGTGAAAGGGATTGCTGGTCAGTGTGCGATCGCTAATCCCCCTGCAGATGATTGGACACATGTTGAGAAGTTTATGAGTCGTGACTCTAAAGAGCCATTCTGCCTCTTTATCTGCTCTATTCATGCTCATGCCCCATGGGATGCTGGGGACAGCTCGCTGTGGAAGTTAGAAGATCTCAAACTCCCTCCTAACCTTGTCGATACAGAGGAGACCCGACATCACTACCGTGAACTGATCGCTGAAGTGAGGCTGTTTGATGACCAAGTCGGCAAGTCAGAGCAACTTCTAAAGAAACATGGGTTGGATGAGAACACCGTCATCATTGTGTTAGACGAAAACGGCACTGGGATGCCGGGTGGAAAGTGGTCTGCCTTTGACTGGGGAGTGCGCTCAGGGTGTGTGATGAAGTGGCCTGCTTCTTATAAGGCGAATTTTTCTACAGATGCTATTGCCCAATATTGCGACATTGTGCCAACCCTCATCGAAGCCGCTGGGGGAGCAGTGCCAGAAACACTCGATGGAAAGAGCCTTCTTCCACTCATTGAAAAAAAGACCGATCAGCACCGAAAGTATGCCTTCTTTAGCCACCATAATCGAGATACGAAGAAAGGTAAGAAGGTCATGAAAGACCCGCACTTCGCACTCTATGGTGCTACCGATGGACGTTATAAAATACTCTGGAACCTGACCCCAGGGAATATGTATGGCACTAAAAACATCAACGGCGTAGATTATGGTGATGTGAACCACGGCTCTAGTGCTACCAAAATATTTAAATCATGGATCGCTGTAGAGAACTCTGACCCAAAAGTAAAAGACCGGCTCAAACGTATTCGCTGCTATCCAGAGATCCAACTTTTTGACCTTGAAGAAGACTCGTGGGAGCTCCAAGACCTTGCAAACAAACCAGAGCATAAGGCTAAGGTAGAAGAATTAAAAACGGCTATCAGCGACTGGATGAAGCAGCAGGGAGATGATGGGCACCTCACGGGAGAAGGCATCAAATATGCAGAGACAGAATTTGCAAAATAGAAACCATAAAAAAACGAAAATGAGAAACATAACATTGTTATCCCTCGCTGTTACCTGCTTGTGCGCAGCGATACCCTGCCTTGCTGCTACTAAGTCTGACAAGCCGATTACGGTTCGTGTTGCTTCCTATAATGTCGAGTTTGGCAAAAGCGCGAGCCCCGAACAGATTGGTAAGATGCTCAAGCCCTACAAGCTGGACATCATCGGCTTTGATGAAGCGCCCGATGGCGATTGGACCGCACGTGTCGGCAAGGTGCTGGGCATGAAGCACAGCTATGTGGGCAAGATTTCATCGGCTAATCACAAGGATAAATACAAATCGATCCTCAGCAAGACACCCCTAGAGGGCACCGAAGAATATGAACTCACGAGCACGAGCCACGGCTGGAATCCGGCATCGGTCGTCAGAGCCGTGACGAAGATTGACGGTGTTTCATTTGCCTTTTACTCGCTGCATATCTGTAAATCGAAGAGAAAGGTGGGCGGCCATGCGCATGGCCTTGTAAGCACCATTTTACCGAAGGAGTCAACGGAGCGAGTGATCGTCGTTGGTGATTTCAACAACAGGATCGGCGACGCGGCCATGAACATGATCGAGGAAGCTGGCTATAGACCCACATGGATCGACCTGAAGATTGATGTCTCCAAGGAATTTACCTACAACGCCCTGGATCCCAAAAAGAGCCTCGGGGTGATCGATCACATTTTATACAACACCTCGGCTGGAGCCAAAGTGACAGAGGGAGGCATCATCGAACTTAAGAAGCCTTTGTCTGATCACAAACCCATCTGGGCTGAGATCGTATTCCCTCGATAAGGTAAGAAGGCGAACACCAGCCGCTAGCCGCCTGCGGAGGAATGGTGAATTAGCCGCCTGCGGCGGCTGTTCTTGGTTCCTGGTTCTTCGTTTTTGGTTGTCGCCGCAGGCGCACTATCCACTTAAACTTGAACTCTCAGCTCGAACTGCCGCATTGCGGCTCTTTCACTTGCTTTCATTTCTCGGGCTGGGTCGGGTTAAGCACACCCTTGCGGTAAGCCTCACCAATGGCGGCGGGGGCGTTGGCGACATCGAGTTTTTCGTAGATGTGTTTGATGTGGTAGGCCACCGTGGTGATGCTGACGCCGAGGCGCTGCGCGATTTCTTTTTGCAGCAGCCCCTCGCTTAGCAGGATGAGCACCTCTGTCTCACGTTCTGATAGGGCTTTGCCGATTGTCTTCGCGGCTGGCTGGTTGCGAATTTGGTTCACTAAATAGCGGGCGATCTCGGGGGTGAGAGCCGAGCCTCCAGAGACAACGGCCCTGATGCCATCCAGGATTTGATTGAGAGTGGATGATTTCAGCAAGTAGCCTGAGGCTCCCTCGTCAATAGCTCGGCGCACCTGGGTATCTTTGTCAGACTGGGTAAGTACGATGATCTCCGCTGTGGGTGCGTAGTCGAGGATCCAGTGGATCATTTCGAGGCCCTGCATGCCGGGTAGTTTTAGATCGAGCAGGATAATGTCTGGGGCTATCTCAGATGGTGGCTGCAAGCTGCGCAGAGCGACTTCCGCTGTGCCGAAGGATCCTGCCAGCTCCATATCGGCTGTTTGTTCAAGCGCGCTGGTGACCGTTTCCCGGTAACCGGCGTGATCTTCGATTAGCATGACTTTGATGGTTGAACTCATAATATGGATAACTGGAATGATTAAAATGATAGCGGTAGTAGGCTTGCTCAGAGGGCAGGGGGCTGGGCTGGGCTGGCATCAGTGGCATGTTTTTGCCATGGCAACCACCGACGCCACGGGCTCCACCTGCTGCTGACCTTGAGCACGATGCAAGTGCCCCTCGTTGTGGCTTGGCTGACCCTTACCCGGGCGTTGAGCAGGCGCGCTCGACGCCTGATCGACCTGGGCACTGTCTCCGACTTGTCCTTGAGACCCTCTCCATTATCAGCAATGGTGAGAGTAAGCCCACGGTGAGTGAGCTGCAGCTCGATGCGCACCTGGGTAGCGTGCGCGTGGCGTAAAATATTGATCAGGCATTCCTTGTGGAAGAGTAGGATGTCCGTCATTTGCTGTGGTGAAAAACGCGGCGTCTGTTCTTCTCCCACCACGGAAAATTGATAGTCAATATCGGCGAGTAGCTTGCCCGTGGCTCGCTCCATGGTCACGGCCAGATCAGAGTTGGCGGACTCCGCCTCCAAGGTGTATATCACGGCGCGCGTGGAAACAGCGCTGCGATCGGAGTAGAGCCGTATCCTGTCTAGGAGAGCGGGCAGCCGCTCAGGAGTGTGCAGCGCCTGCTTCGACAAATCACTGAGCAAACCGATGGTGTGCAAGTCAGCACTGAGCTCATCGTGCAGATCGGCAGCAGTACGTTGCCTATAGCGGTTGAGCTGCCGGTTGCGCAGTAAGCGCCCGCCCAGGTAGGTGATGATCAACCCGGTGGCGAGTAGGGCGACGATCCAGGCTAGGTAACGCAGCTTAGCCTGTTGCTGATCGTAGCGCCGTGCTAGCTCGGCAGCGAGAGCTGGTCGCTGCCGTTTGAGCTCATGCCCCAGAGCCAGCTGCTCCAGCCACTGACGCAGAGGTGGAATCCGGCCATACGCATTGCATCCATCTGTGAGCAGCTGGTCATTGTTTGTGTGCGCAGAGGGTGGGCCCGCTTCGGCTGGCTTGCCCAGCGCTACGTTTTTGCCTTCAGAAAAAATCTCAATCTCAGCAAAGCGAACCCTCTGAGAAAATCCGGCAGGCTGATTGGCTTCCAGAACTTTCAGGCGGACATATCGGTGCAGAGAATTTGGCAAAGCTCGCATCAAGACAGGGCCGATATCGTAGATCGATTGCTTGCGGAACTCGAGCAGCTTGACCTTGTCTGAAAAATCGGCCTCATTGGCTCCTTCTATGATGAAATAATCTGGAAAGCCAAAACCTTCCGGCACGGGTGCTGGAGCAAGGTTGCCCATATTTTCGGCGTGCAGATGAATACGATCTAAGGGGTAAGCAGCTCCCAGATCAATGCTGATCCATGGCTGGTCGCTGGGCTTGCCATGATACCTAAAAGAATTAGCCTTGTTTCCGCTACCGGAATCCATCTGGTAGGGCATAAAACCGTCCGTCAGATACTGCAGGCTACGTGAGAGGCCTTCCTGCTTGCCGACGCTTGATGAGCTAACTTTTTTATTCAGGGCCACATTCTCTGTGCCATCGAAAACGAGTAGCTCGGAGAACTGAACATTGAAGCGGTCATCATATTTCCGTTTTGACATCACAGAGACTTCCAGCCGCACCCATGATGCTGTGGTATTGCAGGATACCGCCAGAGGAGCTTGGCGAGGGTTCAGCTGACTGGATTCATCAAAAGAAGCGATTACCGTCCCCTCGGAATCCTTACCCGTGCCAGCAATGATCTGGAAAGATATTGGAAAACTGTAAGCACTGTATCCGTGCTCAGAGTCATGGCCGATGGTAGGTACTACGATGATTTGATCAATACGGGTTGGCTCTGCCAGATCCACCTGCACCCACTCCCGCTGATGGGCGGTAGCGTGCAGCTGTGACTCGTAGCCGATCGAGCCGACCCCGCCCCTCATGCGCACCTTCGGCAGTTGTGCTAATTGATCATCGATGCCTCGCAGGCGGTCTTCGAGCTGCTTGAGTGATAGCGATGTCAGCTCCGGTAGCGGCTCAGTATCCGTAGTAGCCGCAGCGCCAAAACCCACAACCGGCATCAGCCAGAGCGCAAACACCGCCAGCAGACACCACAGCGGACAGCGCAGCAGGTCATGAGGGGCTGGATAAAAATTCTTCAAACACATGGGCAGTGGCTTGCGAGAGTCTCGGTAATAAGGCCAGATGACGCTACCCTCTAAAGATAGGGTAGTGCGATGAAAGAATTAAGATATTAATATGAAGTTATATCCCGTTGGTGTCCTCATCGACAACAGCTAAACAGCGAATACAGCCAAGGCAAACAGGCCATTCGCAGCGGAAATAGTCTAAAATACAAAAAACCCAAAAACCAAATACACCCATGAAAACTAAAATTCCACACCTCATCCTCGCCAGCCTGTTCGGAGCCACTATCGCCTCGCAAGCGGCGTCTGTGATCCTCATTGACGACGACTTCAGTTCAAGCACCGCTGTGGTAGAATCTCGCATTAATAAGGCTGAAATAGACACTGATACGTGGCGAGGAAACTCTGACTGGTCCGTTTCAGGCGGGGCATTGACAAGCGCGGCTACCGCCGGAGGAAGTACGCATCTGATCAACTCAGTGAACAGTACAGCTACATGGGCTGATAAAGTTACACTTTCCTTCGACTATTCAGTGGGAGCTGGATCCACGCTTTATTTCTATTCAACCCTGTTTACCGGAGAGGCCGACTCTAGTATGGCTGCCAGAACATCAAAAACGGACGGGACTTACTGGGCGAACGACTTCAACAATCAATGGGGTACTGCTCCATTTAAGGGTTTTGCAGGTCCGGAGTATAACATCAGCGGAGGCGGTGTCGGGGGCTCCAATACAGCCAATGCCGTCACTTCGTTTGTCGGTGGCACTTCAGGAAGCTTCAGCCAGACCTATGATATTTCTGGATTTGGCGTCGGCGACTTCAGCATTGCGGATGTGAGTAATGTACTGGCCGTTTTTACCGTAAATGCTGCCGCGGCAGGTGACGGTGCAATCTCTATCGACAATTTCAATATGACCGCGGTTCCCGAGCCAAGCTCAACGGCTCTCTTAGGCCTCGGAGGCCTTGCCCTGATGCTGCGCCGCAAGCGCAGCTAATGAGCGATAGCCGCGCAGCGGCGACAACCAAGAACTAAAAACCAAGAACGTGGAACAGCCGCAAAGCGGCTAACATCAACTTCAAAAAACCGTCGTGATCCACGGCGGTTTTTTTTGTCCTCATCTCTCCATTTGCATGAGAACTTGTCAGGCGAAGCTCGATGCATTTATCGCCTTGACGATGCCAGACAGGGCATGAGGATATCAGAGGTCTGATAAATAGGCTCACTGCGAACTTAGCTACATAAATTCACTCAACAAATGATGAGCCCATTCACACGCACCTTTCTCCTGTGCCTCCTGTCCCTGTCTTGGACGATCAGCACCCATGCCGCCGAAACGGCTGCTGCTGACCGGGAAAAGCCCAACATCATCCTGATTATGGCTGACGACCTTGGCTGGAAGGAACTCGGGTGTTATGGCCAGAAGAGGATCGAAACCCCGCATATTGATCGTCTCGCGAGCGAGGGCATGAAATTCATGCAGTTTTACGCAGGGTCGGCGGTCTGTGCACCATCACGCTGTAACCTGATGACCGGGATGCATGGCGGGCATGCCTACATCAGGGACAACGGTGAAATCAAGAACAGCATCCCAAACAGGTTTGGCGGTCAGGCACCCTTGCCGGCATCGGTTCCCAATATCGCCAAGACGCTCAAGAAGAAGGGCTACGCAACCGGCTGTTTCGGGAAATGGGGCCTCGGTGGGCAGGGGACAACAGGCGATCCTCTCAAGCAAGGCTTCGACCGCTTCTATGGTTACAATTGCCAGCGCAATGCACACAATCTGTATCCAACTTATCTGGAAGATGACGACCAAGTCCACGAGCTCAAAGGTAATGCACGCAAACAAACGGGGGAGCACTATGCGCCACAATTGATTGCCGATAAGATGCTGGACTACGTGCGCGCCCATAAGGACGAACCGTTCTTTCTGTATTATCCCACCGTTCTACCTCACCTGCCGCTTCAGGTTCCGGAAGAAAATTTGGCACAATACAAAGGTAAGTGGCCTGAGACACCCTATAAAGGCGGATCCTATCAGCCGCATGATGATCCAAAAGCCTGCTACGCCGCGATGATCAGCTTCATCGACGGTCAAGTCGGCCGACTGACGGCCTTGCTGAAGGAGCTCAAGATCGATGACAATACCGTGATCCTGTTCACTTCCGATAATGGCACCAGCTTTCTCAAGCCACAGGTTGACTACACCTTCTTTAATAGCGTGGGTCCACTACGCGGCCTGAAAGGGCAGCTCCACGAGGGCGGCATCCGCGTGCCGATGATCGTGCGCTGGCCTGGCCGAATCACGGCGGGCACCAGTAATGATCTCATAGCCGCCCATTATGATTTACCAGCGACCCTCGCTGAGATCGCGGGCACTGAGTTTGATGCTCAAAGCG
>ENA-OQVM01004348-OQVM01004348.1-marine-metagenome-genome-assembly--contig:-NODE-4348-length-14509-cov-13.267184_pt1 | contig 14509 bp, 16 predicted proteins | sample MGYA00237776_ERZ505498 | MGnify/ENA primary metagenome ERZ505498 (study PRJEB26159, sample SAMN06265151) | marine metagenome | isolation source: Helgoland LTER site | place: Germany:Helgoland, sampling... | reverse complement strand
TTTGCAGTCACGTTATCCCCTTGCGTGCCATCGCCCCGAGTTAAGGCTTGCACTAGCGCTCCATTTTCGTAAGTCAGACTTATGGAGGCGCCGTCATATTTTAGCTCACAGGTGTACTGAATAGGGCCATCGACCATTTTTCGCAAACGGGTTTCCCAATCCATTAAATCGTCTTTTGAATAGGAATTATCTAAGGAATACATGCGTTGTGCATGCACAATAGTTTCAAAATTTTTAGTCACTTCACCACCCACTCTTAAGGTTGGTGAACTGGCATCATAATACTGTGGATAAGCGGATTCTAAATCCTGTAGTTGCTTTAATTTGGTGTCAAATTCAAAATCAGAAATGGACGGTGTATCCAAGACATAATAGTTATAATTATGCTGACTGAGTTCGTCACGTAGTTTTAAAATCTGTTCTTTAGCATCCATCAAAAAAAATAATCTAACTTAATATTTAGCAGTACTAAGATATGAAAATGCTTGGGACTCAAAAGAGAAATAGGAAGAATTTATTAGCAATTTAGTGAACAAAACATCAACGTTTTGTAGCGCAAATCATGCGGGGTTTTCCAAAAATATCAGATTTTAATTTAAGTGCTTCAAAATCTTCTAAAGAAAAAAGCGCTTTGGTGTCTTCTCCCAAATATTCATTGATTTCAAAATAGAGTAAACCATTCTTTTTAAGGGCTTTCTTGCTCAATGCGACTATGGCTTCATAAAATACTAAGGGCTTATCGTTTTCAACAAATAGTGCCAAATGAGGTTCATGGTTTAAGACATTAGGCGCCATCTGTGTTTTTTCAAGCTCACGAACATAGGGCGGATTGGACACAATAATATCAAACGTGTGTGCTGTTGTAGACCATTCCAAAACATTGGCTTCAATACAGGTTAACTGCACGGCATTTTGTTGGGCGTTGTACTGGGCAATTTCTAAAGCGGCAGGACTCACATCCAAAACTGAGACGGTGGCGTTTGGCAACTGTTTTGCCAAGCTAATCCCAATACAGCCCGAGCCAGTGCCAATATCTAAAATTTTAAGAGGGGTATTGGTGTTGGCATATTTCAAAATCCAAGCCACGAGTTCTTCGGTTTCAGGACGTGGAATCAAAACATTTTCGTCTACTTTAAAATCCAACCCAAAAAATGAGGTTGTCCCTAAAATATACTGAATGGGTTCATAAGTTAGTAAACGACTGATGACGCTTTCAAAATACTCAAAGGTTTGAGTAGTAATAATTGTATCTGCTTTTAGGTGCACATCAATGCGTTTGAGTCCCAAATGTTGTTCGCAAATCCTATGAAAAAAAGAGGTAATCTCTCCTTTAGGATAATAACCTAAGAGTCCATTTTGAAAAAAATTATGAAGTGATTTTAATTGCATTACAAGGCTTTTATCATTCGTAGTCCACAGGAGCTATGCCCTGTATTTCCCATCGCATTATTCAGGAATTTAAATCCGTGTTTCTTGTAGAGTTGTTGAGCGGTTTTGAGGGCTGTAAGTGTTTCTAAATAACAGTGTTTGTACCCCATTGATTTCGCTGCCTCTAAACACATTTTCATGAGTTCTTCTCCATATCCTTTTCCTCTTAGCTCGCTGGAAAGGTACATTTTTTGAAGCTCGCAAACAGACGCATCTTCACTCTTTAACGCTTTAATGCCTGCGCCGCCTTTTACAATGCCGTGGTCTTCTATTATAAAATAAACAGCCGTATTTTCTTGATAGGATTCAAACATTCGTGTGGTTTCTACATCTTCGTAAACCGTTCCTGTTAAAGGCAATTCAAGCTCTAAAAAGATTGTTTTTATCACCGATTCGATTTGTGAATTGTCCTCAAATTGAATTTCTCTAATACGCATGTTATGGATACCGATTAATAAATCTTATTTTTGTTGTTCGAAGATACATATAATACCCAAAAAAATAATGAAAAAATTTACGATCCTCGCCTTAATCGTTTTGACAACGAGTTGCGCCATCAAGCAGAAACCTGTATTTATCAAAATAGACGGGATTCAACTTGTGGACGCTAATTCCAAAACACTGACCTTGAGAGCGGATGCCCTTTTTAACAATCCAAACGATGTTGGCGGCCGACTGAATACCGAAGGTGTCACTGTGTTTGTAAATGATATTTTAATGGGAGTCGTTCGTGCAGAGGAATTTAAAGTCCCTACAAAAGATGATTTTAGGGTGCCACTTCAAATGGAAGTCAACACAAAAGACCTTTTAAACAAGGATCCAAATGGGTTGTTAGGTGGGCTTCTAAACAGTGTTTTGAATCGCACTTTAAAAGTTAAATATGAAGGAGTTATTCAATTTAAAGCCTTAGGTTTTACGTACACATATCCTATTAATAAAACAGAAACTATTAAAATTAAATTATAATCACCCACGAACATTACATAGCACGTTGCATTGAAATTGCCAAAAAAGGCTTGGGCTCTACAGCTCCCAATCCGATGGTGGGCTGTGTGATTGTGGTGGATGACCAGATTATAACAGAAGGCTATACAGGACCTTACGGAAGTTCGCATGCAGAAGTGAATGCCATAAACGCTGTCAAAGATCCAAGCGTACTCTCAAAAGCGACCCTCTATGTCACCTTAGAACCTTGTGCGCATTATGGAAAAACACCGCCTTGTAGCGATTTGATTATTGCCCATAAAATCCCCAAAGTGGTGATTGGATGTTTAGATGAACACGAAAAAGTGTGTGGCAAAGGCATCGCAAAACTGAAGGCCGCTGGATGTGACGTTCTTGTAGGCGTTTTGGAACAAGAATGTAAAACACATCACAAACGTTTTTTTACCTTCCATACTAAAAAGCGTCCTTATATTATATTGAAATGGGCCGAAAGCAAAGACGGCTTTATCGCTCCCCTATCAAAATCTGAAACAAAACCTGTTTGGATTAGCAATACTTACTCCAGGCAACTGGTGCATCAATGGCGTGCAGAGGAACAAGCGATTTTGGTTGGTGCAAATACAGTGGTTCAAGACAACCCGAGTTTGACCACCCGAGAGGTCGAAGGTTCCAACCCAATCCGAGTTGTCATCGACCTAAAAAATTCTTTAGCAGATTCCTATCAGGTGTTTAATTCTGAAGCAAAAACCATTCGGTTGACTTCTCATGAAATTAATATACAAAACCCACTGGCATCTGAAGTTTGCAAGGCTTTACATGCAGAGCATATAACTTCCGTAATTATTGAAGGGGGACAAAAAACATTGCAAGCATTTATTGATGAAAATCTTTGGGATGAAGCACGTGTTTTTTCAAGTGAGCTCAATTTAAATGACGGAATTTCAAAACCTCAAATTAAAGGTTCATTAGTTTCTGAAACACAGCTTACTTCTGATTGCTTAAAAATTCTTGTGAATGATTAACACACTTATATTTGATTTTGGGGATGTGTTTATCAACTTAGACAAGCCTGCCATTGAACGTTCGTTGTTCAATCTTGGAGTGACTTCTATTACAGAGGACATGCTTCAGACGGCAATGCAGTATGAAATAGGGGGGATATCTACTGACGACTTTGTAACTGCATTCACGGCGAAATATCCATCCATTTCTGCGGCACAATTTAAAAAAGCTTGGAATTCAATTATTTTAGAGTTTCCAGAATACCGTTTAGAGTTTATAGAAAAACTCTCTACATATAAAAACTACAAACTTATTTTACTCAGCAACACCAATGCACTTCATATCGAACAAGTCATAGAAAACATGTCTTTATATAGGTATGAACGTTTTAAAAGTTGTTTTGACAAATTTTACCTTTCACATGAAATACACTTCCGAAAGCCCGATGCATCCATTTATGAATATGTATTAAACGAGAATCAACTGGAAGCTGACCGTTGTTTCTTCGTAGATGACACCAAAGAAAATACACAAGCAGCAGCCCAACTCGGCATACATACTTGGAATAATAACCCTGAAAAAGAGGATATTATAAACCTTTTTGACAACCCTTTATTTACAAATTCATAATGTCAGTGTTGACTTATAAAACAATTCTCAAACCTTCTGAAGAAGTTCTTTATAAAGACAAAGGGAGTAAGTTTTATGGGTACGCATTCCCCCTAAAGACAATAGAAGAGTATAAAAAAATTATAGAAAAACTTAAACAAAAACATTCCAGTGCAGGTCATTTTTGTTTTGCGTACCAACACGGCATTGAAACCCTCTATCACAGAGCTTCAGATGATGGAGAGCCCTCAAATAGTGCAGGCTTGCCAATTTATGGGCAATTGCAAGCGTTTGATGTTACCAATGTTCTTGTGGTGGTGGTCCGTTATTTTGGAGGGACAAAACTTGGCGTTGGGGGCTTGATCAGCGCTTACAAGACTACGGCGAAATTAAGTTTGGAGGCGAGCGACATAAAAACCTTGGATATTTTAATCACCTTCAAACTAAGTTTTGAATACAAAGATTTGAGCCAAGTAATGCGGATTATCAAAAAACAGCAGCTCGTTATAAAATCTCAGCGGCTTGAAATGGAATGTGAAGTGGTTGTTTTGGTCAAAAAAAGTGGTAAAAAAAGCCTTCAAACTACTTTTGAGGCCTTTCATAAAATTAAAGTTGAAATTTTAAACGATTAAATTTGCAGTTTATCTAAAATATATTGGGGACAACGCATCGGGAAATTAGACTTCATGTTAACAAATACCAATTTGGTGTTGGCCGTTGTGAGTAATTCACCGCTAGAATTATGAATTTCGTAATTAAACTCAATAGAAGCCGTTGGTTGTTTCACAAGTGTCGTAGATATCGTCAAAACATCATCGTAAAAAGCTGGTTTTTTGTAGTTTAAACTCAAAGACACCACCGGTAACATCACATCATCGGCCTCCATTTCTTTATAAGAAATCCCTAAAGCAGTCAACCACTCTAAACGTCCAATTTCCAGATACTGAGCGTAATTTCCATGGTACACAACCCCCATTTGATCAGTTTCTGCGTATCTCACCTTAATCTTTGTTTGATGTATATTCATATATTAAAATTTGTATATTTATAAAAATTAAACATGAGGAAAAAATATTAAATAATCAATCAAATTTGATTTTTTTTTATGAAATTTTGTTCACATATTTGTACTGTAAAATAACGACGACCATTTCCCCTAAATAATTGTTATTTTTGATTACTAACTAAAAAAAACCAATTAAGAACATGAATAACACTGCGCAATCGGTCTGGGAAAACTGTCTGAACTTTATAAAAGACAACATTCAACCGCAAGCCTACAAAACATGGTTTGAACCAATTGTAGCTGTAAAACTTGACGATCATGCGCTCAGTATTCAAGTTCCTAGTAAATTCTTCTACGAATGGCTAGAAGAACATTACGTTAAAATCTTAAAAGTAGCCCTTACTAAAGAGCTCGGCGTGAATGCCAAATTGGTGTATATCATCAAAATGGAGAATACGTATGGAAACAAACAACCTTTTACAGAAAAAATTCCTAGTTCGAATCGGTCGGCAGTCTATTCACAACGCGTCGATATTCCTCTAAAAAATATAAACCCTGAATTAAAAAATCCTTTCGTAATTCCTGGGATTAGAAACGTTAAAATTGAGTCTCAACTAAATCCAACGTATACCTTTGATAACTTTTTAGAGGGCGACTCAAATAGATTGGCTCGAAATGCGAGTATAGCCGTGGCTAACAAGCCAGGAGGCACCTCTTTTAACCCCTTACTCATTTTTGGTGGTGTTGGCTTAGGGAAAACACATTTAGCACATGCGATAGGTGTAGACATAAAAGATAAATATCCTGAAAAAACAGTGTTGTACATCTCCGCTGAAAAATTCACCCAACAATATATAGAATCCGTTAAGAAGAACAATCGAAATGATTTCATTCACTTCTATCAAATTATAGATGTTTTAATCATTGATGATGTTCAATTCCTTTCCGGAAAATCAGGAACGCAAGATGTATTCTTTCATATTTTCAACCATTTACATCAAAACGGGAAACAAGTCATTTTAACAAGTGATAAAGCACCTGTGGACATGCAAGATATTGAGCAACGCTTATTATCTCGATTCAAATGGGGATTATCCGCAGAACTTCAAAATCCTGATTTTGAAACGCGTGTATCTATTGTAAAGAACAAACTATACAGAGATGGCGTTGAAATGCCAGAAGAAATTATTGAGTATTTAGCCAAACACATCACTTCAAATGTTCGTGAATTGGAAGGGGCTATCATTTCATTAATTGCACAATCTTCATTTAATAAAAAAGAAATCACACTTTCTTTAGCGAAAGAAATCGTTGAGAAATTTGTAAAAAACACCAAGCGAGAAGTGTCTATCGACTACATTCAAAAAGTCGTTTCAGATTATTTCCAAATGGATGTGGATACACTGCAATCAAAAACACGTAAGCGTCATATTGTGCAAGCAAGACAGTTGGCCATGTTTTTTGCGAAGAAATTCACCAAAGCTTCGTTAGCAAGTATTGGATCTCAAATTGGGAAACGCGATCACGCTACGGTTCTACACGCTTGCAAAACGGTTAACAACCTCTCTACAACAGATAAGCAATTTAGAAAATACGTAGAAGACTTGACGAAAAAATTATCCATATAAAAATTGTTTTTATTAAGAGTTCATAGTTTACATACTTAAAATGTAAGATAACTATCCGCTTAAAAAACGACTAATACTTCTAATATAATGACTGGCAAATTATACTTAATTCCTACAGGACTCGGCGACAACGCTCCTTTAGAAGTACTGCCTATTTCCATCAAAAAAGTCATTGAAAACATAGACACTTATATTGTTGAAAACGAAAAGGCTGCACGTAAGTTTATCAAATCTGTAAATTCTGGGAAATCTCAAGCGAGTTTGAATTTATTTAGTTTGAATAAGTTTACAGACCCTTTAGAAATCCCTTCTTTTTTAGAAGAATGCCTCGCAGGAAACAGTATTGGATTGCTCTCAGACGCAGGATGTCCTGGCGTTGCTGATCCAGGAGCAGAAGTGGTGAAAATAGCCCACAAACAGAACATTCAAGTGATTCCGTTGGTAGGGCCTTCCTCTATATTATTAGCGATGATGAGTTCTGGAATGAATGGTCAAAATTTTGCTTTTAATGGCTACTTGCCTATTGACAAAGCGGAACGAAAATCAAAAATAAAACAACTTGAACGACGCTCTTTTGAAGAACATCAATCCCAATTATTCATTGAAACGCCTTATAGGAACAACAGTATTTTAGAAGATTTGAGTGCTGCCCTAAGCCCAGACACCCGAATTTGTGTGGCTTGTGATTTGACATTACCCTCGGAATATATCAAAACACAAACGGCGAAAGAATGGAAACACTCCAAATTAGATTTTCACAAACGTCCCGCTATTTTTATTATTCAAAAAGATTAAGGCTGCTTTAATTTTGATTTTTTAAGAGGGATAATAAAAGAAGTATCATAACCCGAAAATTTACGCATATACGAAGGAATATCAGTGCCATAAGCATCTGCGAAATCAAGTGCGCCGTAGCTCCTTAAAAAAAGCTTTACACTTCCTGGACCTGCCAAATGAGCGGCGGCTAAAATCCCAGATTCGGTAATGCGTATCCCATCAATTTTTTTACCAACAAAACGTTTGATATCACGTCTTAAAACCCATTTATTGCGTTTCGCATTTGCTAAAAAAGCTTTCTCTTGAAGGGCGGGGTTCTTTAAAAAAAGTATTGGGTTTTTTATTCCTAATAACTCTAAAGTTGTCACTCCAAACTGATATTTCCCTAAGTAGCCTAGCGTGTTTACAGCTCCATACTTTCCTTGAGATTCCTTGAAGGCAACGGCTTCCTTAAATGCCACATACGAATTGCCTAAAAATAAAATATTTAAAGAGTCCTCATTCGTTTTTGTGGAAGGTCTATTTTGGTAAAGATTATAATCAAACTCCTCGGCAGTGACGGTATAGTCATTGTAATCAATTTTTAGTTGAGTTGAAAATAAGATCAGCAACAAGCCAGCCATGAACGAAGGCACTATAAAATAAAATGAATACTTTAAATTCATATCAATCTTGTTCATAACACTTGAGTGAACCTAGAAACCGCATAAATATACATTATTTCCTCACACCCCGACGGTCCAAATGGGCTTGGTAATTTCTAGCATTTTGATTGTGCCCTCTAAGGGTTTTAGCAAACTGATGAAAGCCTGGGTTTTGGGCATCCGCAGCAAAATAAAAATACGAATGATGTTCATAGTTTAACACCGCTTCAATCGCTGTTAAGTCTGGCATCGCAATCAAACCCGGTGGCAAGCCTTTATTCTTATAGGTATTATAAGGGGAAATAATCGATTTATGTACATTCAAAACACGTTTGATAATGGTGTTTTTATACTTTGGCAATTGATAGGCCGCATATTTGAGCGTCGGATCTGCTTGTAAAGGCCATGCATTATTTAAACGATTGATATAAACCCCCGCGATTCGCGGTTGCTCCGCCGCTTGTTTGGACTCTTCATGAACAATCGCTGCAAGTGCCATCACCTCATGAGGCGTCAAACCTGCTGACTTTGCTTTTTCTAAACGGCTGGCATTCCAAAAACGATTGTACTCTTTCAGCATTCGGTTTCTAAAGGTCTTCGCAGACGTATTCCAGAAAAATTCATAACTATTTGGCAAATACATACCGAGAGCATTCGCTTCTGTAAAATCATGAGATTCCAAAAACTCTTTATCTGTAAACGCAGAAATTAGGGCGGTACTGTCAGCCTCTATTTGACTCGAAATTCGAGAGGCTAAATCCGCCAAAGAATGTTGATTATTAAAAGCTATTTTTATTGGTACATTACGACTCCGAATGGAGTTAATAATATCGTTATTGGTCATCTCTTTGGTAATCAAAAAACGACCTGCTTTTATATTATTTATGTATTTTTTTTGCTTTGCTAATGTTTCAAACGTTTCTATATCTTTTAGAAGCGGTTCTAAATCGGCACGAACCTCTGAGAAGGTCGCATCCGATCCCACAAAAATATAGGCTTCTTCGGAGTTGAAATTAGTATTGGGAATAAGCATAACGGAGTAAATATAGTAGGAAAAAATTCCTGCACCAACCAATCCAATTAATACAATGGCAATCGCTGTTTTTTTAAGATACATGGTTTATAAATTGAAATAAATATTCGTTTTTGTACTGTCCTTTATAGAATCGCCACTTTTTCTTAAGCCCAACTTTTTCAAACCCAACAGATTCAAATAAGCGAATGCTCACATTATTATCTTCTAAAACATTGCTGTACAATTGATGTAAGCCTAATTTGTTAAAACTATAATCCATCAATACGGATAAGGCATCTTTTCCATAGCCCTTCCCTCTGTGTTTTTCTAAAATCACAATGCTAACTCCCGCATGTTTGTTTTGCAAATCAAAATCAAAAAGATCAATAAAACCTAGAGGGTCATTGGTTTTAGAAGTAATTACCAACCTCAATTGTTTCAGTTTTTTAATATTAATTTGAGCGGTCTCTAAATATTTCTGCAACACATCCTTAGAAAAAGGCGTTTCAATTTGACTTAACTCCCAAAGGGATTCGTCATTTTCTATGGTATATAAAAATGCTAAATCTTCAAGCACCAGGGCTCTGAGATTGATGTGATTTCCTTCTAACCCTACCATTCTAAATTTCCTTTAAAAACTTGCTGAGTAGGTCCACACAACCACACATCCGAATAAGAGGATGAACGAGGTTCAAAACGAACATTTAAATCCCCGCCTTGTGCCTCTAAAGTTATGGATTTAGATTTGGTTTGACCAGAGTGAAACATCGCTATAGCAACAGCTGTAGCACCTGTACCACAAGACAAAGTCTCTCCTTCTACCCCGCGTTCATAAGTGCGAATCGCAAAGGTATCTTCATTGATTTTTTCGGCAAAATTCACGTTGACACCACTTATATCAAAAGGTGCACTGTGTCTAATTTTTGAACCTTCAACGTTCATGTCTATTGCTTGCAAACCTGATTGAAGCGCCACATAATGAGGGGATCCTGTATCGAGAATATGGTACAGTTCATTAGAAGTAACCGTTGAAACCTCTTGCATTTTCAATTCAACATAGGCCTCATCAATACGAGCTAAGTGCGGGCCGTCGATGGCTATAAATTCCGTACTCTCTTCAATAATTCCTAAAAAATTTGCAAAAGCAACAATACAGCGTCCGCCATTTCCACACATGGTACTTTCATTGCCATCGGCATTAAAATACACCATTCTGAAGTCATAATCCGGATCGGTCTCTAAGAGAATCAATCCATCCGCTCCTACTCCTGTACGGCGGTTGCACAAATGAGCAATCAAATCTGTATTCTTTTTTTCAAACCCTCCCAAACGATTATCGATCATCACAAAATCGTTCCCAGTTCCTTGATATTTATAAAATAAATGCTTCATATATAAAGACAAATATAAGAATATTAAACTGTAAGTGGAGCTGTTAAAACGTCGTTAAAATTGAATTGTGAATTCAATAAAATACTAATTTTAGGGTTATTATAAAAAATATAAAACAGAACACTATGAAAAAATTTCTAACGTTAGTATGTGTTTCAGCTTTGGGTGGAGCACTCACCCTTGGAGCCTACAAACAGTTTTTTGAAGATTCTTCAACTCCTAAACCTATTGAAAATCAATCTTCTGCTTCCATTTTTCCTGTAAATTTAACTACAAGTGTGAATGGCGGAACCAATGTGGATTTCACCACCGCTGCGGACAAAACTGTGCATTCAGTGGTCCATGTAAAAAACACAACGCTTAGTAAAGGCTATACCAGTTTTGAAGATTTATTTTTCGGAAGACCTCAACAGCAAGAACAGATCGGGACAGGTTCGGGCGTTATTATTTCGCCAGATGGCTATATCATAACAAATAATCATGTCATCGATGGAGCGCAATCTATTGAGATTACCACAAATGACAATAAAACGTATGATGCCGAACTCATTGGAACTGACCCCAATACTGATATTGCTTTGTTAAAAATAGAAGCTAATGGACCTTTAAAATACACCACATTTGGGGATAGTAATTCCGTTCGGATTGGGGAATGGGTTTTAGCCGTTGGCAACCCTTTTAACCTAAATTCTACGGTAACGGCTGGAATTATAAGTGCAAAATCTAGAGATTTATCGGGACGAAACACGCAGTCGTTTATCCAAACAGATGCTGCGGTAAATCCCGGAAATTCAGGCGGCGCCTTGGTCAATATTAAGGGCGAATTAATCGGCATTAATACCGCTATTTCGTCTCAAACAGGTTCCTATATTGGCTATTCGTTTGCAGTTCCTAGTAACATTGCGCGCAAAGTCGTGGAAGATCTTATGGAATTTGGAAATGTACAGAACGGAATTCTAGGGGTGATTGGTGGCGAATTAAATGGTAAAAAAGCCAGAGAATACAACGTCGATCAAACCGAAGGTTTTTATGTGACCGATGTACAAACAGGGACAGGTGCTGAAAGCGCAGGCATTCAAAAAGGCGACATCATTCAACGCATCGATGGGGTTACGATTTCAAAATTTTCAGATTTAAAAGGGTTTCTAAATACCAAAAGTCCAGAAGATCAAGTTGAAGTTGATATCCTTAGAAATGGCATCCCTCAAAGTTTGATGGTAACCTTAGAAAAACTTACATCCATTGACATACCAATCATTGGGGTTTTACAAGAACCAACAAGAGAAGCTCTTGATAGTCTTGACATAGACTATGGTTTACAAGTTTCTGAACTCTCTGAAACCCACCGAAAAGATTGGGAATCAGATGGTGTTTCTGAAGGAAGTTTTGTAACCGAAATCAACGATGTAAAAATAAATTCTATCAATGACGCTCAGAGAGCGTTGGAGAAATATTCCAACAAAGTCCTTAGAATCGCTCTTGTTAAAAATAATGGTGAAAAAGTGGTGTACCGATTTAGGTAAAACATTCTTTAACTGAGTTTTAAAGTCCATGATTCATTTTTTGAATGGTGGATTTTTTTTATTAAAAAAAGTTACGAAAACGTTTGAAATCTTCTATTTTTGCAAAAACATTTTAAAACTCAAATTAAATGGCTTCAAAACCTACCTACGATTCCGAAATTGCATTCCAATCAGACCGCAGAAAAGCAGCGGTTGAACTTATTAAAATACTCAGTGATTTATGGTACGACAGTGCGATCGAATTGGTCTTGTTTAGAAATCAATTAATGAATCGAAATGTCAGCGAGATTCTTAAACTCCATGAATATGCAGGCGAATTTGTAAATAAACCCATCTCCATTTTTGATTCCGTAGAAATGGCTCAAGCCATTAAACTGCTCAACCTGCCAGCCTCAAAATTAGACATCGGAAAATTAACCTTTGAATTCCACAAAGAAGAAGCCAACAACCATAGCAGCTCTGCCTTTCTTTCTAAAAAATTAAAAGGCGCCAAACAACAACCAAAACTTGAACCTAAAGATGTGGTGCTCTACGGATTTGGACGTATTGGAAGGTTGGTAGCACGCGAGCTGATGGGGAAGTCTGGAAGCGGAAGTCAATTGCGACTTCGCGCCATCGTTACTAGAGACAAACTAACCCCCACTATTTTAGAAAAAAGAGCCGCATTACTGAGAAGTGATTCTGTTCATGGAGATTTTCAGGGAACTGTTCGGGTGGATACAAAATTACAAGCTTTAATTATCAACGGCATGACCGTTTACATCATATCCGCTGCAAAACCCGAGGACATTGACTATACAGCCTATGGCATAAACGAGGCGTTAATTATTGACAATACGGGCGCCTTTAGAGATCAGGAAGCACTGCAAAGACATTTGACTGCTAAGGGAGCGAAAAAGGTGTTATTAACAGCACCGGGCAAAGGCATTCCAAATATTGTGCATGGCGTGAACCATTTAGAACACTCGCCTGATACGGTTGATATTTTCTCTGCAGCCTCTTGTACTACCAATGCCATCACCCCGATTCTAAAAGTAATTGAAGATGCTTTTGGTGTGGTTCATGGCCATCTCGAAACCATTCATGCCTATACAAATGATCAGAATTTGGTAGATAACATGCACTCCAAATACAGAAGAGGACGCGCCGCAGCACTCAATATGGTCATTACTGAAACGGGGGCTGGAAAAGCAGTCAGTAAAGCACTTCCCTCTTTAGAAAACAAACTCACTTCCAATGCGATTCGAGTGCCCGTTCCAAATGGAAGTTTGGCCATCTTAAATCTTGAAATCAAAAAAACAACGAATATAAAAAAGATCAATACGGTAATTAAAACCGCCGCACTTTCTGGCGCATTGGTTGAACAAATCAAATATGAATTCAACGACGAACTTGTTTCTAGCGATATTGTGGGCAGTACCGCACCCGCCATTTATGATAGTAAAGCAACCATTGTGAGTCCGAATGGGAAAAATATAATTTTATATATATGGTATGATAACGAGTTTGGATACAGCCATCAAGTGGTGCGTTTGGCCAAATACATTGCCAAAGTAAGGCGATTCACCTACTATTAGAATTTTCAATTCGTTATCTTTGCGCTTTAAATTTAGCAGATGCGCATAGACATCATTACCGTTTTACCAGAATTACTGAAAAGTCCTTTTGAGGCCTCCATATTAAAGCGTGCCATTGATGCAGGCTTGGTCAGTGTTCATTTTCATAATTTACGGGATTATACCTCCGATAATTACAAATCCATTGACGACACCCAATTTGGCGGCGGTGCTGGCATGGTGATGATGATAGAACCTATTGATAAATGTATTTCTAAATTAAAATCGGAACGGGATTATGACGAGGTTATTTATATGACACCCGATGGAGAAACACTCAATCAAGGCATTGCCAATCAGCTATCGATGAAAGGGAATCTCATTATGCTTTGTGGACATTATAAAGGGGTGGATCAACGTGTGCGGGATCAGTTTATAACCAAAGAAATCTCTATTGGCGACTATGTGCTTTCTGGAGGCGAACTAGGAGCTGCTGTTCTTTGTGATTCAATTATTCGTCTCATTCCAGGGGTTTTAGGAAATGAAACTTCGGCACTGACCGATTCATTTCAAGATGGATTGTTAGCCCCGCCCATCTATACAAAACCACGAGATTATAAAGGATGGACGGTTCCAGAAATTTTAGTGAGTGGGAATTTTCCAAAAATAGAAAAATGGCGAGAAGAACAAGCGTTAGAACACACCAAAACACGACGCCCCGATTTGTTGGAAGACTAAAACGCTGTGTGTTACAAAACTTTTTCTATAATAAAGTTTCTAGGTTTTACTTTTTACTTATATTTGCAGCCAATTTCGAGTTAACCTCTGGCGATCATCGCGAATGTTGTTTCGGATAAATACATAAAAAACCATTAATATGGAATCCTTAATTAAATTTGTTCAAGACGAATTTGTAGCAAAAAAAGACTTTCCAGAATTTGCAGCTGGTGACACCATCACTGTTTATTACGAAATTAGAGAAGG
>ENA-OQVM01004345-OQVM01004345.1-marine-metagenome-genome-assembly--contig:-NODE-4345-length-14526-cov-10.027822_pt1 | contig 14526 bp, 13 predicted proteins | sample MGYA00237776_ERZ505498 | MGnify/ENA primary metagenome ERZ505498 (study PRJEB26159, sample SAMN06265151) | marine metagenome | isolation source: Helgoland LTER site | place: Germany:Helgoland, sampling... | reverse complement strand
CCTTCCGGTCGAGTATAACAGGCTGACCTACTCGACTTTTGACAATAATCGTAAGCCTTCGCTTCACTGAGCCAGCCCTACCATCACTGATGATGCGCGTCGTGGTGTCTTTCACTGTCAATCTTGGAGTAACTATTTGCTGCTGCAACACAGAGACTCCTATCAAACTAAGCGCCTCAGTCAAATTCTGAAAACGCTGATCGTCCTCAGTATCCTTTTCCAGATCAGGCCCCAAGACATATTCAACGATATTCCTAGCGTCATCGATGGAAACCTCGGCGGCGGCTGCTATCAATTCGGCCTTTGCCTCATGGATGTCGAGTTTACCATTACTCCATATCGTAAACCAGTCTTCCCAGCGCGGATTCACCTCCTCAAGCAAATCCATATCCTTGACTAAACGCATTTCATCGAGGCTATAAAAAGGTCGGTTAAAGGGATGGTTCGGACGACCTTGACTGTCATACCAGTCAATCTCAGCACCATTCAACTCGCTTAAATCACCAGAATCGACCCAATCGATCAGATTGTCGATGAGCATTTGCGCATCAAGTAGCTCCATGCCCCAATCGGTAAAGATAGATGTTAGTAGCGGCTTGTCTTTACGCATTAAAATGACGTTAATGTTGAATTTAGACGCCTCTGATTCAATGCGGGCACGATAGGAAATACCCTTTGCAGCGTCACTCCAATTCAATAGTGGCTCGGTGCGCTTGGTCGCTGGGTTCACTGCCACTGAAACCCCCCGCTCAGCAGCAAGCAAAGCATCAAAACCATGAATCTGTGAGGTTGACGCATCCGCATCATAATAAACCACCCTCACCGCTGCAAAGACTGCCAAAGAAAGTACCGCCATAATCCAAAACACAGCCACCAGCGCACTGCCCTTGTTTACGACACATCGATGGCCGCTGCGCCCCTCATTGGGAGCACAGAGAAAAGCTCTATGTCTATATCGAGTCCTCATGTCGTGATCACTGATTTTCTCCCGTCGATCTCGGTTTTATTATTCCACCAGTTGGCGGCAACTCAGGATTTTTTGTATTATTAAGATCAATCCCATTTTGTCCCACATTTTGCTGCATCACCTGACGAACAAAAACTTCAGGGTTCAGCCTGGGAACTACCCAAAACGTCTGCAGCACAATATCCGAGCTCGGCTCAAATCGGCAATAAAACTTCACCTGTAGCGGCAATTTGCCGTCATTATCCCATTCTGTAAACTGCTCCATGGAGTTGGCATCCACCACCTCACAATCACACATCCATAAATCCTCAACCAAGGTTATTTCAGCGAACGGCTCTAGATTGTCGTTAGCCCTTGCATCTGAATCCGCGAGGATTTTCTCATCATAAAATTTTAAAATCACATCAACAAAGCCATCACGTTGTTCCACGGTAACCAATTCAACGGCCTCCGCAGTTATTGGCGTATCACCCCAGTCAAAGGACATCGGCACATTTTGAAAGGTCAGGGTAAATAGAGAACGAGTAACATCTCCATTCCGAGAGTCTTTACTCGCCAATCTAATGATTGCGTTTCCGGGCATGTTTTCAAAATGATGTTGAAGCAGATTGAAGAACGCGTTTTTTTCCATCGTGACCGTTTGCGTTTCCACCACCATTTGACTCAATTGCACCGACGTCCTGGCCACACGAAAGATCATGCCTACCAACATCCCCATTAGCCCAAGCGCAATGACAATCTCCAACAAGGTAAAACCCCTGCTGCGTCGTTTCCGGTAGTGCTTTGTTTGCGTATTCATCGGTTCAAACGTCTTCAGGGACGATAAAGGTTTCCATACCTCCATGTCTCGGCTCCCTGCTGCTGCCATTCGCCGTCACTGCCACGCCAATAAAAGATCACCTCTATTCGATACATATTTTGCAACAACTGGCCATCTTCGTTCTCTAGCTCGAGGGCTTCGACAATCGTTTCCAGCTCGCCTGAAAAAAATGACTTATCATCACCGGTCAACTCAGCAATATCAACCTTTTGAGTTCCTTCTTTAATATATGGATTACTCAAGGCCTCTGTCATTGCACTACGTAAAACCCTATCGATACGCATGCCGTCTTGAATCATCGCTGCCGTTTGACTAGTCATATGTAATGCCTTGACGAGGGAAACTGCAACCGCAGCGAAAAGGCCCAGCGCTATAACAATCTCAAGCAGTACAAAACCGCGAGCAGGCTTGGCTCTGACCATACCTGCTTTAATATTGTCACTTAAGGATTTAATCATCATTCCTTTTCGATACTCATTTCTTCATCACGGATACCCGCCGTAAGCGGATGAAGTTCATGCATAATCCAACTTTCCCCCATACTGCAACGGATCATCAACGGCTCGATCAAACCAATTGGGTTGAGTGTTATGACGATTCGTTTATCCCCTTCGAGCTCTTCCCACTCATCAGATTGCCAACGTTTTATTTCATAAGAAACCTCAGCATCGGTTGCCTCACTCGCCGCAATATCATCAAAGATCCTGCTGTCACCTCCTTCCCCATCCATTTCATTTTCCATAGAAACAGATTCATCTGACCCAAAAGCATTTCGAGGTGCTAAAGATACAGAACTAGCGGTAATGGTAAGCTGATAAGGTCTCTGCTGCATAACCGCAATGCGTAAACCTCGTTGTGCAAGCGACTCGATCCGTCCAGCAGCCTCGCGCAGCTTTTGTTCGGATTCAACCGTTGACAAGCTAACCGTCAACCATGTTACTAAAATCGCAATCATAGACAATACAAAGACAATTTCCAGCAAGGTGAACCCGGCCACCTGTCTGATCTTTGCATGCCTTTGACCTAGCTGCATATTAGCGTGGATCCTGACTGGACATATCATCCTCCGTGCCCTCTAAACCATCTTTGCCATAACAAATCAGTTCAGGACGGGATCGATTCTTGGAGCCGGGGTATTTATAAACATACTCATTACCCCATGGATCCTTCGGCAGCTGATCCATAATTTGAATCCACCTGCGTGGTCGAGGTGAAGAACTTGGTTTTTCTACCAATGCCATCAAACCTTGCTGACCTGAAGGGAAATTTCCCGCGTTATTTCTATACGCCTGTAATGCGTTATCAATGGAGGCGAAATCGCCATCCACTACGGTAATAGCTCCACTGTCTGAAATGTTTTTCATGACAAAAATCGCCCCGCCCATAATCATCGCAATGATACCAAGAACGATGACCATTTCGAGCAAAGTAAAACCGGCATCTAGCACCTTTGATTTTTTGATAATAGGGAACGGAGATGAATGGTGAGAAGTCGTTTTCATGATGGATTGGTATGGCTGTATATCTTGGCTGTATATCTTGTCTCTGAGTTATCTTAACACGGAAAATGAATGATGAAACACTCTACAAATACAGCAAGTTTAGGCTGCAGTTTCTATTGATTTCAGTAATGTCTTATTAGGTCTTTTTTTAAGCTGTTCTACAATCAATTAAACGCCTTTTTAGGGCATACTTGTCTGCAATATTTCTCAAAATCATAACCAGTCCCAAAAAACATCGTTGGGCTGCTGACTGCAGCAGCAAAATACTCCCCTAATGCACAAGTATCATGCGTTCAAGATGAGGCTACTGCGGATGAGCCTACTGCGCTATAGTTACCATGATTGTGTTAAGTGCAGAGAAGCGTGCACAAAAAAGCCCGGCTTCATCGGTTACGATGAAGCCGGGCATAGACCTGGCAACGACCTACTCTCACAGGGCCTATCGCCCCACTACCATCGGCGCAACAGTGTTTCACTTCCGGGTTCGGAATGGGACCGGGTGGTTCCACCATGCTATGGTCACCAGAGGACGCGTTTTATGCGGTGTGCTTAAAAAGCGACCTCCAGTTACCTTAGCGGTGATTGCTGAGATGATTGAGTTTGTGTTGTTGGGTCTTGGTAAAGATCGGTTGAAGTGATGCATGAAGCATTCGCTGACAACTGTAGAGAGATATTTCCGGTAATGATGAGATACATAATGTGATTTGATCACTTTGTCTCTTGTCCTTGGTTGACTCGCGCCGCATGTGCGACGATATGGCATAAAAACCAATCAACTTATATTTGAATTTCGAATGACTTGGACACCGGACTGCTTATATTCCGATGCCTCATTCTGTTCTCGTCGTTCAATTCACTAGGAATTGAATTTCGAAGAAATCAAGCCAGACAGACGATTAGTACTGGTGAGCTACATGCATTACTGCACTTCCACCCCCAGCCTATCAACGTGGTGGTCTTCCACGGTCTTTCAGGGAAAATTAATCTTGAGAACTGCTTGGCGCTTAGATGCTTTCAGCGCTTATCAGTGCCGCACTTAGCTACCCGGCCATGCTCTTGACAGAACAACCGGAGCACCAGAGGTGCGTCAAACCCGGTCCTCTCGTACTAGGGTTTGAACCTCTCAATTTTCCTACGCCCACAGAGGATAGAGGACCGAACTGTCTCGCGACGTTCTGAACCCAGCTCGCGTGCCGCTTTAATGGGCGAACAGCCCAACCCTTGGGACCTGCTCCAGCCCCAGGATGCGACGAGCCGACATCGAGGTGCCAAACCGCGCCGTCGATATGAACTCTTGGGCGCGATCAGCCTGTTATCCCTAAGGTACCTTTTATCCGTTGAGCGACGGCAATTCCACTTTCTACCGCCGGATCACTAAGGCCTACTTTCGTATCTGCTCGACTTGTAGGTCTCACAGTTAGTCTGGTTTGTGCCTTTACACTCGACACACGGTTACCGACCGTGCTGAACCAAACTTCGCGCTCCTCCGTTACTCTTTAGGAGGATACCGCCCCAGTAAAACTGACCGGCTGCCACGGTCCCTCGGCCGGATTACGGCTCGAGGTTAGATTATCCAATGTCAAAGGGTGGTATCTCACTGACGACTCCGGATGCGCCTAAACGCACCCTTCAAAGTCTCCCACTTATGCTGAGCATTAAAATCGAATAACCAGTAACAGCTTACAGTTAAGGTCTATAGGGTCTTTCCGTCCTTCTGCGGGTAGCCGGCATCTTCACCGGCACTACAATTTCACTGAGCTCCTGGTCGAGACAGTGGTCAACTCGTTGCACGATTCGTGCAGGTCGGAACTTACCCGACAAGGAATTTCGCTACCTTAGGACCGTTATAGTTACGGCCGACATTCACCAGGACTTGGGCTCAGAGCTTCGCACTAAAGTGCTAACACCTCACCGTAATCTTTTGGCATTGGTCACGTGTCACATCGTATACTTCGACTTGCGTCTTTGCACAATGCTGTGTTTTTGCTAAACAGTCGGTTGACCCATTTCACTGCGGCCCCTCCGAAGAGGGGCACTCCTTATCCCGAAGTTACGGAGCTATTTTGCCGAGTTCCTTGACCAGGTTTCACTCTTGCGCCTTGGTATACTCTACCCACCCACCTGTGTCGGTTTACGGTACGGGCTGCTTTTAATCGTGTCGGCTTTTCTTGGCTCTCTTTCATGCAATACGGTTCGGCACAAGGCCTCCCCTCAGAATTCAATAACTTGGTTGCAATTCGGAAAGCGTCCCCTTCACTTTGCAGGTGCTGAAATATTAATCAGCTTACCATCCCCTACGCCTATCGGCCTCGGGTTAGGTCCCGACTAACCCCGGGACGAAAAACGTTGCCCGGGAAACCTTGGGTTTACGGCGGCCGGGGATTTCACCCGGCTTATCGTTACTCATGTCTACATACTCTCTTGTCATCACTCCACGCTCAGTCGCCTTCGCGCTTCAATGCAGATGACAATGCTCCTCTACCACGCCAGATTCCCGCAGGATTCTGACATCCAGAGCTTCGGTATCATGCTTATCGCCAATCATTTTCGGCGCAGGGTCTCTCGATGAGTAAGCTATTACGCATTTTTTAAATGGTGGCTGCTTCTAAGCCAACATCCTCACTGTCTAAGAAACCCCACCTCCTTTCCACTTAGCATGATTTTGGCACCTTAGCTGCTGATCTGGGCTGTTTCCCTTTCGACAATGAAGCTTATCCCCCACTGTCTCACTGCTGCGCTCTATTGAATGGTATTCGGAGTTTGATAGGGGTTGGTAGGCGGGTATGCCCCCTAGCCCTTTCAGTGCTCTACCCCCACTCATCAACACGCAACGCTGCACCTAAATGCATTTCGAGGAGAACCAGCTATCACGGGGCTTGAATAGCCTTTCACTCCGACCCACAGCTCATCCGAGCGTTTTTCAACACACATCGGTTCGGTCCTCCACGACATTTTACTGTCGCTTCAACCTGGCCATGGGTAGGTCGCCTCCGCTTCGGGTCTAGCGCCTGCAACTAAATCGCCCTATTCGGACTCGCTTTCGCTACGCCTGCGTCCCAGAAGGACTTAAGCTTGCCACAGACACTAACTCGTAGACTCATTAAGCAAAAGGCACGCAATCACCAGGATAAATCCCAGCTCTTACACCTTGTAGGCACATGGTTTCAGGTTCTATTTCACTCCCCTCACAGGGGTACTTTTCACCTTTCCCTCACGGTACTTGTTCACTATCGGTCGCTAGTTAGTATTTAGCCTTACGCAGTGGTCTGCGCAGATTCACACGGGGTTTCACGTGTCCCGTGCTACTCAGGAACTCCCTAGGGCCATTGAGGATTTCGGCTACGGGGATTTCACCCTCTATGTCGCATCTTTCCAAATGCTTCGCCTATCGTCTCTGGTCCCATATCGGGGTCCTACAACCCCGGGGAATAAATCCCCCGGTTTGGGCTCCTCCGTTTTCGCTCGCCGCTACTCACGGAATCGATTTCTCTTTCTTTTCCTCCGGTTACTGAGATGTTTCACTTCACCGGGTATTGCGTATGCTTGCCTATTTTATTCAGCAAGCAACGATATCATATTAATGATACCAGGTTACCCCATTCGGAAATCGTCGGGTCAGAGCTTGTTTGCAGCTCACCGACGCTTATCGCAGCTTATCACGTCCTTCATCGCCTTCTAGCACCAAGGCATCCACTATGTGCCCTTTAAAGCTTGATTTCTATTTCGAAATTCAGCTTTGTTATCATCGTTATATTTCAAACGACGGTAACGAAATTTATTGCCATAAATTTTGGTTCTTTCTTTCTCGGCGTCTTGCGACGCCTAGATCGTTAGTTTGTTTGTTAATCAGGGTCAGTAATTCAGATACTTGCGTATCATCATCACTAACCTTGGTTGGTTTTGTATCAGCACGAAGCTGATACAGTTGGTTGGTTTCGAGTATTTCCAAGGACTGCAAGACAAAGCTCATAATCAAATTGTATTATATATTCATTTAGAACTTCCAACAGCATTTGCATGCCGCCAGAGATCTATACAGAACAGGAAATATCAATTATTTCAGACTTTCACCACCGAAGTGGTGAGGCTCGCCCAAAATAATTTCTCTACAGATGTCAAAGAACACAATAATGATGCTCACTTGATACAGTGTTTAATATAAACTCGTTTCCAGAAAATGGTGGGCCAGGCAAGACTTGAACTTGCGACCCCGCGCTTATCAAGCGCGTGCTCTAACCAACTGAGCTACAGGCCCGTTTAAATTATGAGTTTTAAATAGTGAATGTCGAAATGGCTGTTTTATTCACCATTGTTCATTCTCTATTCTAAACCCAAATTGGTGGAGGTAACCGGATTCGAACCGATGACATCCTGCTTGCAAAGCAGGCGCTCTACCAACTGAGCTATACCCCCTTCTGGAGGGTTGTTTATATAGAAGAGTTTCAGTTCCGCTGGATATTCTCCAGTTGAACGTTTGAAAGATTGAATTGTGCACTGCGACCATGTTTCTAACATGATACGCTAATTATAATTAATTAATAAGTCGTGAAACACTTTCGCGTTGTCACTTAGACACCATGACTCAACTTAATGCTGAGCTTTAGGCGTCGACCTTCGACAGTGACTGCGTGAACAGTTTGTCAATTACTCCATAGAAAGGAGATGATCCAGCCGCAGGTTCCCCTACGGCTACCTTGTTACGACTTCATCCCAGTTACCAGCTACACCTTAGGACCTTGCTTCTATAAATAGTTAGCGCAGATACTTCGGGTGCGACCGGCTTCCATGATGTGACGGGCGGTGTGTACAAGACCCGGGAACGTATTCACGGCACCGTAGCTGATGTGCCATTACTAGCGATTCCAACTTCATGGAGGCGAGTTGCAGCCTCCAATCCGAACTGGGCCCAGTTTTGCAGATTTCCTCCACCTCGCGGTCTCGGTTCTCATTGTACTGGGCATTGTAGTACGTGTGCAGCCCAAGGCGTAAGGGCCATACTGACCTGACGTCATCCCCACCTTCCTCCCAGTTGACCTGGGCAGTCTGAATAGAGTCCCCACCATTACGTGCTGGCAACTATTCACAGGGGTTGCGCTCGTTGCTGGACTTAACCAAACATCTCACGACACGAGCTGACGACGGCCATGCAGCACCTGTGTAAGGTCCCCGAAGGGTCACACGCTTTCACGTGCTTAGCAATACATGTCAAGCCTTGGTAAGGTTCTTCGCGTTGCATCGAATTAAGCCACATACTCCACCGCTTGTGCGGGTCCCCGTCAATTTCTTTGAGTTTTAGTCTTGCGACCGTACTCCCCAGGCGGCGCGCTTAACGCGTTAGCTCCGGCACAGAAGGGGTCGAGTCCTCCTACACCAAGCGCGCACCGTTTACTGCCAGGACTACAGGGGTATCTAATCCCTTTCGCTACCCTGGCCTTCGTACCTCAGCGTCAGTAAATGTCCAGCAGGCTGCCTTCGCCATTGGTCTTCCTCTCGATATCCACGCATTTCACTGCTACACCGAGAATTCCACCTGCCCCTCCATTACTCAAGTCTAGCAGTATCGGATGCAGTTCCGGAGTTGAGCTCCGGGATTTCACACCTGACTTACCAAACCGCCTACGTACTCTTTACGCCCAGTGATTCCGAATAACGCTCGGGACCTTCGTATTACCGCGGCTGCTGGCACGAAGTTAGCCGTCCCTTCCTCTTATGATACTATCAAACATACATGGTATTAACACATATGCCTTACTCTCATATGACAGGAGTTTACGACCCTAGGGCCTTCATCCTCCACGCGGCGTTGCACCATCAGGGTTGCCCCCATTGTGAATGATTCTCGACTGCTGCCACCCGTAGGTGTCTGGACCGTGTCTCAGTTCCAGTGTTGCTGATCGTCCTCTCAGACCAGCTACCCGTCGTAGCCTTGGTGAGCCATTACCTCACCAACAAGCTGATAGGCCGCGAGCCCATCTCGAAGCGATACCCGAAGGCACCTTTAACCACCCTAATAAAAGGGGGCCACATGCGGTATTAATCTCCCTTTCGGAAGGCTATCCCCCGCTTCGAGGCAGGTTGCTCACGTGTTACTAACCCGTCCGCCACTAGAAAACATCTTAGTAAACTAATCAGTTTTCTCGTTCGACTTGCATGTCTTATCCACGCCGCCAGCGTTCATTCTGAGCCAGAATCAAACTCTCCGTATAAATTGCCATCTTACGATGGACTTTTTTAAACAGTTATAGGCTTTGTATCTTTATATTCTCATTTTAACTTTAACATCAAAACAAGACGTAAATTTACGATTACCAAATTGACAAGTAGCAGAAAGCTTCCCCCTTGCGAGATCCGCTTTCCACTTCTCTGCGCACCAGTTATAAAACAGGCACACAGCGCACAATTCAATCTTTCCTCTTCCATCCTGACTACACCGTCCGGGTAACACTCCACAAACAACCGTGGTGGTTGTAAGTTTCAACATGCCATCCGCCTTGTAAGCAGGACCAAACTGTAAAAGATCACTTCAACGTGGAGATAAAAAAACCAACCGTAGACGAGCTCTTACGAACATGGTCCACGATTGACTTGGATGTCTCTCGCGTGCCCTCCAATGGAGCGGCGGGCGGAAACTACCCGAAATCTACGTCACGTCAATACCTTTTGGCATCTTTTTTAACTCTTTTTTCCCTCACAATCACAACCGCATAATCCTCAGGTATTGATTGGCTGAAATAGGAGGGTATCAGTGGACAACGGGAGGCGCAGAACCACCCTCATCATTAGGGTTATCAGGCAAGCGAATGGACTCAACCATGTCTACAACCTCCTGTGGTGGGGCTGGCGTAAACGAGCTTACTAAAAATGCCACAGCGAAATTAATCAGCATTCCGACACAGCCAATTCCCTCTGGAGAGATTCCAAGAAGATACTGCTCCGGTTTACCACCGAGGAACTGGAAGAAAATAATGTAGCCTAAGGTGAAGCTGATACCGGCTAGCATGCCTGCAATAGCGCCCTCTTTGTTCATCTTCTTGGAAAAGATACCCATCAGCAATGTCGGGAAGAAGGATGACGCCGCCAGTCCGAAAGCGAAGGCTACCGTTTTAGCGATAAATGCCGAGGGAGGGTTAATTCCAAAATAGGCGGCCACTCCAAGAGCGACGAATGAGGCCATACGCGCATATTTCACCTCCTCTTTATCCGTCAGATCAGGCTTGATGATCTTCTTCATCAAGTCATGTGAGATTGAGGTGGAAAGAACAAGCAGCAAGCCGGCTGCCGTCGATAAAGCCGCAGCGATGCACCCCGCCATGAGCAAGGCAATTACCCACTTAGGAAGGCCTGCCATATGAGGATTAGCCATGACCATGATATCATTACCGAACCAAAGCTCATTGGGGTTCGTCATATCCGCCTTGACCGCAAGCAGCCTTTCGCCGTGCACACCGATACGTTGATCCTTAGGTGCATCATATGCCGGATAGGTCGGCTTAGCCCCTAGGAAGGGCGAGGACGTCCCCGCTTCTGATTTGCCTGGGCCGGAATACTGAATCTTACCATCATTGTTCTTATCGACCCATGCCATCTGACCTGTTTCTTCAAAGTCCTTAAACCACGCAGGCGCTTCTGAGTAGCTGGTGTTATTGAGTTTTTCGATGAGGTTAACACGAGAAAATGCTCCGATGGTTGGCGCGGTCAGATAGATGACTGCGATAAACAACAAGGTCCAACAAGCCGAACTCCTTACCGCACGAACATTCTTAACGGTAAAGAACCTAACAATAACATGAGGGAGGCCGGCCGTTCCACACATCAATGCCGCTGTAATACAGAACATATTCACCTTCGACATTTTCCCTGAGGTATACTCGCTGAATCCCAGCTCCGTGTTGATATTGTTGATCTTAGTAAGGAAGGGAATGCTATCTTTCATTCCTGCTGTGTAGTCACCTATCAAACCAAGCTGAGGAACAAAGTTATTGGTTAGTGCAATCGCGATGAAGATCGCTGGAATAGTATAGGCAAATGCCATCACGCAATACTGAGCAACCTGCGTGTAGGTAATCCCTTTCATGCCACCCAGGCCTGCGTAAACAAAAACGATACCCGCTCCAATCGCGACGCCTAGAGGTATATCAATGCCGAAGAGTTGAGAGAAAACAACCCCCACCCCACGCATCTGACCCATGATATATGTCATGCATATAAAGATGGCGCATAGCACAGCAACAGCGCGGGCTAATTTCGAGTAGTAGCGGTCACCGATGAAGTCAGGCACGGTTGCTTTACCAAACTTACGTAAGAAAGGAACCATGAGAATGGTCAGTAGAACAAAGCCTCCGGTCCAGCCCATCAAAAAGCGGGAAGCGTCATAGCCACTGATGGCGATAGTGCCAGCCATCGAGATGAAGGTCGCAGCACTCATCCAATCCGCAGCGGTAGCCATGCCATTAGCCAAGGGAGAAACCCCACCGCCAGCGGTATAGTATTCCTTGGTAGAACCGGCACGAGACCTTACGGCAATGCCGATATAAAGGACAAAAGACAGACCGATGAAGATGTAATTCCAGTAATCTTGACTCATAGTATAATTATTTTTTGGATGTGAAACCTTCCTCGCCCTCAAGCTTGTTCATCATGTGCTTGTAGACGTATAAAATAATCACAAAACAGATGATAGAACCTTGCTGAGCCATCCAGAAACCAAGAGGCGCATTCCCCACCTTCGGCAGAGCTTCATCTAGCCAGTCACGGAATAGGATGCCAGCCCCCAAACTGACAACAAACCACACCCCCAATAGGATCATGACTAATGTAATATTTTTTTGCCAATAACGACGACAGTGAAGTTCAGATGGTTGCTCGCTCATAGTAAAATGTATCTGGCGCTTATAGTGGGTTGGCATGAGGATGCAAACTGAGAATCAAAAAATAGACATTATTTTTTTGTCCGCATTGCAGCTTGAGTTGACAAAAGCCAGGACCCGTGTGATCAATTCGCCATGCAGACTGAGATTATCACCAATCGCGAAGTGAATGCTGTGCAGATTCCCAGTGGAGACCCCTTTGTTCTCCCTGCTGGAACAGCTGTCATTATCACTCAAACATTAGGAGGCTCCTACACAGTAGCCACTCAGTCCGGGCTTGCCCGCATCCCGTCAGAAGATGCTGACGCACTGGGAATTGATCCTTCAGACACAACTTCCACTAGTACTGGCGGAGACTCTTTACCCACAGACGCTACCCCAGAGGACCATATCTGGAATCAGCTGAAACAAGTATTCGATCCTGAGATACCCGTCGACATCGTCAATCTTGGCCTCGTCTATGATTGCTCGCTTGAGGAAAAGGATGGCAAAAAAATCGCTAATGTGAAAATGACCCTGACTGCTCCCGGTTGTGGCATGGGTCCGGTCATTGCGGCTGATGCACAGGCACGCATCATGACTATTGAGGGCATTGAAGATGCGCACGTTGATTTGGTTTGGGATCCACCGTGGAATCAGGACATGATTTCCGAGGAAGGGAAAATGAAGCTCGGGATGGTATAATACATCAGCCTCTTCAATCCTCCCTATTTTACCGAATCCATTTTACCGGATCGACACGATAGTAGCTTTTAAGTTGCTCGTAGACTTCAGGGTAGTGCTCGCTGAGCTGTTTAGGCTTTTCGTAGAAGGTTTCTGTCGCGACAGCAAAAAACTCAGCTGGATTGGTGGCTCCGTATGGATCGATCACTGTTCGACGGCCCTTTTCAAGTTTGCGTTGGAAGCGAATAAAAGCCTGATTAAAAACCAGCGACCAGTCTCGGTATGTGCCAGCGCCTGAAAGTTCAGGAACCCCATCAGCCGCCCCATCAGCTTGATCGAGTTGGTGCGCAAACTCATGCAGAGTGACGTGATTACCGTCTTCTTGATTTCTTCCTCCGGCGATAACGCTTTCCCATGCTAATACCACGCTGCCCGATTGCCAGCTCTCGCCTAATCTCACATCGTCGTGGCCATGCTCGTTTTTGGCTTTATAGGCAGAAGGATATAATAAAACACTGCGTAGCTTACGGTAGAAATCGTGATTGCGATTGACCAGTAAAAGACAAGCCTGCGCAGCTATAACATGCTGCATGTGCCTGGTAACAGCATCCAATCCACCACAAGCCTCAAACGACTTTTCGTAGAGAAAGACATGCATCAAACCCTCCAACTCATCTCGAAGATCATCAGGGATTCGATCAAAGATGACAAAATCTTGGGCAATAGCATGACGCTCCTCGTCACTCAGCCTTAGCTCCATCCATTTCTGCCGCCGCGAGCGAATGATCGCAGCCTGGGCGATAAACCCAACGCTTATCAATACGACAACTGTCAGGATGATATAAATAGAGGTCATCGGCTACCTAGGTTCCAAGCCAACAAGTCGTCATACTTAACCCCAGAACCACCAAAAATATCGAGAGCGCTGCCCACCGTCACATCCACGCTTCCACCGCTGCGTTCAGAGACCAACTGGAGATCAGCCATGGTGGCAACCCCGCCTGCGTAAGTGATTGGTATGCCCGCCCAGGCCCCCAATACGTCTACGAGCTCAGCGTCAACCCCGCCGCACAAGCCCTCGACATCCGCAGCGTGAACAAGATATTCAGAGCACCACTCTGCAAGCGTTTCCAGAGTAGCGTGAGTGACATCGATTGATGTCAACGTTTGCCACCGGTTCATAGCCACCGTCCAGCCTGACTCTGTGCTTCGGCAGCTCAGATCCACCACCACGTTTTCCCGGCCAACTTCATTGGCGAGCTCTCGCAAGCGATCTTCACGAAACTTGCCATCATCATCAAAAAGCCACGAGGTCACGATCACTTGAGAAGCCCCAGCCTCTAGCCACTCAACGGCATTGCGAATGTTAATCCCCCCACCCAGCTGCATGCCTCCGGGCCAAGCTTGCAGTGCATCACGCGCAGCATCAACATTACCCGCACCCAGCTGGATTACGTGGCCGCCTCTCAACTCATCCTTATGGTAGAGATCTGCGAACCATGCCGGCTCACGATCTGAGACAAAGTTTTCAGTTGGCGGAGCTCCTGTGTCGCTGAGTGTAGCTCCGACGATTTGTTTAACCTGACCATCATGGAGGTCAATACATGGGCGAAAACGAGTCATACCTCTACTTATCCCTCTTCCCCTTCTTCTGCAAGCGCCTCTGCAAGCAACTTGATATATTCCTCTCGAGGCACTTCCATACCG
>ENA-OQVM01004344-OQVM01004344.1-marine-metagenome-genome-assembly--contig:-NODE-4344-length-14527-cov-7.748581_pt1 | contig 14527 bp, 14 predicted proteins | sample MGYA00237776_ERZ505498 | MGnify/ENA primary metagenome ERZ505498 (study PRJEB26159, sample SAMN06265151) | marine metagenome | isolation source: Helgoland LTER site | place: Germany:Helgoland, sampling... | reverse complement strand
CGTATGTATAAGCATTTTAACCACGAGGGGGGAAACTGCAGTCCACTACTTGTGCATTGGCCAAAGGGAATAATAGATACCGACCGTTGGATTCGCTCCCCTGTTCACCTCATAGACTTTATGCCTACGATCCTAGAAGTTTCCGAAGCTCATTACCCAAAAAGCTTTAAAGGTGAAGACTTGATTCCGGTTGAGGGAAAAAGTCTGGGCCCTTTCTTCAATGGGGTAAGGGATACAGGCGATCGTGTTCTTTGTTTTGATCATTTTGAATCAAGTGCGATTCGTAAGGGTGATTGGAAACTGGTGCGTGGAAATAACCGATATAAGAATCGGACTTGGGAACTTTATAACTTAGCTGAGGACCGATGCGAAACGAACAATCTAATTGATTCTCAGGCGGCCAAAGCAGAAGAACTGGAGGCTGAGTGGTTGCAGTGGGCAAAGCGGGTTAAGGTCAGTCCTTACTACAGTCATGTAGTAGAAAATCCAGCCAAGGTGAGAAAGAAGCTGAAGAAAGATGCTCAGGGGTTTTATATTTTAAAACACGGGGACCAAGTCGCTCGTGAGTACGCACCTAAGTTTGCCCAGAAATCCATAGAGATAAAACTTTCCATTACACGAGGGAAGGAAAAGAGCGGAGTTTTGATTTCCCATGGCGGAAACCATTGCGGCTATTCTCTTTATCTCGTTGATGGAAGGCCGGTTTTTTCCTGTCGTTTGGAAGGAGCCTTACACACTATTCGGGCAACCAAAATTCTCCCTAAGGAACGAGCTTCCCTGTCAGCAGAACTTTTACACGATGGGAGAGTATTCCTTAAAATTGATGGCAAGGTGGAAGGGAGAGGAAAACTACCGGGGCTTTTTAATAGCCATCCTCAGGACCCGCTTGAGATTGGAAATGATTCTCAGTCTACAGTGGTAGCATATGATTCAAGTTCACGCTTTAAAGGCAGGCTCCATGAGGTTAAACTCAAGCTTAAATAGTAAACAAATATATTTATCTAAATCAGAATGAACTTAATAAAAACTGCCTGCCTCCTCTTAACATTAGCCCTATTTGCATCCGCAAAAAATGAAAACCCCGATCTAAACTTTGGTAAACAAGTCAGCGATAGTGGAATTCGGCATTCATTTTTAATCTGCGGAAACAGAACTGTCCTTATAAATGAGGATAATCAGATTGTATGGCAAACCAACGGGTATGGGCGGGATGGATTTGTTTTGGGGAATGGAAATATTTTGGTTTCGGTGGGAAATGTGGCGAAAGAAATTACTCGTGAAGGGAAGCTGGTATGGAGTTATAAATTGAGTAAAGGGAATAAAGAACTGGGGACTTGCATGCGGCTTGAGAATGGAAATACATTGGTTGTCGAGCGGGGTGTAAAGCCACAATTATTGGAAGTCGATCTAAAGGGATCCATTGCTGTGCGCGTCCCCCTTCAACCCGATACCAATAATGCTCACATGCAAACCCGGATGGCTCGCAAACTGCCTAATGGAAATTATATTGTTCCTCATCTGCTCGCTTTTGCTGTAAAGGAATATAATCCGAATGGTACTGTAGTAAGGACCATTAAAACGGATTTGACTGAGCTGGGTGGGCGTAAACAGAGAAATTGGCCATTTACTGCAATTCATTTAAAGGGTGGAAACCTTTTGGTTAACTTAACCAATGGAAATAAAACCGTAGAGTTCAATCGAGATGGAAAAGTTGCCTGGCGGGTGGATAATTCTGATGTGGGGGGAAGGTTTGCCGATCCATGTGGAGGGCAGCGTTTAGCGAATGGGAATACGATTATCTGTAGTTACGGGCAAAAAAAGGGAGATATGCCAAAACTTTTTGAGATAAATCGAGATAAGGAAGTGGTTTGGGAATATTTTAATCCTCAAGTCCGTGCTCATGAAGTTCATGTGATTAGTACCAATGGAAAAAAAGAAGGATCCTTGAAATAGTAATTTATAAATAGTTGCCATGAATGGAATTCATGCCTTCCCTAAAGTAATGAAAAGTATATCGTTTCTTTTCCCCGCATTCTTTCTTTTTGCTCTGCTCGGATTCTCCGAATCTTTAAAACCCGCTGAGGATCGAAGGAAAGTTGAATTCTTTGAAAAGCTATATGACACAACGATCACGGGAATAAAACCAATCGAAGAGTACCAGGATCCAGACACATTTTATTCTGAAATCGCCAAGCAGGTGGGCATCCCGGAAATCGTTTATGAAGCGGTTGAAAAAAAGTTTGGCTGGAAAAACGGTGATAAGAACTTTCTTGCTCTGATGATCAAAGGTGGGGGGAACTCGGATGACTGGGGGGTGATGGTGACCAGGATTCCTAATTCTATTAAAGGTTTTAAGGAAGAAATTATGAGCACGAAGTCCGAAGTAAAGAAAAAAGAAATCAGGTCAAAGATGCTTGATGTGCTAAAAGATATGGAAATGAAGATGGTGGTGGTTGGATTCGATGGGAAAGTTTCCTTTCCTGAATTTAAGGATGAATAAAATATATTCCATGAAATGGAAGCCTTATTAGAGGATTTAAAAAAGTAAGAATCCTATTCAATTATGAAGCTTTTATCACTTCTCGTATTTGTGTTTTCAACTTGTTTTTCTGGTTGCTCGGTTTTTCAAACTGAAGAAACTCAGGAGTTTTCAATGACTTGGCGAGTAGACCGCAATCAAAACAACAAGGGACATAATCTGGTTGAATTTGAATTTGTGGATTTTCCAGGCCATGTAATTGGTCATTTCTCAAATGGTTTAATTGATCACTTGGAAAAACAGGGTAAGGAAGAGGTTATCATTCAAATTGAAATAACCCGTGATATTTTCGGTGAGGTAATTGGGCACAGCGATTCTGATATTGCTGGCTATGAAGGGAATGCTTCCACTTTTTCTTATTATGGTATAAATGGAGACCCTCCTGTTTCACCCTTTGAATAAAGATAGTTTTTATTTTAAACCCTTTATGAATTTTTCAAGAAGGGAGCTATGTCTTGAAAAGAGTTAACAATGCCATGAATATGAATATGGCGTGCCTTCAATTTATAAACTTATTTACTATGAGTAGATTATTCTTTCTCTCTTTGCTTTTCTTAATGGTTTCCTGCTTGGATTTCGGTGACGATATCGAACTGGATGGAGCCGAGATCACGGGGAAAGAAATGAATTATGTATCCAAGCTTACTGGGGTAGTTTTTCCTGATGGAACGGAACCTATTGGCTATTGCTTTTTGGGATCTGGGATTGATCGATCTTTGGCCTTAAAAGTGGCTATCCCTGAAGCTGAAAAAGAAGTTTTTATGAGAAACGATATTTTTAAAAAAGGTAGTAACTCAAAGTCTGATTATCATTTTGCTCAGAAACAAAAATGGTGGAAGGTGGAGGAACTAAAGGATCGAATTGATCGAGCACTCGAGCTTCCTAAGTTAAAATTTGTTGAATGTATTCTTGGGCGGGAAGACGGTAATCTACATGCCTATGTGACATGGTTTGAAATCTAAGAATAAAACGAATGAAATTTTCAGATTTTGGTAAACGGTTTGCGGGTGAGATTGGCATTGGTGAGTTGATGGATGATTTAGGGGATGCCCTCGTCTCCGATCCTGCGCCCTTGATGCTTGGTGGTGGGAACCCGGCTCATATAGCGGAAGTTCAGGCTTTATTCCGGTCAAGGATGAAGGATATTCTTTCCACTGCGGGAGAATTTGAGCGAGTAATTGGAAACTATGACACTCCGCAAGGTGCTAAGGCATTTGTAGGTGCCTTGGCCGATTTGTTTCGTGATGAGTTCGGGTGGAGTATCGGACCTGAAAATATTGCCCTGACCAATGGAAGTCAGAATGCCTTCTTTTCTCTTTTTAATTTATTCGCAGGGAAGTTTGAAGGTGGGCACTCAAAGCAGATTCTTTTGCCGCTGGCCCCTGAATATATCGGTTATTCCGAAGTGGGCTTGGAACCTAATTTTTTCCAAGCCAATCGTCCAGAGATCGAATTATTAGATGATAGATTATTTAAGTACCGTGTTGATTTTGACCGACTGAAAATGGACGATAGCATCGGAGCGATTTGTTTTTCCAGACCAACTAATCCCACTGGCAATGTGGTCACAGATGATGAGGTGTCACGACTTAGAGAAATTGCCAATGCTCAGGGTATTCCTCTGATTATTGATAACGCGTATGGCACGCCTTTTCCCAATATTATTTACACGGAAGCACAGCCGGTTTGGGATGAAAATATTGTACTCTGCTTAAGTTTGTCCAAGTTCGGGTTGCCCAGTTTGCGCACGGGTATCGTGATTGCCCGGGAGGAAATCATTCAGGTTATTTCACGGATGACTTCTGTTTTTAGTCTTGCTCCGGGTAGTCTCGGACCTGCTCTCGCTTTGGACTTGGTAAAGAGTGGTGAAATTACCAGAGTGAGTAATGAAACGGTTAAACCGTTTTACGAAGAGAAGGCCAATAGGGCTGTGGCACAACTTCGAAGAGAAATGGGTGACCATATTCCGATGAGGATTCATAAGCCCGAAGGAGCCTTGTTCCTGTGGCTATGGTTTGAGGGTTTGCCCATAAGCAGTCAGGAACTGTATCAAAGACTCAAGAAAAAGGGGGTGCTCGTGGTGTCCGGCCATTATTTCTTTCCTGGCATGGAAGAAGACAACTGGGATCATAAGAACCAGTGTATCCGAGTTACTTACGCTCAGGACGAAGCAGTGGTTAAGCAGGGGATCAGTTTAATCGCTGAAGAAATTAGAAAAGTCTTTGCGTAATGAAAACTTTTTTAATCATTGGTGCATTTTTGTTTTTTTACTCATTTTTTATTTCCATCTCGGCTATTCCATTACCCACGAATGTCGATGTGGTCACTGAAGAGAAGCAAGGTCAGAATGGCATCATACGATCCTATGTTCCGAATGGTGTACTGACTTCTGTAGAAGAAGCAATTATTTTGGACCTAGCCAAGAAAAGAGGAATCGAAAGAGTCGCTAAGATTGTAACCCATTACATGCTACCCAGTTCTGCCAAGGCCATTCGGGTGGAAGGTACTACCAAGAAAGAGGGTAGGGAGGTTTCAAGGAAAATCTTGAGTATTACCTATAAGGGGTGGACTTTCCCAGAAGCTCGTCCTGGAAAGAATGATTTAATTTTGGGAGATTTTTGGGCTGGAAAAGTGTATGTGAGAAAACAATTTGAACTGAAGGTGAGCGGCAAGAGCTTTTTGTGTAGTTCCGTTACAGGCATGTCTTTTGAAGAAGCGGAAGCACTGCTAGCCATGTTTTTAAATAAAGGGTTTAAGACTTCAGGAACGATACGAAAAAATGCACTGGATCAGGTTGACTGGAGCCAACCCACCCGCTTTACAAAACGGGGTGATCGTCTATCAGTAGGATTTTTAGCTAAAGGAAGAGGAGCAGGTTTTTTTGACCTTACACTCAAAAAAGAAAATGAAGGTTTCACTATTCTTCAAATGATGCAGGCAATGCCTTGATCATTTCTCTTTTTTCATGCCCAACCGTGTTCAGCTAATAAGAAAAAAGTAATTCATCCATGAATTTTTTTCATAGCCCGATAGTTTTATCTATGCTCCTATAATAAAGTAAGACTTACCCTATTACTGAATTATCCTCCCTGAAAACAAACATTATATGAGTATACTTGCTGCTTCTTTTTCTCCTATCCTTCTCGTGCCAGTCATGAGTGTTCTTCCGTTTTTCGGAATCAACTTTCCTAAAACTCCATCTGCAGACCCCGAGACTGATGCGAGTCGTTATCAAACTGTGGCTCAACAAATTGATCAAGGAGGAGTGCTTTATGGCTATGTAAGTGTCGATGGCGACTTGACTGCCCTGTTTCAATATCTCGATTCCTTCATGACCGGCATGAAGGAGTTTGATCAAAGCGTGCCGGAGTTTGATGCCAAATCTTTGCTTAAGATTTCCGGACTTGATTCTATCTCAGCATTGGGACTGAGCTCCATTCGGGTGGAGGATGGATTTCGCAATAAAGTATACCTGCATACTCCAGGGGGAAGGAGAGGTTTTCTGGCGTTGTTTGGAAACGAATCAAAACCTTTTGAAGTTTTGGAGCTAGCACCGTCAGGAACAGATCTTGTATTCGAACAGGTTATAAATTTAAAAACTTTTTACGATAATGTGGTTATGCAAACTCTTGGTGGCGGTCCTCTTACTGGTAATACGCCTCCACTTGGCCAGCAGGGAATGATGTTGAAAATGATGGCGGACGGTTTCATGAAGCAACCTCTGCAACCAGGATTATCTTTTACCATGGAAAAGCTTTTAGCCGATCTCGATACTAAACTTACTGTGATTGTCGATGGGGATCCGAACAGGATGGTCAATGTTCCAGATACAGAAGAAGTAATTCAAATCCCTCAAATCCAAGGTGCGATTCTTGCAGATGGCTTGGGATGGATAGCCGAGGAGTTAATAAAAATGCTCGAGCCTGAACTTGCCCGAGCTCAAGGGATGAAGATCGTACAGGGTGATAATTGGTCTGGTATCCAATTGGATATTAATGCTCCAATTACTTCCAAACGGGAAAAAAAAGAAATTAGAGATTTCGGCTGGTCAACTGCCATTCTTGCCCACCACCGTCCAAGTGGAAAACTAATTGCTTCTTCAAGTAAGCAATTTGCAGAACGACTCTTCGCCACCAATGAAAAGCTTAGTCGGGATCCGGTTTTTCAGAAAACAATGAAGGATCTTCCCATGAAAGGAACAGCCATATCTTATGTATCTCCCGTCTTTATGACCGAGTTAAGAGATGTCATTCATAAAGCAATCGATTTGGAAAATCCGGAGGAAAAAGAATCCAAAAGAGAGGACCGATTTGGGGCATATTCGATGCTCGATTTTTTTCTACCTGAAGGAGCACTAGGAGAAGGGATGGTGGCGACCACAAAAAAGGAAGGTTTGCTCACTGTTTCCAACTCGATGTATTCGCATAAATCGAAGATTCTTTTAGGTACTGCGGCACCACTGATGATTGGGGCATCCGTTTTTACGGTTGTGCAATCATTTAAAAGTAGATCTGTGGCAGAATCATTCAGGACCAAAAGTACTGAGGACACAATTCAGGAAGCCGAGGGAGCGATAAAGCAACTTGAAGCTGATTTAAAAGAAGAATGAAAGGAATCTTTTTCTTATCTCTGTTAAGCTTTCTGCTTAGTTCCTGTAGTTACTCCACCTCTTCTGGTTGGAGTTTTTCAGACAGTGATTCAGTTAAAGAAGAAAAGGATCGACGCAGAAAAGTGGACCGAAAAACGGATAGAATTCTCGAAGTTGGAAGAACAACTGACCGTTCGGAGGCACGTAGACAAGCCAAGGGAGAAGTTTTCGAGGAGGAATTCTTTCGCTCCGTTCGTCCATGATATTTCTTTGACAATTCTTTTACTTGGCGCGAATAACTCCCGCTTTTGCTCGTACTATAAGCTTTTCCATGAAACAAAAACTTACCTTACCATCTAAGAAAATTTCCTTGATCACGTTAGCAACTGCTCTCTTCTTTCTGACTTGCGGTTGTCAGACGATCAAGCAGTTCATTCCGAATGACGAGGTTGCCCGTTTCGGTACGGACCGCAAGTATACGGATTTAAACTATACCGGAGACGGTAATTTTACTGATTACGGCAGAAAGGCTGGGATTCTCAGGTTTGTTCTCGACCTTGGAGCAGTCGATTTAACCGAGGCAAGTGTCAGCAAGTTTGAACTGAAGGGACTACCGGAAGTCGAATTCGTTTGCTACCTGCGAGTCGATCACCCTCTGCCGACCTTAGGAAAACCAAAGGATTTTGAGGCGGGAGACTTAATGTTTGGAATGTCCCTCGAAGATGAGAATGGCACCCAAGTCTTTTCGGAAAAGGCTCCGCTAAAAAGTTGGACCTGGTCGGGTTCTGTTGGAGCACCCAAAAGTGACCTTTATACCCGCAAAACTATTTTCACTCCCGAGGCAGGGAAGACTTATTTCATTACTCTTACAAAAAACAAAGGTAATCTTAAAGCACCTAAGGCTGAATTTCTTCTTATGGGCGGAGGATGGAAGGCTATCTAAAACAAAATCGAATCCAGATTTTTATATCACTCAAATATTTCAAATTATAAAATTTTATCCTAGCTAGCAGCTGGAGTATCTGTTTCGATAAATCTACAGTCCATCAAACTCCTAACCCCTGAAATATGAAATTAATTAAATTGCTTAAAGTTTCTGTACCCCTCCCTTTGCTCATTCTGATTCCTTTTTTGGGCATCAGTCTACTTTCGGTAGCCTCAGCAAATCCAGGGTCTGATAAGCAACGTTTTGAAGAAGTTGCTGACCAACTTGATTTGGGTGGCGTTCTTTACGGATATGTCAGCGTAGATGGGGACCTCTCCGGCTTAGCCAAGTTTGTGAACTCCTTCATGTCTGGAATGAAGGAAATTGATAAGGGTGTAAGTGCCCATATACCAGATGTTGATATTGAAGCCCTGATGCAAATTTCCGGTTTGGATTCAATTTCCGCATTGGGGCTGAGTTCCATTCAATTAGAGGAAGGATTTCGCAACAAAGTTTATCTTCATGCCCCGAACGGTGTGAGGGGATTTCTCTCCATGTTTGGCGACGAAGCGAAACCGTTTGAAGTTCTACAGCTTGCTCCTTCAGGTGCCGATATAGTGATCCAGCAGGATATCAAACTAAAAACTTTTTATAATGAAGTAGTTATGGGCGTGCTTGGCGGATCGCCTGAGCAGGGCGGAAAGATGCCTCTGGGACCGCAAGGTATGATGATGAAAATGATGGTAGATGGCATGATGAAACAACCATTGCCTCCTCCTCTCACTTTTACCGGTGAAAAAATAATCAAGGACCTGGATACCAATATCATGGTCATTATTGATGCTGATCCTTCGAAGATGATTCGTGTGGAAAACAAGGATTTGGCCATGCCTCAAATTCATGGTGCTATTCTAGTCGATAATTTGGGATGGTTAGCTGGGAATTTGATAAAATTGTTAGAGGCGGAAATGGCCGAAGGCGGAAAGGGAGTGCCTCCTTTTGAAGTTATTGATAATGCAAACTGGATAGGCTTGAAGCTTTCTATCGAATCTGAAGCTTTTTCTAAAAGAGACCGTAAGGAAATTAAACAATTCGGTTTGCAGAATGCCATGATTGCACACCATCGCCCAAGTGGAAAATTGATTGCCACCACTAGCAAAGAATTTGCGGCAGGTCTCTTTTCCAAAAAGCCAAAGCTTGCGTCTGACCCTGTTTTCCTTGCCAAGACCAAAGGACTTCCTAAGCAGGGCACTGCCATTTCATATTTATCCCCTGTTTTGATGACGGAGTTAAGAAAGTTTATCAAAGAAGCGATTGAAGTCGAAAACCCACCTGAAAAAGAACATAAAAGAGATGATCGTTTTGCGGCTCTATCCATGCTTGATTTTTTTCTTCCGGAAGGTGCACTTGGTGAAGCGATGGTCACAACAGTGACCGAAGATGGCCTTCTTTCCGTTGGAAATTCCGCTTATTCTCACAAATCAAAAATTCTCATGGGAGCGGCAGTGCCGACTTTAGTGGGTGTGAGCATGTTTACGGCCGTGCGATTTCTGCGAACACACGACGTACCAAAGGAAGAACTTTACATGGAAGCCCTTGAACCTGCTAAGGCATTTGAAGATTTAGAAATACCCAAGACTGTCCCTCACAACCATGAGCACAAAAATATTCCTGAGAAGCCTTGAATAGTGAATAGTTAGGAAATTTTTTAATATATTTTATAAAATAAGATGAAAACTATCTATTTAATTCTCAATGTTAGCTTACTAATAACTTCTCACATTCAACTTTTAGCAATATCGGATCCTGATGGAAAATCAGCAGATATGTCCAGACCGGTTCAGGTCTTTATTATCATGGGGCAGTCTAACACTTTGGAAATGGGTAAGGTTAAAGGGGACAAGGAAGGCTCTTTGGAGTATGCGGTAAAGAAGGAAAAATTTTACCCCTTTATGGTGGATGAAGCGGGTGTTTGGACAAGCCGCAAGGATGTGCGCAATGTTCATACTCAGGGAAGCGGAGGACCTGATGGTCGCGGAGGCGTACGACGAAACGATTGGCTGACAGTTTCGAGTAGCAAAATTGGAATTGAGCAGGGCATTGGGCATCAACTTGGAAATGCGTATGACGAACCGATTTTGATCCTTAAAAGTTCGATCGGAAACCGAAGCCTTGGATGGGACTTGCTGCCTCCGGGTAGTCCAAGGCATGAGGTTGAGACCACGGATAAGAAAACGGGGAAAAAAGTTACTTTGGTGACGCCTGCTCATAACGATGAAGTCCGGCATCCAAGCTGGACCAAAGGCGATACGCCGGAGCCTCCTAGTCATACTTGGCATGCTGGACTTCAATACTTGGGGGATGTCGCCAGGGCCAAAAAAGTATTGTCTGAATTGGATAAGCATTACCCCGGAGCGACGAAGTATGAGGTCGCAGGATTTCTTTGGTGGCAGGGTGATAAAGACCGCTACAACGAAGCTCATTCCACAGTTTATGGTAAAAACTTGAAGCAACTTTTTAAAGAATTGCGTAAAGAATTTAATGCTCCGAAAGCGAAAATGGTGGTGGCCACTCTGGGTCAAACTAAAAAAGAAACCGCAACCGGAAATGAGAAGCTAATTCTCGACGGAATGTTTGCTTTTGGAGATTCGCATAAGGGTGAAGTCGCTGTGGTGTACACTAACCCAATCAGCATGGGCTCCTCTTCCAATGCTCATTATGGAGGAAATGCCAAGACCTACATGAATGTCGGACTGCTCATGGGGAATGCGATGGTTGCACTATTGAAAAAATGAATATCTTCCTATGTAGAAAAGATTTTTTCTATCTAGTAACTTTCGCAACAATTCAGTTTTTTTCCGCTCCTTTGTCTCAGGCTGCAAAAGCACCTTCTTCCAAGCAACAGTTAGAGAGCATTGCCACTCATATTGTGGTCGGTAAGGTACAAGCGATTTATTCTTACAAGGAGCGGGAAGGGATTCCATTGGTAAGCGGTTACGAATATGATCATAAGGTGGCGGAGGTGAAAGTTGAAAAAGTGGAGAAGGGCAAGATTTCAGAAAGCTTGGTATATGTTCGTTATTGGAGCCGCAAATGGAAAGGCATTGGCTTTCAACCACCCGGAGGGCAATCTTTCTATCCACAGCCTAAAAAGGGGCAGTTATGTCGATTTTATTTAGCGAAAAATTCCTACGATGGGCTGTCGCATAAAGACAACCAAGACGGGGGGTACAATGTTGTTTATGTAAACGGCGTTCAACCGATCAAAAAATAAATATTGTTGTTCTCTATCTTGAAACTCGACCAATAGGGCAAACCTGTTTTCCCTAAAGCGATATGAAATTTAAGATTCTGGGATTTCTTCTATCTGCCGCTTTCAATCTGCTTGGTTTCTCGGAGCGGCCCAATATTGTCTTTTTCATTGCCGATGATGTATCGCAGGATGATTTCGGATGTTACGGGCATCCGGTGATCAAAACGCCTCATATTGATTCGCTGGCTGCGAATGGAATGCGTTTTGATAATGCTTATCTTACCACAAGCAGTTGCAGTCCCTCCCGATGCAGTATCATAACGGGCCGTTATCCCCATAATACTGGAGCTCCTGAATTGCATGTCCGGTTACCACAGCAGCAAGTCCGCTTTCCAGAACTATTGCGTGAGGCTGGTTATTACACCGTCCTCTCGGGAAAGAATCATATGTTTGGAAATAAGGACAGAGCCTTCGACCGAATCACCGGCGGGGGAGGACCCGGGAAGGAAGAGGATTGGGTCGGTCATGTAAAGGACCGCCCTAAAGATAAACCTTTCTTCTTTTGGTTTGCTTCGACCGATGCCCATCGTGCCTGGAGTATTACCAAAGAAGCACCCAAGTATGATCCTGAGGATGTGATTATCCCTCCGTACCTGGTCGATACACTGGTTACTCGTGAGGACCTGACGGGATACTATCATGAAGTCAGCCGTTTTGATTATTACATCGGGTTGGTGACTGCTGAGCTTAAGAAACAGGGTGTTCTTGAAAATACCATGATCGTAGTTGCCGCAGATAATGGCCGTCCTTTTCCCCGTTGCAAATCACGTATGTATGACAGTGGAATAAAGACGCCGTGGGTGGTCCATTTTCCTGAGGTTATTAAAAGTCCCTCGGTTACCCAGAGTTTGATCAGCGTTATCGATCTGAGTGCCACCTGCCTGGAGCTTGCCGGCGTGAAGTCTCCGGAGTGTGTGCAGGGACGAAGCTTTCTGCCTATTTTTAAAAAGCCGGAAACAGCCATAAGGGAAGTGGTTTTTGCTGAACATAATTGGCATGTTTACAGAAATCATGAGCGTATGGTTCGCTTTGGAGATTACCTATACATTAAGAACAATTTTCCTAATCAGCCCAACCTTTGTTATGAATCAGATGATCACTACCCTGCAGGTGAGGAACTGTGGAAAGCACATGCCGCCGGCAAGACTCAGCCGGACCAGCAACAAGTTTTCGCCAATCCGTGTCCAACCGAAGAACTCTTTCAGGTTAAAAAGGATCCTCATCAGTTACGCAATCTCGTCTCGGATGAAAAACATCAAAAGGCCCTGAAGCGGGCCCGTGCACTCTTGTCAAAATGGACTAAGCAAACCGGAGATTCCATCCCCGACAACCCGACTCCCAATCGTCACGATCCCCCCAGGATTGAAAATGGAGAAATACTTCCCCCCGGAAAGGCAAAGACCAGGAACCCCCATGCCGAGATGCCGGGTGCATCCCGCAACGCATCCAAAATAAATCATTCCGGGCCCATCAAAATATAGCTGGTTTTATTTGGCGGGTTCCAATCACTCGTGAATTCTTTCCAGGCTAATCTAATTCTTCTTATAACCGCCCTTATTTGGGGCTTTGGCTTTGTGGCTCAGCGGATGGGAATGGATCACTTGGGCCCCTATGCTTTTAATGTTTGCCGTTTTTTGGTGGGAGCTCTTTCTCTTCTGCCACTATTATTTTTCTTGAGAAAAAAAGAGAGTGGTTCCACAGAACTCAATCCATCCTTTTGGAAGTTTTCGATATTTGCCGGTTTTGCACTATTTGGGGGAGCGACCCTTCAGCAGGTGGGCATTCAATATACCACGGTGGGCAAGGCCGGTTTCATTACCGGGCTCTATGTGGTGATCGTCCCCATTCTTGGGCTGTATCTCCGCCAGAAAATCGGAAGGTGGACCGTCATTGGATGTGTCTTGGCCGTACTGGGTCTTTATTTCCTGAGCATCAAGCAGAACTTTTCCATGGGATGGGGGGAGACTCTGGTTCTGATCGGAGCGTTCTTCTGGGCGGTTCATGTGCAGGTCATTGGGGCTGCCAATAAAAGAAGCCTCAACCCGATCAAATTAGCTCTTGTTCAGTATCTGGTCTGTGCGGGACTTAATTTATTACTCAGCTTGCTGTTTGAAACTTTTTATTTCGATCAAGTCATCCTTGCCTCGGGAGCCATCCTCTATGCCGGTGTGGTTTCAGTGGGCATCGCCTTTACCTTGCAGGTTGTCGCTCAAAAAAAGGTAGATCCAAGTCGGGCAGCGATCATTCTTAATCTGGAAGCAGTCTTTGCGGTACTGGCGGGCTGGTTATTCTTTACTGAGTTTCTAACGGTCAAGGAATGGTTAGGTTGTGGTCTGATGTTTTTGGGGATGATCCTCTCTCAAATTCCTTCCAGGAAGAAGCAATGAACAAATTCCGTCCAATAAATACCGTGTGTGCTCGTAAATCGTTGAGAGAAGGATCCCTGCTTGGAGGATTGGGCCGTTTGGTCGACGGTGACTTATCCGTTGCGAAATCTATAACAGTGTAAGTCTTCTTAGAGAGACTTTACCTTGATATTTTTTACTAGAACCGTGCTGCCTGGGTCATGGGCTTGAAGGCCGATCGTGCCCTTTGAAAGTTTGCGGGTTCCTTTGGCATTCTTGCCCTCATTGTAGACCACCACGGTTTTGCCATCCACTTTGGTTTCTACGCGTTTTCCTTTCACGATAATTTCATAATGAAACCATTCATTGTCCTTGGCCGGTGCTTCGAGATTCTTTTTCACGATATATACGCTACCTGTCTTAACCGGATCCTTTTGGGTTTGATTGATCTGTGCCTCATGTCCGACTGGCCAGCCCTTGTCCTGATATTGGGTGTGGAAAAAGATTCCACCGTTTGAACCTGGTTTGGTCATCACATCGGCCTTGAAGTGAAAATCTGTCATCTCCTTACCCTTGCCGGTGTAGTAGACCATCGAAGGTTTGCCATGGCATTTGATCGCACCGTCCTTGACGGAAATACTCTCCGGATTCCATTTATCGATTTTCCAATTGTTAAGGTTTTTCCCATTAAACAAAAGTTTCCAACCATCCGCTTTTTCGGATTTGGATAGGGCATTGTCAGCTGCCGATAGTACGGTAGCAAATGAGAAAAGGGCGAGGAGAACGGTAGGGACTGATTTTTTCATCCGAAACGGAT
>ENA-OQVM01004342-OQVM01004342.1-marine-metagenome-genome-assembly--contig:-NODE-4342-length-14532-cov-8.198270_pt1 | contig 14532 bp, 10 predicted proteins | sample MGYA00237776_ERZ505498 | MGnify/ENA primary metagenome ERZ505498 (study PRJEB26159, sample SAMN06265151) | marine metagenome | isolation source: Helgoland LTER site | place: Germany:Helgoland, sampling... | reverse complement strand
AGACAATTAAAAGGTTGGCAAAAACTTATTCTTCCTTTCTCCAGATTTTATTTTAAAATCTTTGAAGGTTCTTACAGAAAATTTTATTACTTTAAAAGTTTTTTTAAATCTTAAGTATTGCTTAGAGTTTAAAATTTATTGATGAACTTTTAAACTATATTAAAATCTTATTAAATATAAAGGATTTACATAATGATAAAAGTTTTTCTAGCTTTAGCCGTAATTTTAACTCTCGTTTTTATTTTTAAAAAATCAGCTTTTGGCTCAGAAGATGTTTTACTCGGAAAGAGTGCTCCAGAATTTAAACTAAAAAACTCATATGGAGAGTTAATATCACTTGATCAATTCAAAGGGGAATGGTTATTAGTTTTCTTCTACCCAAAAGATGATACACCCGGTTGCACAAAAGAAGCTTGCTCCTTAAGAGATAATTATTCTGATATAAAAAAATTAAATGCTAATGTAATAGGTATTAGTATTGACTCAAGTGATTCACATAAAGATTTTAAAGAAAAATATAATTTACCCTTCATGCTTCTGTCAGATCCGGATGGAAAAACTGCAAAAAAATACGGTGCGCTCAATAATTTTTTTATTTTTAAACTTGCTAAACGTCAAAGCTTTATCATTGATCCCGAGGGAACAATTAGGCGAGTATATAGAAATGTATCTCCATCAAATCATGCACAAGAAATTAAAAATGATTTAGAAGCTTTTGAACGAAATTCTTAAAAAAAGTTAGCTGGATAGCGTATTTTTTTTCATTAATTTTTCAATCATATTGACACCAAAACTTACCCCAAACCCATTCACAGCACTCGCTACAGCACCTAATCCACCTTTACGATTACTTGATGAAAGATCCATGTGGAGCCATGGAACATTGTTATCAATAAAACGACTCAAAAATCGAGTTGCATGAATATGATCAGGTCCACCTTCCAATGTACATTGCTTAATATCGGCAATTTGACTCTTTAAATCTTCCTCATAATCCTCATCGGATGGAAAAGCCGTTACCCTCTCACCTACTTCAGAACCCGCACCCACTGCCATACAACCCAGTGCAGCATGGTTGCTTAATACACCACTGTATCTATCTCCCATAGCGACATGCATACAACCTGTTAGTGTTGCAAAATCAATAATCGCTTTTGGTTTTTTTCTGGATGCCATGGTTAAGGTGTCGGCTAAAACCATTCTTCCTTCGGCATCGGTATGAATAATTTCGATGGTCATACCATTAAGGGCTTTTACAACATCATCTTGCTTGTAAGCTTTGGGGCCTATATGGTTTTGTGCTATTGCTAACCAACAATCAAGCTTCACTTTTACCTGGGCATCAGAAATAGCCTTTAAAATACCTAACACAACAGCTGAACCATTCATATCCTCATGCATACCACTCATAAACTTTGCGGGTTTTAAATTATGTCCCCCGGTGTCAAAACAAATCCCCTTTCCTACTAAGCTTATGGTTTCTTTTGCACCTTTAGGTGAATATGTCAGATGAACAATTGCAGCATCTTGCGGCTCAGAGCCTTGTGCAACAGCATAAAAAGCACCAGCACCCATTTTTTTTAGTTTAGGCATTGTGAATTCTTCTACTTTCCAGCCATTATCCTTAGATAGCTTTTTAATTTTCTGACGGTAAATAGTTGGCGTTAACTGGTTTGGTGGCGTTATGGTCAGTTCTCTTGTGAGTGTATTGCCAGCCACTAACGCTTCAATATCTTTAAAGTTGGTTTTTGTAATTCCGAAAACATCAATCGATTTCAGATTTTTTCTTTTAGCATCTGATTTTAAATCAGGCAGATTTTGAGAATTAATTGAAGCCACATAAACCGCTTGCTTAGTCCATTCCTCATGCTTTTTAGATTCATTGACTATTACAATTGACTTGGGGTTTTCTGAAAGAATTTTTTCAAATGATTTTCTCAGCAAGGTTTGTATTTGAAATGTACTTTTATTATCTGACACCATTAACCATGTAACCAAATTTCCATTATCAAGTTCTGCAGAAATGGCAGATTTTTTTAAATCTGAAATTTTTCCACCTTGTCTTTTAATAATGGGAAGAAGAGATCTACTTAATAATGGACTTGACTGCTTTTCATTAAATAACACTATAGTGTGAGGATTTTTCTTTAAAGCTAATTCAGAAGGTATTTTACTATTTTGACCAATCTTAATATTCATTTTTAAATCCTTAATTTTATTAAAAAACAATAACTTAGATGCATAAAAGTGACGTTGCTAAACTAAAAAAGCTTGACCAATCAGGGCAAAACCTTGAAAATTACAATTAACTCTACTGCCTAGACACAAATAAATACAGTAAATTCTATCTTAATAAATATTTTATTAAGGTCAATTTTTAAATTACGAATATTTCACAGGATAAGCAAATTAATATGGACCTAAGTCTTGATAATGATGAACTAGAAACCCAAGAATGGATTGAAGCACTTAACTCCGTTATAGATGCTGAAGGGTCAGAACGCGCACATTTCTTGATTGAAATGATGATTGATCAAGCTCGCCGTTCAGGTTCTAACCTCCCATACAATGCAACAACAGCTTATGTGAACACAATTCCTACGCATCTTCAACAAAGGCATCCAGGCAACCCTGATATGGAGAGAAGAATTAGAGCTTTGATCAGATGGAATGCGATCATGGCTGTATTAAGAGCCAATACAAAATCCCCTGGAATAGGCGGTCATATTGCAAGTTTTCAATCTGCAGCAACGCTTTATGATGTTGGATTTAACCATTTCTTTAGGGCAGAAAATGATTCTTTTGGCGGAGATTTAGTTTATTTCCAAGGACATTCATCACCTGGTATATACGCTCGTGCTTATCTCGAAGGGAGAATGACAGAGGAGCAATTAGATAATTTTAGAATGGAAACAAAAGGTAATGGCTTGTCCAGCTACCCTCACCCTTGGTTAATGCCCGATTTCTGGCAGTTTCCAACAGTTTCAATGGGCTTGGGACCTTTAATGGGGATTTATCAAGCGCGCTACCTAAAATATTTACATGACAGAGGTATTGCTGATACTTCTGATAGAAAAGTATGGGTATTTTGTGGTGATGGTGAAATGGATGAACCAGAATCGCAAGGAGCAATTTCACTCGCTGCAAGAGAGAAATTAGATAATTTAATTTTTGTGGTTAATTGTAATTTGCAAAGATTAGATGGTCCAGTAAGAGGTAATGGCAAGATAATTCAAGAATTAGAATCAAATTTTAGAGGTTCAGGTTGGAATGTACTTAAGGTCATTTGGGGTTCGTATTGGGACCCATTATTTGCAATGGATAAAGATGGCTTAATGAAAAAAAGAATGGAAGAATGTGTTGATGGTGAGTTCCAAAATTTCAAAGCTAAAGGTGGTGCGTTCACCCGAGAAGAATTTTTTGGTAAATACCCTGAGCTTAAAGAGAGAGTAGCAGCAATGTCTGATCAGGATATATGGCGATTAAATAGAGGGGGTCATGATCCTCATAAAGTTTATGCGGCTTACGCAGCTGCAGCTGCTCATAAAGATCAGCCATCTATTGTTCTTGCTAAAACTGTGAAGGGTTACGGTATGGGGGATGCTGGTGAAGGACAAAATATTACTCACCAACAAAAGAGTATGGATATTGAATCACTTAAAACTTTCAGGTCAAGATTTGACTTACCAATTAGCGATGAGGAAGTTGAAAGTCTTTCTTACTACAAACCAGCAAAAGACTCACCTGAAATAAAGTATATGATGGAGAGAAGAGAGGCACTTGGTGGCTTTTTACCCAAAAGGAAAAAACAAGGAAATAAACTTAATGTGCCGTCGATTGAGGCCTTTTCAAATCAATTAAAAAGCTCTGGTGACAGAGAAATTTCAACCACCATGGCCTTTGTAAGAATACTTACTACCCTCGTTAAAGATAAAGATATAGGTAAATTTATCGTACCGATTGTTCCGGATGAGGCGAGAACTTTTGGTATGGAGGGTATGTTTAGACAATTAGGTATTTACTCATCGGTTGGTCAGCTTTATGAACCCCAAGACTCTGATCAAGTCATGTTTTATAAAGAGAAAAAAGATGGTCAAATATTAGAGGAGGGAATTAATGAAGCAGGCTCTTTTTCATCATGGATTGCTGCTGCAACTTCTTATAGTAATTCAGGTATTCAAACCATCCCCTTTTATATTTTCTATTCGATGTTTGGATTTCAAAGAATTGGTGATCTAGCCTGGGCTGCAGGTGATTCTCGCTCGAGAGGTTTTTTATTAGGGGCGACAGCGGGCAGAACTACGCTCAATGGAGAAGGATTGCAACATGAGGATGGACATAGCCATTTATTGTCAGCGACCATCCCTAATTGTGTGTCTTATGATCCTTGTTTTTCCTACGAGTTAGCAGTGATTATGCAAAATGGTCTAGAGCGAATGATAAAAAACCAAGAAGATGTTTTCTATTACATCACCCTCATGAATGAAAATTATCAACATCCAGAAATGCCAAAAAATATCAATGAAGATATTATTAAAGGCATTTATAAGTTCTCTGAGAGCAAGACCAAAGGACCTAAAGTTCAACTCATGGGGAGTGGAGTTATATTGAGAGAAGTTATTGAAGCTGCCAATATTCTAGAAAAAGATTTTAAAGTGAGTTCAACCGTTTTCAGCGTGACAAGCTTTACTGAAGTCAGAAGAGATTCGCTCGATGTTGAAAGATGGAATATGCGTAATCCAGAGAAGGTTGAGAAGCAATCAGTGCTCGACAAAATAATTGTAGATTTAGAGTCACCTATAATCACGGCGACAGATTATATGAAATCTTTTGCTGAACAAATAGCAACATTTTTACCTAATAAATTTATTTCACTCGGAACCGACGGTTTTGGACGTTCTGATAGTCGTGAAGCTTTGAGAGATTTTTTTGAAGTCGATCGCTATCATATTGTAATAGCTGCTTTGAAAGCATTAACTGAAAGAAAAGAAATAGATAAATCAGTTTTACTTCAGGCCATCAAAAAATATAAAATAGTGAACGATAAACCTAACCCGGTATCTTTATAAATATGAGTTCAGAAAAAATTCTTATACCAGATATTGGTGATTTCGACAGTGTAGATGTCATCGAGGTGTTGGTGAATATTGGAGACACTATTGAGTATGACATGCCACTGATTACCGTCGAGTCTGATAAAGCTTCAATGGATATTCCTGCACCCAAGGATGGTGTTATCAAAGACTTAAAAATTAAAGTGGGTGATAAAGTTAAAGAAGGGAGTTTAATCGGTTTAATTGAGGTGACAGAAACAAAAAAAGAAGTTAAAACTGAAATAAAATCCGCACCTGAAGTTGAAAAAAAAGAAGATATAGAAAAAATAACACACACTCCATCGAGACCTGCTCCTGAACCACCAGAGAAAAAAGCAGCGAAAGAAATTCCTATTCCTATTGGTGAAAGTGTTCTTAACGGTGATACTAGAAAATCGCATGCAGGTCCATCGGTTCGAAAGTTTGCGAGAAACTTAGGAGTCAATCTTTCCTTTGTAGAGGGAAGTGGCAATAAAAATAGAATACTTATCGAAGATGTGGAAAGCTATGTTAAAGGTGAATTAACAAAACCGAGAACTGAAAATATGGGTGCGAGTTTTGCTCCCATTCCAATGCCTAATATTGATTTTACAGAATTCGGTAAAATTGAAACAAAACCTCTTTCAAAAATTAAGAAAATATCAGGTGCAAATCTTCATAGAAATTGGGTAACTGCACCCCATGTAACTCAGTTTGATGATGCCGATATCACTGATTTGGAAATTTTCAGAAAATCAATGCAAAAAGAAGCTGAAAAACGTGGTGCTAAATTAACCTTGCTTGCCTTTCTCATGAAGGCGTGTGTCAATGCTTTAAAAGCATACCCAATGTTTAACAGTTCATTATCTCCTGATGGAGATAATTTAATTTTGAAAAGTTATTACAATATTGGTTTTGCATGTGACACGCCGGATGGGCTAGTCGTTCCTGTTGTGAAGGATGTTCAAAAAAAGGATGTGATTGATATTGCTGAGGATCTCGGAAATCTTTCTGAAAAAGCAAGGGCAAGAAAATTAAAGATGGATGAAATGCAAGGTGGTTGCTTTACGATTTCAAGCTTAGGTGGTATTGGAGGTACAAAATTTACACCCATCATCAATTGTCCAGAGGTTGCAATATTAGGTGTATCTCGTGCATCAATGCAGCCTGTTTATAATAAAACAAGTGAGGATTTTGAAGCTAGACTTATGCTCCCACTATCTCTCTCATATGACCACAGAGTTGTTGATGGTGCTGATGGTGCGAGGTTTACCAGTCATTTGTGTATGATGTTATCTGATGTAAGGCGCCTCCTCCTTTAAACCGAATGACACAATTAAAAAAAATAAATATCCCAAATATCGGAGACTTTGATAGCGTTGAAGTTATCGAAGTAATGGTAAAAGTTGGTGATGAAATTAAGGAAGAGGATTCTTTAATTACAGTAGAGTCTGACAAAGCTTCAATGGATATTCCCTCACCTGAATCTGGTTTGGTAAAATCTATAGATATAAAAGTAGGTGATGTTGTCAAGGAAGGTTCTTTAATTTTATCAATTGAACCTCTAGCGTCAGATACCCCCAACGAATCAAAAAAAGAACCACCCAAACAAGATACTAAAAAAACACAGGTTGAGCCTGCATCTGAGAGTGAGAAAAATGATGATGAATATGATGTGGCTGTTCTCGGATCTGGACCGGGTGGTTACACTGCAGCATTTAGAGCAGCTGATTTAGGCAAAAAAGTTATTTTAATCGAGCGATACTCAACAATTGGGGGTGTTTGCCTCAATGTAGGCTGCATTCCCTCTAAAGCGCTTCTTCATACAGCAAAGGTCATAACAGATGCGGAGGATACATCTAGTCACGGTGTTTCGTTTAATCAACCGTCGATTGATCTTGACCAACTCAGGAATTGGAAGTCTAACAAAGTAGTTAAAAAACTAACTATGGGTTTAGCACAAATGGCAAAGCAAAGAGATGTAAAAATTATTGAAGGAGAAGGTAAATTTATATCTCCACATCAAATAAACGTTGAGCTCAATGATGGCACAAAAAAAATTATAGGGTTTAAATCGGCTATTATCGCTGCTGGATCTCAATCATCTAAGATTCCTAATACACCAGAGGATGAAAGAATTATGGATTCAACTGGCGCATTAGAACTTAAAGATATTCCTAAAAAATTACTTATTATTGGTGGTGGAATTATTGGGCTTGAGATGGGGACTGTATATGACGCACTAGGAAGTGACGTATCGGTAGTAGAGTTAAGTGACGGTTTAATTCAAGGCTGTGACAGGGATATTGTTAGACCACTTCATAAAAGAATGGAAAAACGTTTTGAAAATATTTGGTTAAATACAAAAGTCACTGGCATTGACTCTAAAAAAGAAGGGGTCGTTGTACATTTTGAAGGTGAAGATGTTCCTGCAGAAATGACTTTTGATCGAGTACTCGTTGCGGTTGGAAGAAAACCTAACGGTCATAAAATTGATGCTGAAAAAGCTGGGGTTAATGTTACTGAACACGGTTTCATTAATGTTGATAAACAAATGAAAACCAATGCTGGTCATATTTATGCCATAGGTGATATTGTTGGGCAACCTATGCTTGCTCATAAAGCAACCCATGAAGGTAAGGTTGCAGCAGAGGTAATTGCTGGAGAAAAAGTTGAATTTCAGGCGATGACAATACCCTCGGTGGCTTATACAGATCCTGAAATAGCTTGGGCAGGTATAACTGAGGATGAGGCAAAATTACAGAATATTGAAATTGAAAAAGCTGTTTTCCCATGGGCTGCAAGTGGAAGAGCTATTTCAACCAATAGAACAGAAGGTATGACAAAACTTATATTCAATAAACAAACTAACAGAATTATTGGTGCAAGTATTGTCGGTACAAATGCGGGAGAGCTCATTGCAGAAGCAGTATTATCCATAGAGATGGGAGCTGATGCGCACGATATTGGTCTGTCAATCCACCCTCACCCGACACTTTCTGAATCAGTCGCAATGGCAGCTGAAATTAAAGAAGGTACAATCACTGACTTATATATTAAAAAGAAATAATCTTTTAAACGTAATACATTAATCCATCAAAAATTAGATTACTCTCCACCTTAATCTTAGATTTCCAGTCTTCTTCTGATTGCCCATAAATTAAATCAGCATCACCCCCAGTTAATAAGATAGGTAAATTTGAAGGTAATTTTTTACAAACAAGATTTACTGCTCCTTGAATGCTTGTCAATATCCCTGTTGTCACAGCATCTTTGGTATTCAAACTTGGATAAACACTCTTACCTATTTCGGTATCTATTAAGTTTGTGCTGTTATTTAAAATACCTAAGCTAATTGCAATGCCCGGTAAAATCATGCCCCCCCTAAAGTGTGCACAATTCTTTTTATCTTTTTGTATCAGATCAATAGTTATAGCTGTTCCAGCATTTATTACTATTAAATCCTCACCGTAGACTTTCCAGGCTCCTAAGGCAGTTAACCAACGATCGACTCCCAGAGTTGTACTATCTGTATAGTCATTGATTAAATCTTTATTGGATTCAGAGGTAACCTCAATAACAGGACAATCAAAATGTGATAAATTTTGCTTTAACTTATCCAATACTACAGAATGATTTACATTTGAAACTAGAACTTTTTTTAAGCTTTTAATTTCGGTTAAATCAATATCCATAAAATTTTCAACCAATACAGAATTAGATAAAATTATGTTTTTTTCATCACGATATTGCCACTTAATTCTTGTATTACCGATATCGATTAAAAGATGCATTAGTTTGCACTCCGAATTGATACTTCTCCCGATGCAAAGGATTTTATACCCTCATCTGTGCTTACAATTAGTGCTCCGGTATCACTAATATCAATTGCTTTTCCTGAGATAGTTTGAGAATTTCCCAGCATAATATTAATTAATTTATCTTGAAATGCATGGTGACTCAACCACTCACCTTTAAATGGTTTAAATTGATCGGATTCAAAAGAAGAAAGCACATGAGCAAGCTCTTTAATTATGATAGCCATAAAATAATTACTATCTACAGACTCTGAGGTTAATTTTTTAATATCAATGGCAGGTTGGTCAATTTTTTCTAACTGCCCTTTTGAGATATTCAAGTTTATACCGATACCAATGATTGCTGCACTTTGCCCATCCGTATCTCCTTGTAATTCTATTAAAATGCCAGCAAGTTTTTTATAAATACCATCATTGAAAATTAAAATATCATTTGGCCACTTCAAAAGCGCGTTTGTGATGTTAATTTTTTTTAATGCTCTTATTAAAGCAACCCCTACAGCTAAACTTAAACCTGATAATCCTGCAGCACCTTGAGTAAACCTCCATAAAAAAGAAAAAGTTAGACTCTCTCCTAGGGCAGATTGCCATTGTCTACCTCTTCTTCCCTTACCTTGAGTTTGAATATTTGCTGCAACCACTGAAGCATGCGGGTAGCCTGAGGGGACAGCTTTTGATAAATAATTATTAGTTGAATCAATAGAATCTAGTACCTTAATATTAAACCAACTACCCTCCTCTCCCATGGCATTTAATATAATTTTTTCATTTAACAAACTCACGGGTTGTTGCAACTTGTAGCCCTTACCTCTAACAGAAAAAATTTTAACGCCTATGCCTTCTGCTTTAGCAATTGCATTCCAAATTGAGACACGTGAGACATTAAAATGCTTTGCCATCATTTCACCAGAGTGGAATTTTCCGTCTCCAAGGTATTCAATAATTTCAAATAAAAAATTTGCCAAAAGATACCCTAATTAAATAATTTTAAAATCATAACACGCCTTTATAAGCCATAATTCAACTAAAGTTAATCGCATTCAGTTAAAATACTGCAATGGCATCAAACTCAGAAAATAAAATAGCAAGCTCGTCAAACTTTATAAGAGCAAAGATTGAAAAAGATATTTCAAATAATCTTTATAAAGATAAATTATGGAATAAAACACCTGGAAATAGTAAACATCAATCCAATGGAAAATTAGACGAGGCTAAAATTAGAACTCGTTTTCCCCCAGAGCCTAATGGCTATCTTCATATCGGTCACGCCAAAAGTATCTTTTTAAATTTTGGACTAGCGAGAGATTTCTCTGGTGCCTGTCATCTTAGATTTGATGATACAAACCCTGAGAAAGAGGATCAAGAATATGTTGATAGCATAATTGAAAATGTTAAGTGGCTAGGATTTGATTGGGATTTTAATAACGAAGAAAATCTTTTTTATGCAAGTAATTATTTTGACTATATGTATGACGCAGCGACTCTTTTGATAAAGTCAGGATTTGCATATGTTGACCAACAAAGTGCTGAGGAAATTAGAGAAAATAGAGGAACATTGACGGCGCCAGGAAAAGATTCACCTTGGCGTGATCATCCAATTGAAGAGCATTTAAAGTGGTTTAAAGAAATGCGGGAAGGTAAACATGCAGATGGCTCTATGATACTGAGGGCAAAAATCAATATGGCCTCGCCCAACATTAACCTTCGTGACCCAGCCATTTATCGAATTAAAAATGTCCCACATCACAGAACGGGTGATAAGTGGTCTATTTACCCAATGTACACATTTGCTCACCCCATAGAAGATGCTCTTGAAGGGATAACACATTCGATATGTACGCTTGAATTTGAAGATCAAAGACCCTTTTATGATTGGTTATTAAAGCGCTTAAGAGAAAATAATTTCTTTTCAGACCCACTTCCAAAACAATATGAATTTGCAAGGCTCAATTTAACTTACGTTGTCTTATCAAAAAGAAGATTAATTGAGTTAGTCGAGAATCAACATGTATCAGGTTGGGATGACCCAAGAATGCCGACTATTGTGGGGTCAAAAAGAAGAGGATATACCCCCAGTGGATTTAAATTATTTACTGATAGGATTGGTGTTTCTAAAGCAGATTCATGGATTGATTACACTATTTTAGAAGATTGCATGCGTGAGGTATTAAATGAATCTGCCCATCGTCGAGTGGCAGTTTTAGATCCTGTTAAATTAATTATTAACAATTTTTCCGATGATAAAGAAGAGGATTGCTTCGCTCCAAATCACCCCAAAAATAAAGACTTAGGCAAACGTACCATTAAGCTCACTAAAGAATTATGGATTGATAGAGAAGATTTTATGGAAGTGCCCGTTGATAAATATTTTAGATTATCGCCTGGCGCACAAGTCAGATTAAGATATGGATTTGTTATTGAATGCACTGGCTTTGAAAAAGATTCCGATGGAAAAATATTAAAAATATTTTGTGATTATTTGCCTGACACAAAATCAGGAACACCGGGTGCGGATGCAATAAAAGTAAAAGGCAATATTCATTGGTTATCATGCAAATATGCTGTGACCGCTAAGGTTAATTTGTATGATAGATTATTTAAAGAAGCTCACCCAGGTGAAAATAATAATTATCTGGACGATCTTAATCCCGATTCTCTAACGACTAAAGAAATTAAAATTGAAGAAAATTTAAAAGATATTAAACCGGGTGATCAATATCAATTTGAAAGACACGGTTATTTTATTGCTGATAACTTATCAGCACCTCAAAATATAATCTTAAACCGAACAACGACACTGCGTGATAATTGGCAATAATTTAAATTAAATTAAAGGCAATCGGAACTAGGACAGTTGTAACGCTATCTTTCATTGCTTCTGGTGGTACTGGAAAGGGTTTACTTTTTTCCATCATATTCATTCCCTCTTTATCTAACACTTTGTGACCACTGCTTTTTTGAATATTTTTAGAGATTAGTGAGCCATCACCTTTTATTTGAATCTCAATAACCACCTCGCCTTGCATTTTTCTTCTCTGAGCAATTCTAGGATATTTTTTATGTTTAGCAATATGTGCTCTTAGTAAATTACTATAATTACTCACTACTTGCGGATTCGGTGATGTTGGTATTTGCTCGTTTATCTGCGCTGATTCGGTAACTTCTACTGATTCTGTTATTGGCTCTACAATAGGTTCTGATATTGGTTCTACAATAGGTTCTGATATTGGTTCTACGATAGGTTGAGGTATCGGTTTTGGTATTGGTTTGGGTTTAATAATTGGTTTTGGCTTTGGTATTGGTTTGGGTTTAATAATTGGTTTTGGTTTTACTATAGGTATCACTTTAGGTGCTACTTGTTTAACTATTTCTGTATTAAAAATAATATCAACAACAGGTTTTGGAGTTAAATTTGAATTCGAAATCTCTAATTTCATAACAAAAAGTGCATGAATGATTAACGATAGGATAATCGCATGCGTTAAATTTAATTCGTTAAAAAAATTGTTACTTTTTATCATTTTTAATAATTTTCTCAGAGCACAACATTATAAAGAATTGCTCTACAAAATTTATGGAAATTTAATTTTTCAGGAAATTTTCCTAAATCAATGTTGCAAAAAAAAACCCCACCATAAGGTGAGGTTTTTTAATATTAGAAGCTTGGCAGTGTCCTACTCTCGCGTAGAAAAAACTACACTATCATCGGCGCAGAATCGTTTCACTGTCCTGTTCGGAATGGAAAGGAGTGGGGCCAATTCGCTATGTCCGCCAAGCAAACTTTTTTGAGTTATAAATAACTCATGTCTTTTTCAATATGTTAAGAAGTAAATTAATGTGTTTTGATTGCGTTTTGCTTTAGTGTCAACATAACCTTAATAAGTTTTAAGGTTATAGGATCAAGCCTCACGAGCAATTAGTATCAGTTAGCTTCATGCATTACTGCACTTCCACACCTGACCTATCAACGTCCTGATCTTGAACATTTTTATCCAAGGAATAGACACCATCTGAAATCACACCAATACCGCCGATCGGAGTTCCTGCTTTATACAGAGGAAAACCACCGGGATCGGCGGCCAATCCAAGCGGCGAACGATGAGGCCCAACGGTTACCCCGGCGCCCAGAAAACGTTGCGCAAAATCAGAACACGGCAATTGGCTGAATTGCACACCATAAAGCGGTCCCGCAGGCTGGTCAGTTTCCCGGGGATTAAAGTTTTCTTGAATGATTTGGCTGGCAGTTCGCGTGCTAAATGCATTGCCCTCACTCGATAAATAGGCCCCTGTTATCGCTTTGGCTATCGCCGCTAATGCATCGCCGTCCCTGCCTTGCGGTAAAACCACGCCGTCGAGTCCGCTGCGAACAGAGTTGGGAACAGTTGAGGTGATCTCTACTGCGCCACCAAATGGCCCCATTCTGTAGACCGCTAACACGTTTCCAACGCGGTCGACCACCGCGATTGTTGCATTAACCGATAGCGCATTGGCTTGATGAACCGCTTGGGCTACAACACGTTTCACCTCTGCAACAGACAAGAAAGAAGCCCCATCAACGCATCGTCCGTCACAATCAATTACAGGTGTTATTTGATTTCTTTCCTGATCTAGCGGATCACTGCCGCTGCCGCCTCCACATCCCGCGAGGATCATGCACGCGCTCAATAAAAGACCTGTTTTAAAATCGATCACGGGGTCACCTTAGCGTTCAGGGGCGCCGCAAGGGCACCTTTTGGGCTGGGCAAACGCCACCGAAAGGCCGGCGTGCCCTCAGTTTGATGAAAATCGTGACAAGTGATGCACGTTTCAGCGCTGTTGCCGCGCTCTGCATTATGACAAGTCACGCAAAGACCTCTAGTCGGCATCAGGACATCAGAAGAAGAATGCGAGACATTAGCCGCGTGACAGCCGATGCACGATACGGACTCATTGTTAATACCAGGAATATTCATATGGGATAAGTGATTATAGGTTGCGCTGCTGAACCAATTACTGGCCAGGCGCACAGGTTTCACAGACCATCGATTTTTCAACGAGGCACCTGTTTGCTCAGAGACTTCATGGCACAAGCCGCAGCCAGAGTCGCTAAACTGATGCTCAGCCTCTTTTAACAGCCATCGCTGCGAGAGGTTTAATCCGCCATAGCTATTTCTTTGAACCGCATACGACTGTAATTCAGCAATCACCTCTCTTACGTTGCCGTGCGGCAGCTTCAGCGTGGGATTGTTGATGTCATAAGTTAGCGAATGGCACTGTGCACAATGGGTCTCCATCTCTATCGGCAGGACCCGCCCGTCACTATTCTCAATTTTATGGCAATTAACACACTCTAGCGCTTTGCCATCGTTCAAAGCCAGTACACCTGAGGCACTCAGATGCGTTGCGTGCGGAAACTTCAGGTTTGAAACCTCCTTCGCAGGATCGTCTGGCGTATTGACCCTGTGCTCAAGCGTCCAAAAGCCTTCGGCAAACCCGGTTTCCTGGTAATGCCACAATGAGACCTTAAATGGCGGGTGGTCAGACAGAAGACCTCGCCCAATCACCTCCGCGTCAGGTGCCCAGTCCATCCGGCGAGCGTGACAATCTAAACATACTTGGGCATCTTGGTTGACCAACAAGCTCGGCTCGATATGGTCCTGATG
>ENA-OQVM01004340-OQVM01004340.1-marine-metagenome-genome-assembly--contig:-NODE-4340-length-14534-cov-7.097116_pt1 | contig 14534 bp, 13 predicted proteins | sample MGYA00237776_ERZ505498 | MGnify/ENA primary metagenome ERZ505498 (study PRJEB26159, sample SAMN06265151) | marine metagenome | isolation source: Helgoland LTER site | place: Germany:Helgoland, sampling... | reverse complement strand
TAGCCGGTTGTAAATTGGTTAATTATATAAGCTCCCAAATGTACAATCATTTTTTGGACTTTTATTTTACAAATATATCAGTCTAATGCGGCTTAAAATAAATGAGCACTGTTTAGTTGTGTGACTGTTTTAAGAAGGTTACTCTTTGGGGTCGTTCGTATTTCCCTTCTCTTGTTGATCTAAATAACTACCTACTCCACAGCCAATTGCGATGCCCAGACTTAGCCATAACCCAATATTATCTGTTAACACGCCAATGACACTCCCAATAGCGACTCCGTAAGCGGCACCTAATGTTATTTTTTTTTCGGGTTTCATGTGTAAGTGTTTGTAAAATTGAAAGGCTAAATTAGGCAATGAAATAGAATTAGGGGAATGTTTCATATCTATTCTCAATGCCCCAAATACAATCCCCATGGTAGCATAAGTTGTTTTTAAAAAGGTATATATTTGTGAACTTGCAGTTTTTACAAGTTTTTATATTTATAAATGACATCTTTAGAAAGAAAATTAAAAAACCCTGTGTGGTTCTCCTTAAATGAGACTCATAACAAGTTTATTATTGAATATGACGGTGTTCATTTTTACCATCCAGATGTCTGTACATTTGGAGCTTTTACGGATGTTTCTAAAACTGCTGACGCCCTAAATGAATATTCAAAACTATCTAGAAATTTCTTTTTAGTTTCAGAAAATGAAACTCCAATAATAGACACCAATACGGTATTTCTTGAAAAAAAAATAGAAGGCTGCCAGATGGTTTTAGAAAACTTAGTTCCTATTGAAATAACAGAAACTATTGTTTCTTTAACAGAACAGCACATCGACGAGATTTATGAATTGATTTGGTTGGTGATGCCAGGGTATTATCAAAAAAAATCGTTTGATATGGGTGATTTTTTCGGAATTTTTAAGGATGGTAAACTGGTTTCAATTTCGGGCCAACGTATGCAGTCAGATGACTTTATTGAGGTGAGTGCAGTGGTTACACATCCAGATTATACTAGAAGAGGATTTGCAAAACAGCTCGTAACACATACCACAAAAGAAATTTTAAAACAGAACAAACTTCCTGTTTTACATACGGATAAAGGAAATACGGCGATTCCACTTTACGAAAAATTAGGCTATAAATTTACCCGCGATATGAATTGGTGGCTTTATGGTAGGAAATGATTTTGTGGGTATACTCTCCGTGAATTGTTTCTAAGCTTTTAGTTTATAAATAAACGCAAATTAAAAAAGGGGCTATAATAGGTTGTTAGGGACCTTTACTCTTCTTTTTGTAAATCCAATAATTTTTTCAATGCAATTTTTGAAGGAAGTACTGTTTGATATTTACTTGTAAATATTTGTTCATTATTTTTTGGCAACGTATATTCAATTACAAAATCATTTTTTTCTTTACAAAGAATTAATCCAATTGTAGGTTTTTCAAATTTGGTTTTAACTTCTCGATCATAATAATTGACATACATTTGCATTTGCCCAATATCTTGATGTTTTATCTTACCAATTTTTAGATCTATCAGTACAAAACATTGTAGTAATCGATTGTAAAAAACTAAATCAATATAAAAATGGTCGATTCCAGAAGTAATACGAATTTGTCTTCCTACAAATGTAAATCCTGTTCCTAATTCTAATAGGAAATATTCAAGTTTATTAATTATTCGTTGCTCTAATTCACTTTCAGAATATTTAGAATTATTAGGTAATCCAATAAACTCTAAGATATAAGGATCCTTAATTAGGTCACTCGGTTTTTCGAGAATTAATCCCTTTTTTGATAATCCTTTTATACCTCTTTTGCCTTTGCTTAATAATAATCTTGTGTACAGTCCAGTATCAAATTGTCTGTTTAATTCTCTAACACTCCAACGATTTTTGGTGGTTTCTACTTCGTAAAACTTCCTTTCATTTTCATCATCTATTCTCATTAGTTTTAAATAATGAGACCAACTTAAAACAAATTCGTCAGACAGTGTCTGACCTTTTTGGTAGGCGAGATAAAAACTTCTCATTTGTTTTATATTTGTTGTCGAAAATCCTTTCCCGAATTCAGTTGTGAGTCTTTTTGACAATCCCGTTATTAGGTTTTTTCCATATTCAGCCTTTTTGTCTCCTTGTTGTTCCTTTTCAACAATCACTTTACCTATTTCAAAATAGGTGTCAACCATTGTCTTATTTACGTTTTGAATAACACGTTGTCTTGCTGAATTTAATAATTCAACAATTTGATTATACAGATAATTGTTCTGAAGTTTTTCATTCATTTTTCACTTGTTTGTAAAGGTTGTTTTTCAAGATCATCACAAACAAATTCATTTCAAAAAGGTCTCTATTTTTATCAATAAATCAGTTTACTTAAAAAGTTGCGATGATTTTAGATGTATCATATTTGGTACCTAACTCTGAGCCAAAATTACTAACAAAATTAATGCTCCCCACTCTTTTTATACATTATGCTCTATATAAATCCTTTCTCTCTGGCGGAAACTATTAGATGTCTATCATCCAGTTTTTTCACATTGAACACACGCTTAAGGTTTCGTTTTCTTTTTTCTATGGCTGCGATTGATAGTGGTAACAAATCTGGAAGATCTTTCATGCGTGTGCCAATCGATAATTCATACAATATTTTACGATCATATTGATCCAAGATAAAATCATTTAGAACTTGATCGCGAAGTAGTTTTAACACCGTTTTGCTATAGTAAGGAGGGTTGTTTATAACAATTCGAATGGTTTGTAAAAGCTCAAGAGGCGTAATGTCATTTTTTATTAAAAGCCCTTCGGGGTTGATATTTTTAAGAATACTATGTATACGAAAATTGTCGTTAAATGTGGTAGAAACTATGATTATTGGATTTGGCAATAGTTCTCTTATGAGCAATCCCAAATCTTCTCCTGAGAGAATTTTTCCATCCTTTGATTGTGGTAACTTCATGTCTAAAAACACAATGTACTTGTGCTTTTCTGATTTAAGAGCCTTCTTTATTAATTTACGTCCACTGTCACAATCATGTGCGGTTTGTATTGAAAAATTTACGGTCTCATTGTGTTTGCTGTAATAATTTAAAGCCGTTATGTAAGCTTCTGTGATCAAAGGGTGGTCATCTATTATAAGTACGAAATATTTTTCAGTTATCATGTTTTTTTGATTTAAATGGAATTTGAATTGTCAGTAGGGTGCCTTTAGTGGGTTTAGATAAAACAGTGAATTCACCATTTAATTTTTTTATTCTGGATGTCATGTTTCTCATTCCGATCCCTCTTGGTTTCTGTTTGGTATCAAAGCCAATGCCATCATCTTTAATTTCTAAGACTAATTTTAGCTTATCAACATTAAAAAACAGACTAACATTTTTAGCTTGAGCGTGTTTAATGATGTTTTGTAAAGCCTCTTGTATGATTCTGTACAAGTTGGCCTTAATGATCTGATTTATCTTTTGCCAATCAATTGATTCATCAAAGTCAAGTTCAAATTTAAAGTGACCTAGTTTACTTTTAGTTTCTAAAACCTCAGTAATAATACTCAAAAAATTTATTTGAGAGCTAGCAATATTATCACTTAATTCATGAGATACATTGCGTATTTCTTTTTCGATTGTTTGTAATTCTTTTAAATATAACTGATGTTGTTTTACGGTGTTTTCATCGCCTTCAATCACTAAAAACCCAAGGTTCATTCGCGTTCCAAATAATTGACCCAACACACCATCATGCAATTCTTCTGAAATCCGATTGCGTTCTTTAATCTTTTCGTTTTCTAATTTTTCTTGTTGATTTAAGCTGATTAAATAAATTTGTTCATTCGCCTTTTGCTGTTCATTTTCAAACAATAAGAAGTTGTGTCTTAATTTTTGACGCCAAATTAAAAATAATAACCCCAGTACTAAAAAAATCACTAAACCTATGACTGTAATCCATACCTTTTGTTCTGAAAGACGTTTGGTTTCTTCAATATATTCGTCGGTTTCAAATGCTATTCTGGTAAATTTATTTTGAATTTTTCGTTCTATAATTTGCAGACTATCGCTATATTCAATGTGTCTTTTTAAATAGGTCGCAGAATTTTTTGGGTCTAAAGTTGCTAAAATCGATAAGGACTCCAAATAGTCCCTGCTATTTCTGATTTCCTCTGCCAATCGATTGGCTTCTTTAGCAGCCGCGATCGCTTTCACGCTGTCTTGTGCATAGGTGTAATAGCGGGCTAAATGTATTTTACTGATGACGACAGCTCCTTTGTTACCCAAACTATCTCTAATTTGCAAGGCCTCGTTGAGTTGTTTTGAAACATGGAGGGTATCTTTCATTAACAATCTGCAATAGGCTCTATTGTCCAAGGCGCGGGCATAGTAATCTTTATTGTTTAGCTTTAAACGATCGTTTTTTAAGAGCGTATTAAAATTTTGTAACGCCTGAGTATAGTCTTCTTTTTTCAAATACGTAATGCCTATGTTGTTTAGGCTGGCTTGGTATTGGGTTTGGTTGTTTTTGAATTCGTCTAAATATTCTAAGGATCTATCATAATAATACAAGGCTTTGTCATATTCATAGATATCATTTTGCAGTGTACCTAAATGATCATAGCTTGAGTACAAAAATTTATAATCTTCGATCTGTTTAAATTTTTTAATCGCCATAAAGGTCAGCACTTCGCTGCCAGAATAATCTTTAAAACGCCCTTTGATAAACGCCATGCCATACTGCATTTTTGCAGATTCAGAAATATGGCCACTTTTGTCAAAATATTTATTTGCAGTATCAAAGTGGTGGTAGGCACTGTCAAAGACTTGTAATTGGTTATAGTAACTCGCATAATTCCAGTGACCATCTCCTATGGCAAACGAATCGTTCAGCCGAGTTGCTAAAGCCAAAGCTTCGGATGTTCGTTTTTTAAACAGTGTAATATCGCCAAGTCTTAAATTTCGAAATGCAATAGTGGTTAAATTTCTTACATGTGTCGAGTCAATCTGAGATGCTTTAACAATATGGTAGGCTTTTATTAAAAATTGCTTTCGTTCTTGTAAAGCATAGGAGGTGTTTTTGGATGCACGGATCCAAGTGGAAACACTGTCGTTACTTGAGGGAGATAAAGGATAGCCTGCTGTCTTAGGCGGATTGCCGCAGAACCGTACCACCAACAGGAAGACAAAGCAAAGAGCAAAAAATAGAGACAGGCGTTTTAGGTTCAAAAGAGGGGGCTTTGGTGCAAATTACTAAAAAAACCTCTAATAGATCCATCTATCAAAGGCTTTTTTTTATGAAGTTTCTAAGAATTATTCTTTGCTGCCATTATTAGTGTTTGCTGTTTCTTCACCTGTTGCTTGGATGTCTTCAACAGCATTGGTGTTTTGGTCGTCGTCTAAGGCTTGTGGTGAACAAGAGAATAAAATCAGTGTCAGTGCAAATAGAGAGAAAATTACTTTTAAAGTTTTCATAGTATAAATTTTAAGGGTTTAGTTTAGTTGTTTTTCAGTTTGCTATATAATACAGCATTGGTTTTCTAATTAATAAGGTGTCCAATTAATCGCGTATTAATTGGACTTGTTAGGACTATCCTGAGACAAATATAAACACATATTTAGAGGTTAAATACATATATTACAGTCTTTTAGTGTTTTTCTTGTTTTTGTTAGGGAAACCTTTATTTTGAGTAGGGAAACTATTTTAGTGTAAATAGTGAATTATCTGACAGTACTTTATTAATAGTGTTGATGTTGTCTATAAAAGTTTTGGTAAACGGTATTTTATGTTGATTTTTAATGATACACATCGATTTTCCAAAATGAATTCTAGAAATGCTGTTTATATTGATAATATAGCTTTTGTGGATTCTATAAAAATTATCAGGGAGTGACTCCTCAAAAACCTTTAGTGTTTTATAGGCACTGACCACTCTGCCATCTTCCATGAAAAAATCGGTTGTATTGTTATCGGCCTTCAAATAAAGAATTTTAGAAATATCTAAATAACGAAAATCTTTATTTGATTTTAGGCAAAGAGAGTCAACTTCTTTTGTGGGCATCTTTTTAAGAATTAATTCGAGATTTTTTCTGACAGAATATTCGGTTAATGGTTTTAAGACGTAAAGCGAGAAATTATATTTAAAAGCATCATATGCATTTTCTTTGGTTGTAGAAATCGCTATAAGACGGGGCATATCATTCAGACACTGGGATATTTCATAAAAAAATTCCAAAAAATTAATTTTAACAGACTCAATGTTTATGAAAATAATTTCAGGTTTGATTTTTAAAATAATATTTAAAGCTGTTTCTTGTTTTTCACCTACATGGCTAAATGAAGTTTGGTCAAAGTCATTTCCCACGGCTTGAATAATATTAACCACACTTTTGTCATCTTCAATAATTAAACATTCTATTGCCATAACTTATGTATGCAATTTAATCACTCAAAACGAAAAAAGCATTCATTTTTGTATTACTAAAAGTAAGGGAAAACCTTACTTTTAGAAAACGAGTATAAACGCTTTTTTTTTGTCAAAAATAGTTGCTGTAATTTACGTTTTTTTAGAAGTGACCTCCAGTTTTTTATGAGCGTTTTGAAACTTCAAAAACATTCAAATTTAATATTTTGAGTTGTTGTAATTAGCTCAAAATGCGTTTTATAAGTAAAAATGAGTTGCTACAAAACGTCAGTTTTTAGATTTTGACGTTCTGCCCATTCCGTCCACGAGCCGTCATAAATAGCCCTACTTTTATTAAATGCAATCACATTGGCGAGCATCACAATACAAGCGGTGAGCCCAGAACCACAACTAAAAACCAATTCTTTTTTATCGGAGTAATTTTTATCAAACAGTGTTTTTAGTTCCGATACAGATTTGAATTTCCCATTCGCCAGCACTTCGCCATAAGGAATATTAATCGAGTCGGGGATGTGTCCGCTTTTCAAATGTTTTCGAGGTTCATCAACACTTCCATTAAATCGTCCTTCTGAACGTGCATCCACAATAGTGAATGTTTTTGTACGTACGTTTTCCAAAACATCTTCATAGTATTTGATATATTTGGTTTGAAGTGTTGCCTTAAAATCTCCAAGTTTATACTGTTTAACTGCTCTGTTTTCTGTTGAAAAACTACTAAAAATCCATGCAGGAAGTCCGCCGTCTAATACAGAAATATCGTTATGTCCCATTGCCTGAAATAGCCACCAAACCCGTGGGCTCGAGTAGATTCCTAATGAGTCAAACACCACAATTTTTGAATTTATGTGGATGCCCAAGTTCTGGCATTCATCTTCAAACTGCGTCTCATTTGGGATTGTATTCGGAAACGGACTGTTAGGGTCGGAAAAGGTTTTTTTGAGATCAAAATACCGTGCTCCCGGAATGGTTTTTAGAAGCGTGTTTGGGGTATTCCTCTCTGCAGTCGCTCGAATACTCGCATCTAATACGATTATATCGGGGTGATTCAAATTTTGATGCAACCATTTGGTGGAAACTAGTTTGTTCATTTTGGGATTTAGTTGGGATTAAATGTGGTATTTTTTTTCTAACCGAGTTCTAGCTCTTTTTATAGTTAAGAGATTTACACAGTCTTATATCGGTTTTGAAGAATCAGATTTGGGTTCTAAGTCTGCTATAAATGTACTAAAAATAATGATTGTCACAAAAAAACGCTTGCATTTCTGCAAGCGCTTTTAAAAAATCTAGTTAAAGTTTACTTGAGAACAAAGATTTCTATAAAAGAAAATCTGTGCCCACTTGTCTATGACAAGTTCGTAAATTTAGTTTTTTGGTCTGTAGATCGCACCCGTTGCAAAATCAACGATTGTACCTGGCCAGAAAAGTAAAAGATCGGCAATTAATGCACCAACTCTAATTTCTCTTTGTTGTTCACCTGCAGCAGGCTTGGTTTTTTGGTGTGCCGTTACTTTTCCGCCAAAAACGGTAGCGCAACTTGTCATCATAAGTGCAACGAATCCGATTGCAACAACATTTTTCATTTTTTTCATTTTCAATGTAATTTAATAGTTATGGTTAAAATTGTTTTAATTCTGTTTTGGATACTCGATCATGAATCCCCATGGGTATAAATAAATAGGTAAAGAAATCAACGGGTATTAAGCGGCATAGAGTTCTTATAAGAACTCTTGAAAAACCAGGTTTTTCATCGGTATCATTGTTTACGACTTTTGATTTCGTAATCATTTTTCCAACAGTTTGTCCAGTAGTCCACTCCATAATAAAATAATACAGGTAGTACAATGGGATCATGATGTATTTCAAGTTTTCCTGTTCTACATAGTCCTTTAATAGAATTGAAAAAATAATTACAACCACAAAAAACAGTGCAGAGTCAATAAGGAAATTGTACAAACGGACGCGTTTCTTCATAATTTCTAAATTATAATTAGTGTACTCATTTAGGTTTTTGAAAGTTCAATACAGTCCATAGCAGTGCCATAGAACGAGGTTGAAACTTAAAAAATGAGGACTTCTGATTAACTATAATTCAGAAAGAAAGACAGTTAGTTAAATTGATTTTTTAATACGATCTCAATATAGTAAAAAAATGAATCAAAAAAAAACGCTTGCAGAATTTGCAAGCGTTTTGTAAGTATTAAGTAAAAGGAGTGATTAAATCTTAGCAGACTTTACCGTTTTAATGATACGTCCAGCAATTTTGTAAGGATCTCCATTTGAAGCAGGTCTACGGTCTTCCAACCAGCCTTTCCAGCCTTTTTCTACCGCAATAATTGGAATACGAATCGAAGCGCCTCTATCTGAAACTCCCCAAGAGAAATCGGTGATTGCAGCTGTTTCGTGTAAACCAGTTAAACGTTGGTCGTTAAACTCACCATAAACTTCAATGTGTTCTTTTACAACAGGTCTAAATGCTTCACAAATTTTAGCATATACCTCTTTATCTCCACAAGTTCTTAAAATCGTATTAGAGAAATTTGCATGCATGCCAGAACCATTCCAGTCCATGTCTTTTCCTAATGGCTTTGGATGGTAATCAATATAGTAACCATACTTTTCTGTCAAACGGTCTAATAAATAACGAGCAATCCAAATTTCATCGCCCGCTTGTTTGGCTCCTTTAGCAAACAATTGGAATTCCCATTGTCCAGATGCCACTTCTTGATTGATTCCTTCAAAATTTAAACCAGCATCAATACATAAATCAGCATGCTCTTCGACTAAATTTCTTCCGTGTGTATGCAATCCACCAACAGAACAATAGTACATTCCTTGTGGTGCTGGATAGCCTCCAATTGGGAAACCTAATGGCAATTGCGTTTTTGTATCCATGATAAAATACTCTTGCTCAAAACCAAACCAGAAATCATTGTCTTCATCTTCAATCGTAGCTCTACCGTTAGAAACGTGAGGCGTACCATCAGCATTCAAAACTTCGGTCATTACTAAAAACCCATTAATTCTTGCAGGATCTGGATAGATTGCAACTGGTTTTAATAAACAATCAGAAGCACCACCGGATGCTTGTCTTGTAGATGAACCATCAAAAGACCAATTCTCTAATTCTTCTATTGTTCCTTGAAAATTTTCGTGTTCTTCAACTTTGGTTTTACTTCTCATATTCTGAGTTGGATAATATCCATCTAACCAAATATATTCTAATTTAATTTTTGCCATAATTTTTTAAATGTTTAAAATAATCACAACAAATATAAAACTAATGATAGTTACTCTATTTTTTTAAGGGTATATTTTATTAACACTTATATATTTTTATTGAATACCCTATATTTTTAAGGGTTTCATTATATTTTTCATATTTTAAGCCTAGGTAAATTTTATATTTGTTAATAAATATTTTGTCTAAGGCTTATTTCTGCCGCTAATATTTTATTTTTGTACTAAGATTTTCATTTAAAACCAGTTACTTATGTCAACACTTAGATTTCATGCCCTCAAACAATCTTTAGACCGCCCCCCATCCCTAGTTGCTGAAGAAGCCAAACGATCCGAAATTTTCGGAGCCAATGTTTTTGGATTTAAAACTATGCGTCAATTTTTAACTAAAGAAGCTTTTAAAAGCCTCATGCGGGCTATTGATAAAGGAGATAAAATCAACCGTTCCATCGCCGATCAAATTGCCTCTTCTATGAAAGATTGGGCCATGGCCAAAGGAGTGACTCATTATACACACTGGTTTCAACCTTTAACAGGAGCTACCGCCGAAAAACACGATGCCTTTTTTGAAACTGTAGGCAATGGCGAATCTCTCGAACGTTTTGAAGGAAATCAACTCGTTCAACAAGAACCAGATGCCTCTTCGTTTCCAAATGGAGGCATTCGAAATACGTTTGAAGCTCGCGGCTATACTGCCTGGGATCCGACGTCTCCAGCCTTTATTTTTGGCACAACACTTTGTATTCCGACTGTTTTTGTAGCCTATACGGGGGAAGCTTTAGATTATAAAACTCCTTTACTGCGTGCACTGAATGCTGTCGATCACGCAGCGACCGATGTGGCTCGTTATTTTGATAAAACCATCAAAAAAGTAACTGCCTCCTTAGGATGGGAACAAGAATATTTTTTGATTGATAAAGCCTTAGTCGCATCGCGTCCAGATATAGAAATGACGGGGCGTACGCTTTTAGGACATAGTTCTGCCAAAGACCAACAACTGGATGACCATTATTTTGGAACCATTCCAGGACGTGCCTTAAATTTTATGCGCGACCTAGAAACAGAATCCATGCTGCTTGGAATCCCTGTAAAAACACGTCACAATGAAGTTGCCCCCAACCAATTTGAGTTGGCACCCATTTATGAAGAGGCCAACTTAGCAGTAGACCATAACTCATTAGTCATGGATGTGATGCAAAAAGTTGCCGACCGCCATCATTTTAAAGTCCTGTTTCATGAAAAGCCGTTTGCAGGTGTGAACGGATCTGGGAAACATAACAATTGGAGTTTAAGCACGGATACAGGTATCAATTTATTAGCCCCTGGAAAAACCCCAATGAGTAATTTGCAGTTCCTTACATTTTTTGTAAATACAATAAAAGCAGTTCACGATAATGAAGAATTGCTTCGTGCATCGATTGCATCGGCTAGCAATGATCACCGTCTTGGAGGCAATGAAGCACCGCCAGCAATTATGTCTGTATTTATAGGAGCACAACTTTCAAAAGTACTTCATGAACTGGAAGGGGTCACCAAAGGAAAATTATCACCTGAAGAAAAAACAGATTTAAAACTGAATGTAGTTGGGAAAATACCTGAAATTTTGTTAGACAATACCGACCGTAACCGTACCTCGTCGTTTGCGTTTACAGGTAATAAATTTGAATTTCGTGCCGTAGGTTCCACCGCCAATTGTGCCAATCCGATGACTGTTTTAAATTCTATTGTAGCACGCCAATTAATTAATTTCAAAGCGGAGGCTGATGCGCTCATCGCAACTAAAGGATTGAAAAAAGATGAAGCCATATTTAATGTTTTAAGAGAATACATCAAAACCTCCCGAAACATTCTTTTTGAAGGAAATGGCTATGGTGATGACTGGCAAGCAGAAGCCGAAAAAAGAGGGTTGAGTAATAATAAAAATACGCCAGAGGCACTTAAAATTAAAATTGCCCCTAAAAGCATTGCACTTTACGAAGGCTTAAACGTCATGAATAAGGTGGAAATCGAAGCACGTTACGAGATCGAAATTGAAGAATACGTACATATTATCCAAATTGAAGGGCGAAGTTTGGGAGATATTGCCCGAAACCATGTGATTCCAACAGCAGTTAAATATCAAAATATTCTGATAGATAATGTCAAAGGGTTGAAAGATATTTTTGGCGATGACTTTAAGAAATACGCCAGCGAACAGTTGGTATTGATTGCAGATATATCCCAACGCATCGAAGCGATTAACTCAGGAGTCACCACCATGACCAACGAACGTAAAAAAGCGAATACTGTTAAAGATACGACCAAAAAAGCATCAATTTATTGCAATCAAGTGAAGCCTCTTTTTGATGACATTCGTTACCATTGTGATAAATTAGAATTGCTAATCGACGATGAATTATGGCCATTAGCTAAATACCGTGAATTGCTGTTTACGAAGTAAGACAAAATGAGTATTAAGTACAGAGTACAAAGTATAAAGTACTAAGAATTAAAACGAAAGCTAAGAACTCTCACTATTGGGTCACAAGGGGCTTAAGCCCCTTGTTGTGCGTGTTGTCGTCTGTCTGTTTTTCATGAGCCTACTGAAGATAGTCTAGTCAAAGTGCTTGTTGAAGTGAAAAGTGTCGAAGTTTTGTTGTATTGAAGTACCGAAAAAAAGTTTTACATCTTTTTTTATTACATCATAAATTGACGTCATACATCATGGCTCTTGACTCTTTTTTCTTTTCTCTCTATTCTATTCTCTTGACTCTATTTTCTATTCTCTTTAGCCTTTTTCTTAAATACTTTCTTACTTTTGTATTTCAAATAATTTTTATGGGGAACGAGATTAGTAAACGCTACGCACAACGAGGTGTTTCGGCATCCAAAGAAGATGTACATAACGCGATAAAAAATATAGACAAAGGATTGTTCCCACAAGCCTTTTGTAAAATTGTGCCCGATCATTTAACGAACGATGAAGAGTATTGCCTCATTATGCACGCCGACGGTGCGGGGACAAAAAGTTCTTTGGCCTATATGTACTGGAAAGAAACCGGCGATATTTCAGTTTGGAAAGGAATTGCTCAAGATGCGCTCATCATGAATATTGATGATTTATTATGTGTAGGTGCGACCGATCATATCATGCTATCTTCCACCATAGGACGTAATAAAAATGTCATTCCGGGCGAGGTGCTTTCCGCTATTATCAATGGAACAGAAGAACTCATCGAAGATCTTAAGGGATTTGGAGTGACCATTCATGCGACAGGTGGCGAAACGGCAGATGTTGGTGATTTGGTAAGAACCATTATTGTGGATTCCACAGTTACTGCCAGAATGCCCAGAAACAAAGTGATTGACAATGCGAATATCCAGCCCGGCGATGTGATTGTTGGACTGGCTTCTTTTGGTCAAGCAACCTATGAAACATCCTATAATGGTGGGATGGGAAGTAATGGATTGACTTCTGCAAGACATGACGTATTTGGACATTATTTAGCAGACAAATACCCCGAAAGTTTTGATGCTGCAGTTCCTAAAGAGTTGGTGTATTCTGGTCGAGTGAAATTGACCGATGCAGTTGAAGATTCTCCTATTGATGCAGGTAAATTAGTATTGTCACCTACAAGAACATATGCACCGATTATCAAAACTATTTTAGAATCATATAATTCTGATTCAATTCATGGAATGGTGCATTGTAGTGGAGGTGCGCAAACCAAAATTCTTCATTTTGTTGAAGGTTTACACATCATTAAAGACAACATGTTTACAGTACCACCCTTGTTTAAGCTGATACAAGAACAATCCAGTACCGATTGGAAAGAGATGTATCAAGTTTTTAATTGTGGCCACCGTATGGAGCTCTATGTACAACCCGAAATTGCAGATGCTATAATAGCCATCTCTGAATCCTATAATGTGGACGCTCAAATTATAGGTTGCGTCGAAACTGCTAACTCCAAAAAACTGACCATTCAAAGCGAGTTTGGAACGTTTGAATATTAGTGGTGCTATTGAACAACTTTGAATCCATAAAAAAGAGTACTTTTGCAACATAATTCTTCAAGTACATGTTAGAAAAAATACAAATAGTTAAACAACGTTTCGATGAAATAAATGATTTGATCATCCAGCCAGATGTTATATCTGATCAGAAGCGTTACATACAACTAAATAAAGAATATAAAGATTTAAAAAAGTTGGTTGACAAAGGACTTGTTTATGAATCCTTGATGTCTAATGTCGAAGAAGCTCAAGAAATTATAAATGATGGGAGTGACGCAGAAATGGTCGAAATGGCCAAAATGCAAATGGAAGAAGCCAAGGCTCAAATTCCTGCCCTAGAAGAAGAGATGAGAGTACTCTTAATTCCAAAAGATCCAGATGATGCCAAAAACGTAGTCATGGAAATCCGGGCTGGAGCAGGGGGAGATGAAGCCAGTATTTTTGCTGGAGATTTACATCGGATGTACACAAAATATTGTGAATCCAAAGGTTGGAAAGTTGATATTGTAGATTTTAACCACGGAACCTCCGGAGGTTTTAAAGAAGTTATTTTTGAAGTCAGTGGTGAAGATGTATACGGAACCTTAAAATTTGAAGCTGGCGTACACCGTGTACAACGTGTACCACAAACAGAAACCCAAGGACGTGTACATACAAGTGCAGCCTCGGTGATTGTGTTGCCTGAAGCTGAAGAATTTGATGTACAACTTGATATGACAGAAGTCAGAATTGAGCGTACCACTTCCACAGGCCCAGGAGGTCAGTCGGTGAATACCACCTATTCAGCAATCAAATTACACCACGAGCCAACGGGAATGATTGTAAGCTGTCAAGATCAAAAATCATCTCATAAAAATTTAGAAAAAGCACTGAAAGTATTAAGGTCTCGTTTGTATGAAATGGA
>ENA-OQVM01004338-OQVM01004338.1-marine-metagenome-genome-assembly--contig:-NODE-4338-length-14541-cov-40.715985_pt1 | contig 14541 bp, 14 predicted proteins | sample MGYA00237776_ERZ505498 | MGnify/ENA primary metagenome ERZ505498 (study PRJEB26159, sample SAMN06265151) | marine metagenome | isolation source: Helgoland LTER site | place: Germany:Helgoland, sampling... | reverse complement strand
TCCCTTGACAACTACTTCCCGCACCAGCAGTACAGCCGTAGCAATGTTGTGATACGATAATATGCCTATTTTGTAACAATGTTTCATTGTAGTCATTGATGTGCTGCACTTTACTCGCTACTTTTAAATCAAGCATTTGGTTAAAATCGCAGTCATATAGCCAGCCATCCCAACTTACTGATATTGTGTTTGTGCACATGACGTTGGCGACAGCCTCAGGGTTATAAGCTTCAACCAAGGCGTACATGTAATCTTCATAATTGTCAGAAGCAATGAGATAATCTAAAAATCTCGAAATTGGCAAATTTGTTATAGCGAATAAATTATGAAAATGAATATTAAAATCTTCTTTTAGCGCCCTCTTAAAATCCTTTTCCATAGATGCTTGGTTACTTGGTAAAAAGGCTCCTGATGGGTTGTATACTAAATCTAGCTTGAGATTGCTGTTGGGCATGCCATATCCAATAGCATTTAAACTTTTTAAGGCACTTATAGATTGGTCGAAAACTCCGCTTCCTCGTGGTTTATCAGTTTTCCCTCTTGTCCAGTGTGGCATCGAACTTATGACATGCACATTGTATTTTTTAAAAAAATCAGGTAAATCATGATATTTCTTATTAGCGCGGATGATTGTTAAGTTTGATCGGACAATAAAATCTTTTATACCAACTTTGGAAGCTTTCTCAACAAACCATCTAAAATTTGGATTCATTTCTGGAGCACCACCTGTTAAATCCAATGTATGTGCTCCTGTGGTTTTAATAATTTTAAGGCACTGAAGCATGGTCTCTTTCGTCATAATTTCTTTTCTGTCAGGACCAGCATCTACATGACAATGTTCACATACTTGATTGCACATGTAGCCCAAATTAATTTGTAGAATTTCTAATTGTTTTGGTTTTAGTGGAAAGCGGTTAATTTCTGAAATCTTCTCTTTGAAAGTTGGTAATTCACCAGATTTAAATAGGCCGTCAGATAAAATTTCTAATTGCTTATTACTCTCTGCTAGAAGACTTTCACGTTTGTGTAATGATTTTAACTGTTTCATTAGATGTCTTAACCGTCAAGTTTGTTTACTTTATTCATCATCTGAACACCATGTACCAAGACAGCACCACTTTTAATGGCAGACCCAACATGAACAGCTTCCATCATTTCTTCTTTTGTGATGCCTCTTTGTAAGCCGTCTTTCGAGTAAGCATCAATACAATAAGGGCATTTTTCGGTATGTGATACAGCGAGGGCAATCAGTGACTTTTCTCTAGATGTTAATGCACCTTCTTCAAAAACTGAGTTGTAATAATCAAAAAATTTTGTTCCTAACTCTTCACTCCATTCTGTGATTTTACCAAATTTCCGCAGATCAGATGGCTCATAATATGTTTTAGACATGTATTAAAAAATTATAGTTTTTAGATAGGTGTAAAATATAAAAAACATTACGGTTTTGTTGTTAAAAAATGCATAAGCTTGAAGAAGTTAACTTTTTTAAAACGTTGTGTTTTATTTAGGCAGTTGTAAATTAAAATAGACATGTTACGATTAAATAAATGAAAATTAATGATGTAGAACTTTTTTGTTCATTGTAATATTTACTATTTTTCATTTTTTACATAAATGGTACAGCAATCGTTTATCCATCTTATTTTAAGGTTATTAACGAAGCTTGAAAAAATATAATTAGTAGTAAATGCATAATTTAAAGGTTCTTTTGGTTGAGGATGACATGATTGAGGTTATGAAATTAACTAGGGCGATTTCAACGTTACAATTACCACATAAAATCATTGAAGCCGGTCATGGTGAAGCAGCCTTAGAATTATTAGAACAGGACAAATTAAACCCTGATTTAATTTTATTGGATTTAAATATGCCAAAAATGAATGGTATAGAATTCTTAAAAAATATCAAAAACAACATTGATTTAAATTACATTCCAATTATTATTTTCACAACTTCCAGTAATCCAAGAGATTTACAAGAGGTTTACCGCATAGGAGTTTCTGGCTATATTCTAAAGCCATTAAAATATGAAGATTATGTTAAAAAAATTGATAGCTTATTTAACTATTGGGGTATGAATGAACTGAGAAATTTTAAATAGCAACAGCCATGTCTATGGCGCAATGAAGTATGATGAGGTATTGTATAAATTTTATATTTTTTTGAGTTGATAAAAAAATGAATTTAAAGGAAATCCATAAATGGGAAAAGGCACTCGCTCAAGAGAAAGCATCAAGAAGATCTGCAGAAAAGATTTTAGAAAAAAAATCTGCAGAATTAAAAGAAGTTAATCGCAAGCTTGAGGCCTCCCATGCAGAATTACTTTCACTCTATGATAAAACGCATTCTCAACTTCAAGGAGTTTTTGAGAATATTGTTGATGCTTATGTCATTATGGATTTGTCTGGGAATATTTTAAAAATGAATGATGCAGCTGTCAACTTATTAGAATTTGACACCGCCTATGACGAAAGAAATTTAATAACACTGGTTGATCCAGACGACGCGTCTAAAATCATCCCCTCATTCAAAGAACTTATTAAAAATGGTTCAATCACAAATTTTATCATTAAAATTTTAACGGCAAAAGGAAGAAGTAAAAGCGTGCACATAAATGCAAGTATTATTTATGAAGATAAAATTGCTGTTGGTGCACAAGGAATTGTTAGAGATATTACATCTGATATTGAGAAAGTATTTGTTATTGAAACACTCAATAATGTTGCAAAAGCAATTTTGGGAAAGGTAGATATACACGAAATTGCTTCTGTAATTACCAGTCATATAACTCAATATCTTAATACTGAAGATTGTGTAATTTATGTTGTAAATGAAAAGCGGCAAACGTTAGAACAAATAGAGGCATACGGAAACAAACTGAACGAGTTTAATGAAATTAAGAATAAAATTGAAATACCTTTGGGCCAAGGTATTGTGGGGACAGTGGCAAAAACTGGAAAATCAGAACTTATAAAAGATACGAGTAAAGATGATCGCTACATTATTGATGATGATATTCGTTATTCAGAAATTACAGTTCCTATTATTAGTGATGGTAAAGTTATTGGTGTTATTGATTCTGAGCATCTTTCTAAAGATTATTTTACCAATGAACAATTATTGATGTTGGAAAATATTGGAAGCCTAATTGCTATGAAAATCAAGAGCGCTATTAATTTTCGAGAACGTCAAAAGGTTGAATTAAAAAATATAAAGCTTCTTGAGGAATTGGAGAAAAGTAATGAGGCACTTCAAGAATATGCCCATGTGGTATCACATGATTTGAAATCTCCCTTACGAAGTATAAATGCATTAATAAGTTGGATTCAAGAGGATAATAAAGATGTTTTTGACACATCTAGTCTTGAGAATTTTGGCTTAATCGAAATGACCTTAGAGAAAATGGAACAGCTTATTTCTGATATCCTGTTATACTCAAGTATTGGTTCTGATGACACAGAAAAACAACATACAGACGTGAATCAGGTGGTAAAGGATTTGAAAAAAATTCTTTTTATCCCGAGACATATAAAAGTTGATATTCTAAATAAACTACCGGTAATCGTAGGAGAAAGGGCTAAACTTCAGCAATTATTTCAAAATTTAATTAGTAACGCAATTAAGTTTAATGATAAAAACAAAGGTTTCATTGAAATTGATGTTTTAGAAAAAAAGTCTTTTTATCAGTTTTCAATAAAGGATAATGGTCCAGGTATTGAAAAAAAATACCATGATAAAATTTTTAAAATTTTTCATTCTTTAAATGCGAGTAATTCTTCATCTGGGATAGGATTAGCGATCGTGAAAAAAATTGTTAATTTGTTTAATGGCGAAATTTGGTTAGAATCAGAATTGAATGAGGGTGCGACGTTTTACTTTACTCTTAAGAAATAATATGGAACAACCTAATATATCATACATTCAGAGCATGTCGGGAGGTGATAAAAATTTTGAAAAAAAATTACTTGACATCATAAAATTAGAGTTTCCAACTGAAATTCAAGCTTATTATAATAGTATGAGGATTAAGAATTTTAATGATGCTTCCGAAATAGTACATAAAATTAAGCATAAAATTAGTATTTTAGGCCTCGAAGAAAATTATAGAGACGCGAAGGCCTTCGAACATGGTTTAAGAAAGGGCGATGTGGCACTTCAATCAAACTTTGAGACTACATTAATGATTATAACTGATTTTCTTAAAAATTTTAAATAATGAATTGTATTATTATTGATGATGAGCAGACTGCAAGAGCAATAATTAGTCAACTTTGTTCTGAAACAAATGACTTAAACGTGGTAGAGGAATTTTCTAATGCACTTCAGGCTATTAAATATTTAAATCAGCATGAAATTGACTTAATATTTTTAGATATTCACATGCCAGATTTTACAGGGTTTGATTTTATAGAAACACTAAAAAAACCACCAAAAATAATTTTGACAACATCAGATGATCACTTTGCGATTCAAGCATTTGAATATGAATGTATTGTTGATTATTTGTTAAAGCCAGTAACGCCAGAGCGTTTTAAAAAAGCAATTCATAAGGTAGCGGGTGAAATAAATATTTTAAATAATAAAGATGGTGTACAAAACTTTGATTCGAATTCAGCACATGATTTGTATGTAAATATTGATAGAAGACTTATAAAAATAGATATCCAAAAAATATGTCTTGTTGAAGCAAAAGGAGATTACATTAATATAAAAACAGAAACAGATAGTTTTAGAGTGCACTCGTCATTAAAAAAAATAAAGGAAAAACTTCCAGAGCAACTTTTTGTTAAAGTTCATCGATCATTCATTATTAACATTGAAAAGATTATTGATATTGAGGATAACAGTGTCTTAATTAATAAGGATGTCATTCCTGTTAGCCGATCAAATAGATCGGATTTGATGAAGCGCTTAAATTTGCTTTAAACCTTTCTTCAACGTCAAAAACTTGTAATTTAAAGATGAATATGTGTATTGTGGCGAAAATTACTGTGTCCATATCTTTGGATTGTTATTTTTGCTCAGATTCTTTCTAACAATTATTAATAGCATAAAAGAGGTTACATTTCGGTGTAGCCTTTTTTTATTTCCAATGTTGAAGCTTTTTTTACAATAGCTTACAATTATATGGCATCTCGGCCTTAAAAAGATTGGTTGTTTAGTCTTCAAAAATCATGTCAACGACAAGCTAAGTCTACCTTATCTCTGGTATTTATAAATATTTTTAGAAAAGAGAAAATCGAATTTAGTAAAAAAAGAAAAGAGTGAAGGCGCAGAAGTCATCCCTAACAAATATGCTTCACTCTTTTGAAATCTAATATTAATAATAATTAATTCTTAAGGAAATTAACCATTAGAATTCAAATGTATAGATTAGGTACAGATGGATATCTTTATTTTAGGTCAATAGTCTGTTAATATAGCTGAAGTACTAATAACTATAGGTGAATTGTTTATCAGGGTCTACTGTGATTTATTGTTGATTATAAAATTAACGGACTACCTGATAGTTGTTGGCTTATATGACTTATGTCATATAATTTAAGATTTTAAAGTTCTTAATTTGATTGTTGTTATATGAAACAAGACCAAAGACAAAACGATCTGCTTAAACACCCAAACATGTGGGTAAATATAGTCTCAAATGACTCGAGCCACGAACGCTATGTATTGAGTAGTGATAAAATTTTTAAGCGTTTAACTGAATCTGTTCAAAACGAGACGTTAATTATGTCTCAAAAACAAATGCCGCAACTGATGCGATGGCTACTAGTTTTTCCAATGACTATCCATTTCTATGTTGAGTTGTGCATGAAGTATTTTAAGGACATAAAATTTAGTTAAAATAACAAGACCTTATTTGAATAGTACAAATATTGATTAATAGCGAAAAAAGGCCTTCAGAGATGAGGGTCTTTTTTTTGATTTGGTCTTTATAACATCAAGATGCACTCAAACAATAAAGAGTTGCCCTTTCAGGAAATAGGTGATTATCCGTCAACTTATTCACCAACTAGTATTCTGTGTTGTCTTATTGAAGGACTTGGATATCGATATTACTGAGCTACTGCTTCTATCAATCAATCTCATCTAGATTACAAGCCAAGTGATGATAGCTGGACCACATTGCAAATTATTGAACATATTTATGGCCTGTCGTTAGGTTTAATATCTACCTTCAACAACAAAGAATTTGATTTTACTCAGGATGGTTTTAATTATCTTGAATAGAGAGAAAAAACGCTGCATAATTTCCTATTTGCACATGATAAATTAACGGAAGGTCCCAAATTAAATAAGATGATAATAAAATTGAAATGTACGGCAATCATATGATATTTCAGTTTTGAAATCATATTAATGGTCCAATTTCGGATGCTAAATGGCATTGTGGTCAAGTGGCAACAAGAGAAGAGCCAGTGGGAATCCAATTGATTCAAAAGTGAATGTATTCATTGGAAAGACAATGTCGTAATACAAATGGACTGCCGCTAAATAATTGAACAACTTTGTAATTCAAAAAACAAGTTCATAGCAAAAAAAAGGATGATCACTTTGCAGAGGAAAATAAATAGTTCCTAAGCGTTTGTATCCTCTAGTTTCGTAAAATTTTTGATTACGATTATTCCTCGAGAAGGTATCTAATCTAACAGATAAATACCCTTTTTCTTGAGCAAATTTTTCGGCAAAGGTCATAAGTTGCTGGGCAACACCTTGCCCTTGAAAGGTAGGATGCACAGCTAAACGATGAATGTATATGTTGTGATCTTTGGTAAACCATTGTATTGGAACATATTCATCATCTTTTACAGGTGTTAACACAATGCAACCGACTACTTTTTTATTGTGCTCGACAAGATATAATTCAGAACGTTTCACGTCATTTTCAAACGTTTTTCGATTAGGATATTGGTCGTTCCACTGATAGATTCCTTGATCAATCATGTAAGTTGCACAGGCCTTAGTAATCCCAAGAATTACATCAATATCATCAAAGGTGGCCTTTCTTATCATTAATTGTTTGGTCCGTTAATGTTAAAAGAGGATAAAAACTCCCAAATTAGTGAACTTGTATCAATATCAGCGTTATCAAACCAGGTATGCCCACCTCCATACACCTTAAAATGTTTTACGATGGATTCGTTTGTCCCATTGTCAAAAGTAATTTCATCGACAGTGATATTATTGTTGAGATCTACATCGTTTAAACTTACAATCTGCGGAGTTTCGTTGCATGCGTTGTTGCTTACCCAGTAATTTAAAACCGTCTCAATGGGGGTGGTCCAAGACTCAAAACCATTATATGAGACAACCAAATCATTTGTTCCATGTATTTGTAGCACAGGAACTTCTCTTACAGGGTCGCAATTATCTAAAGTCTCAGGAGTCATAGATCCAGTTACCGAAGCGATTGCGGCAAACGTATCACTCATTTGACAAGCTAATAAAAAACTCATAAACCCTCCGTTTGACATACCTGTAGCATAAATTCTATCTTCGTTAATATTATAGCTGTCTTTCATGGTAGTGATTAAAAAATCAGTAAAAGCAATGTCATCTGTTGTGCTATCAGATGTCCACCCACCCACATTCCAATGTGAGATTCCGAAAAGAGGACTACCTTGTGGATAAACCACAATAAAATTTTCTTGGGTGGCAATGTCATTAAATCCTGAATAGCTCATTAAAAACAAATTGCTACTTCCATAGCCATGAAAAGCAAACAATAAGGATGTTGGGATATCTGCATCATACGATTCTGGAATATAAACAAGGTAATTACGGTTGAGACCTTGAAATAATACACTATATTCATTCACGCCATAGTTAATGGAATTTGATGTGTTGAAACTAATTTCATTACCATAAAAATCACCAAGACTATTTGAAATAAAGGTCCTTGCATAATACTGCGTGTTGGACTCTAAATTTTGAAGTGTTGTACTAATTTCTGAGTCATAGAGATTTATTAATTGATCATTGGTTGAAGGGGAGGGTGAACTTGCGTAGACAAATCCCCGTCTCTCGCCGAGTGCAATATCGCAACCTTCAGATACTGCGCTTATGGTACCTGATATATTAGCAGATGATACTGTTATGTCTGTGGCAGAAAAGGTTTGTAGGGATGGTTCAAAAACACAGTTGATGGATTTATTGTCTTTTTCGCAAGATAAAAATACTACTACTACTAAAAAAAGTAATGCGCGCATGAGTTTATTGTGATTTATAAACGAAGCTACAATATTTTAGTGAATTGATAATTAAAGAAGAGGATACTACGGTTTAGTTGTTACTTTACTTAGTTGTATAATTGAGATTATGAGGATAACCATACTCCCAAGGGTTCTTGACAAAAACTCTAATTGACTCATTGGCTCGCCTTGATAGCCAAAAGTGTATAATAAGTTTAATGAAGCTATTATAATTACAAAAATCAGTATTAGTTTTTTCATACTTCAAATATAATTAAAGTAAGTTTAACCTACTTACGAGGTTTAGAAATAGCTGAACTGAAAGAAGAGGATATGCCTATGGTTTAGTTATTCTTTTCATAATTGTCATATAGATATAATGGTAGGGCTAATGAAAAGCCAACCATAAATAAAGAAATCAAATACTTTATGAACTGATTTTTACTGATTGCTTTTACTCTTAATCTGTAAATAAGAAAAATAAGAAAAGATGTGGCTGCAATAGTTAAATCAGCTATTAAAATAGTCATTGCATAATTCTGATGAATTTGTTCAAAAAATAGTGAAGTAGACCATTCCCAATTATTTGCTTCAATAAATTTAAAGATGTAATAGTAAGGGAAAGCTATTCCTACAATGCACAATATGGCAAATACTTTTTTCATAAAATAAAATTTGTAAAATTAAAGAATAATTACACTCAATAAAACAATACTTACAAGCCTTACAGATATGTAGGGCTTTTTAATTGTATAACGTTTATTTTATATTTATTTAACATTAGAATACCTGTTTAATGGTAATTTTGTATTTAGTTAGTTAATACCTGAATCAGTCAGTTATTTAAAAATAAGGTTTATCTCAATTGGTAAGCCTTTTTTTATGCCATTTTATTGAATAATAACAGCTGTACAATAAGTATAAAAATCAATGATTTAAGTGACTTTTCAATGAATTCACTAAATATCAGTACTTAAAATCAATCTTTTGAATTCAACTAAAATCAAAATTGCTGACTAAATACTGACTAAATTAGATATAAAAAAACCGTAAAATACTGTTTATAAGCATTATACGGATTTTATATGTACACACCCCACTCCAATTATCGAACTTTTTCTTGCAAGATTTAGATAAGTTAAACGCTTTTGAAGAACACTTAAAATGGTTTTAAATAACTCAATCTTTTTTAATAAAGCGTCTGTTTTATACTTCGCGAACCTTTTCTTGCTTAAAGAATATATCTCCTTTAACTTCTTTCTATATTCTAAGACTTAGAATACCTATTTATGCTATTATAGATTGGTTTTTAGACAGCATTAAACCAGCACGAATAATTGTTATGGTGCGTGCATTTTGATTGTACTTTGCTCTCAAAACAAAGTAATTATAACAACCTGTAATATTATTTTTATCGGATAACATATATAGATTTTTAACATAAAATAAGCCTGAAAATTTATGCGCGATATTAAGATATTATAAAATGAACTAAAAGGCTAACACCGTTACAAGAAACATATTATGTGTTATAAATTGAACCCCAGAAATATAAAGTTACTTTCAAATTACAAAAAGTGATGTTTTTGACAAAAAATTAAAAAAAAAGATGTTTTATTAAAAATTTAACTTTTGTCTCCACAAATTATAAGAACTAATATTACCCTTATTTTCATTTTGAAGAATATTTATTATTAAATAGAAAAAAAATTAATCCTATAATTATCAATAATGAAGATACTATTTACATTTATAATATTAACCATCGGTTTTACAGTTAGTGCTCAAATTGCTACCAGTAGTACAACAAATAGCGGAGCCACTGCTTCTGCGATTGGACTACAAACAACAGCAAGTGGAGTTGCTTCTACAGCAATGGGGCGTGAGACATTAGCAAGTGGACACTACTCTACAGCTATGGGGCATCTAACAACAGCAAGTGGGGAATCATCTACAGCAATGGGACGTGAGACAGAAGCAATTGGAAACTACTCTACAGCAATTGGATTCCTAACAAATGCTGATGGAGGTAGCTCTATAGCAATGGGGCGTCAGACATTAGCAGATGCATTATACTCAACGGCTATGGGGCATCTAACAACTGCAAGTGGTGAATCATCTTCATCAATGGGATATCAAACAACAGCCAGTGGAGACTTCTCTACAGCTTTAGGCTATCTAGCAAATGCCAGTGGTGGTTCCTCTACAGCAATGGGACGTTCTACATCTGCAACAGAATTATATGCAACCGCAATGGGACATGAGACAACAGCAAGTGGTAATTCTTCTACAGCAACAGGATATAAAACAACGGCAAGTGGAGCTTCCTCTTCAGCCATGGGGAAAGAGACAACAGCAGGCGGCGATAATTCAATTGCTATGGGTTATCTCACATCAGCATCTGGAGGTAGTTCTATAGCAATGGGGCGTTCTACATCTGCGAGTGAGTTGTACGCAACCGCAATGGGTCATGAGACATCAGCAAGTGGAAATTCTTCTACAGCAACAGGATATCAAACAACAGCAAGTGGATCTGCCTCTACAGTAATGGGAAAAGGTACTATAGCTAGTGATTATGGTTCTCTTGTGATTGGCACATACAATTTAAGCGGTTCAACGGTTACTGTTGACGGAACACTGCCCAATATTGGAAATACTGCTTTTGTGATCGGAAATGGCACTAATGCTGTAAAATCTGATGCCTTTAAAGTAATGTATAATGGAAACGCTACTGTTAGTAATGACTTAACAGTAAGTGGCGATGTTGTGATTTCATCAGATGCAAGACTCAAAGCAAATATTATGTCTTTGGGCTCTACGCTTGCCAAACTACTGCTAATTGATGGAAAGACCTACACAATGAAAAAGAACGGCAAACAAAAAATAGGTGTATTGGCTCAAGACATACAAAAGGTATTTCCAGAACTGGTTACAACAGATGACAAAGAGATGTTAGCGGTAAACTATCAAGGGCTTGTACCCGTGCTTATTAATGCGCTTAAAGAACAACAATCAGAAATAGACGAATTAAAAGAAATGTTTAAAGAATTAATTACCAAACAAAAATAACATCACAATTAATTATGAAAAAAATACTTATACTTTTAGCAGTAACTATCGCATGTAGTATGAATGCACAAAACAATACTAATATTGGAACAGAATCTCTGAACTCCATCACTTCAGGTACTGATAATAGTGCATTTGGATATCAATCTCTAAAATCTAATACCACTGGTTCAGATAATACTGCAGTTGGAGCAGAATCTCTAAAATTAAATACTACAGGCTACTGGAACAGCGCATTTGGATATCGATCTCTAAGATCTAATTCCTCAGGGCGGAATAATTCTGCATTTGGAAATCTATCCCTAGAATCCAATTCCGAAGGGGATCATAATTCTGCATTTGGTGACTTAGCTTTAGAAGATAACTCAACAGGGAATCATAATACTGCAGTTGGTTCTGGAGTTTTGAAGAATAACACCACTGGAAGCACAAATACAGCAGTTGGGACCCGATCCATGGAAACGAACAATTCAAGTGGCAATACTGCAGTGGGGTATCAGTCTTTAGCTGGCACCAATTGGGTGATGTCTATCACCAATGCGAATTACAACACCGCACTGGGTTATCTAGCATTACAAAAAAACGAAGGGACTAGGAATGTCGGAACTGGGGCTCATAGTCTACAATTGAACACCTCAGGGGTCGACAATACTGCAACTGGATTTTATTCTTTAAATAGTAATACGACAGCGAGTTATAATACTGCATATGGGTCCCAGTCTTTATCCATTAATACAGGTGCTAAAAATACTGCATATGGGTATAGATCTTTAGTTAACAACACTTCAGGGGCTAATAATACTGCATTTGGTTATAAAGCAGCGGCAAGCGCCGATAATGCTACTAATCAAACCGTTATTGGATATGAGGCTACTGGGCAAGCAGATAATTCTGTAGTTCTTGGAAATGACGCTGTAACAGCAGTTTATATGGGAGAAGATTCTGGTGCTAAAGTGTACGCAGGAGAAGGCAGTTTTACTGGAAATATGACAATAGGTGGCGATGTTGTGATTTCATCAGATGCAAGACTCAAAGCAAATATTATGTCTTTGGGCTCTACGCTTGCCAAACTACTGCTAATTGATGGAAAGACCTACACAATGAAAAAGAACGGCAAACAAAAAATAGGTGTATTGGCTCAAGACATACAAAAGGTATTTCCAGAACTGGTTACAACAGATGACAAAGAGATGTTAGCGGTAAACTATCAAGGACTTGTACCTGTGCTTATTAATGCACTCAAAGAACAAGACAATAAGATTTCAAGATTAGAAAATTTAGTAGAAAAATTAATATCTGACAAATAAAAAATCATGAAAAAGCTAACACTATTACTTTGTTTTGTCTCCTTTTTGATAAATGGTCAAAACCTCACAGTTGCTTCAGGTAAAAGTTTTACGGTTGAAAAAACTGGTGCTTTGACAATGAGTGGAAATTTCTCAAACAGTGGAGTCTTTATATTAAACTCAGATTCTGATGAATTTTCATCCATCATAATTGGTGGGTCTGTAGATGAAGTCAATGGAAATATAACCTATAATCGTTATGTCAATTCTGTAGGTACTAATGAATGGGATTTAATAGGCTCTCCTGTAAGCGGGCAATCTATTAACTCATTTGTTACTGCAAACGCTTCAACTTTAGCCACTAATGGCACTACCTACGCGATAGGGCCTTACAACAATGCAACCAATTCTTGGACAAACTTAACTAGTGCTGATTTAGAAGGTGAAATTTTCTTTTCTATTGGCATGGGTTTCCAAATGGCTTCTGAAAGTGGTGGAACAGGGATTTTGAAATTCACTGGAAATCCTGCTTCTACTACTCAAACACAAGCAATTATTAATAATGATGCTGCAAATTCAGGCACAGGAACAAGATGGAATTTAGTAGCTAATCCTTTCCCTTCATACATACACGCAAATGCCAGCGCAGATAGCTCACACAACTTTTTAACGGTTAATAGCGATAAGCTTGACGATTCATATGAAGCCATCTATGGTTACGATGCAGATGGATCTGGATATACAGTTTATAATAACACTAGTGCTGCATTAAACCTTGCTCCGGGACAAGCATTTATGATAGCATCTGACAACACAAGCACTGATAATATATCTTTTACAACAGATATGAGAACAATGGCTGGTGGAGATGATTTAATTCTTGGAAGAATTATGCAAGACTCTTATGGACTAATTCTTAGTATTTACAAGGGAGATACTGAGATAGATCAAACGAAATTCTATTTTAAAGAAGGGCTTACTCTTGGTTTAGATCCCGGTTATGACGCTGGTCATTTTAACCAACTAGCAGCTTTAACATCTCGGTTAGTAGAAGAAGATGAAGGAGTCGGATTTGCTATAAATTCAATGGGACTAGAGAGTATTGATGATGTCGTAATTCCTCTTGAAGTTAATAGAGAGTCCGGAAACGGATTCAGAATAAGTATACACACCAATGATATTTATGAAGGTACAAATATTTATTTGGAGGATAATGAGCAAGGAACAGTGACACTTTTAAATGAACAAGACTTTGAGTTAACACCTCAGGATAATTTAAGTGGAGCAGGTAGATTCTTTATTCACTTAACTAATACTTCTTTATCTATCGAAGATGATATAGAAACCCATCTTTTAAATGTATATAAGGCAGATATAAATAACTTTATTACTATAGAAGGCACAGCCAATCAGTCGAATCAGATAAACTTAAGAATCTATAACATTCTTGGCAAAGAAGTGGTATATAAAACTTTAGAAAATAATATTAATACACAGACAATTTCAACACAGGGGTTGGCTACGGGCATATATGTTATTAAATTAAAATCAGGAAATACCGTATTGACTAAAAAACTTATCATAAATTAATATGAATAAAGATCCTAAAAATAACGAAGAAACTGCTCCTTCCGGAATTACTAGAAAGGATGCTATAAAGAAAATGGGAAAGTATGCAGCGCTTAGCGCTATTAGTACTTTTATTATACTAGATCCAAAAAAGGCACAGGCTCAATCTGCTTCTCCTAACTCGGGAGGTGGCAGTGGCTCAGATGATGGCTCAGATTTGGGAAATGAAAATCCTCCAGACCCTGACGGTTGGGATGATTAGTCTTGTTCTGAAAGAATGTATGGATATTTAGAGATTTCATTCTTTAGAATTTTATTTATTACACAAACTTATATTAAAAAATGTGTATTAATAACTCAACTATTCTTCAACAATGAACTCAGAAAAATCGCTTTAAATAAAATCAGGATTCACTATCGTC
>ENA-OQVM01004337-OQVM01004337.1-marine-metagenome-genome-assembly--contig:-NODE-4337-length-14543-cov-6.328702_pt1 | contig 14543 bp, 16 predicted proteins | sample MGYA00237776_ERZ505498 | MGnify/ENA primary metagenome ERZ505498 (study PRJEB26159, sample SAMN06265151) | marine metagenome | isolation source: Helgoland LTER site | place: Germany:Helgoland, sampling... | reverse complement strand
TGGCGTTGGAAGAGCAGCTCATCTGCGTCGATTGAGCCAGAGGCATCGGCGAGCAGGACAAGTTCGAGGTCGGTTTCCACCTCTTGTGCGGCGAGGGGTGAGGCGAGGAAAAGGGCGAGGACAAGGTGGCGCATGAGAGTGAGTTAGGGCGGATTTGGTGGAGGGAAAGGGAAGTATGCTTTGGGTACACAAGCTGTAAACACGGCATATGTACGGGTGTGTGTCGGTGCAGGCCCGACCTACGGGGTGTGATGTTGGTTCAGGGGTGCTCCGTAACATGGTTGCTAGCACCCATGTTACGATTTGTTATGCGTCCCAAAACGATGAGTTAATTTCGTTCGATTGATGGAAAACCCGAACTTGGTTGAACACTGCTTCAGCGTCTGAATTTTCTTGGCTCAGCCGGTTTGCAGCCGTCCAGTCGACCTCTGATCGAAAATCCGCCTGGATCAGAATAGAGCTTTCAGTGTCCTTGTCGGTAGAGAGTTGCACGACACCAATACCGTGTTGCGCCGATAGCATTCTAAGCTCTTCCAAGGTACCAGAGCCCGAAATCTCTTCGGCGACCAAGTATCCTACGTTTGCCCAAGCTGAATTGCTTAATGTTTGAAAAAATACTTCCCTAACATTCGAGCGATTTATCAACTTTTTGACCTCAAATGACCATAGAATGGACTGCGCATCCGATCTCGATTGCACTACTGCTTGGATTGTAGGCGACCAATCCAAACTTATTGCCTCAAACCCAATGAGATCAGGATAAAGCCAATGATTTCCTCTGCGTCCGAACTTATTTGATGATCGCTTTTCATCAATTCGTTTCGAGTTAATTCCGAACTCGTCTTTTAGAAACTTCGCCAAGAGCGGATATAAATCATGTTCCGAAAGTAGCTTTTCGCTTGCTTGATTTGGTTCAGACTCAATTGCTTCGACTTCTTCAACTTCTGACAGCTTGGTAAAGTAGTACCGTCTGGGTCTGTCTTCCGTCATTCGAAGGTTGGCATGTTTCTCAATGGCGGGCTTGTTAGAGCCAATTTCAGACTGGACTTGCGCAATTATTTCGTCGTCGCCACCGTCACTAACGATAGGGTTTCGACTCTTGGCTCTCTTGTTGTTTGCCCATTCGGGATTCTGGTGAACAATAGCTTCTGCAAGTGCCTTTCCCGTCAATCGCTTTCCCCCATTTCCTTGGAGAATGATTGCGATCATTTGTACGAGCGTTTTTGATTTAGACATCCAACTCCTCCACAAACCGCGCGTTTTCCTGAATATACTGGAACCGCAGTTCTGGCTTTTTCCCCATCAAACGCTCGACCAGATCCGCCGTATCTCCCGGCACATCGTCTTGTACGGTCACGCGGATCAGTTTGCGGGTGGCGGGGTCCATTGTGGTTTCTTTCAGGTCCTTGGCGTCCATTTCGCCCAAGCCTTTGAAGCGTTGCAGGTCGATTTTACCTTTGCCACCCAAGCCCTTGGCCATCACCGCGTCCTTTTCGGCGTCGTCGGCCACATAGACCCGTTTGGCCCCCTGCGTTAGCCGGTAAAGCGGCGGGCAGGCCAGATAGAGGTGCCCTTGGTCGATCAGCGGCCGCATTTGTGTGAAGAAGAATGTCATCAGCAGGGATGCGATATGTGCGCCGTCCACGTCCGCGTCGGTCATGATGATGATCTTGTCGTACCGCAGGTCATCGACGTTGAATTTGGTGCCCATGCCAACGCCAAGCGCTTCGCACAGGTCGTTGATTTCGGCGTTCGTGGTCAGCTTGGAAGAGGCAGCACCCAGCACGTTGAGGATTTTACCCTTCAGTGGCAACAGCGCCTGGTTCACGCGGTTGCGCGCGCCTTTACCAGAGCCGCCAGCACTATCGCCCTCGACGATGAACAGTTCGGTGCCTGCACGGTCTTTGGAGGTGCAGTCGGTCAGCTTGCCGGGGAGGCGCAGTTTCTTGGTGGCCGATTTGCGCGCCGTTTCCTTTTCCTGTTTGCGCCTCAGCCGTTCTTCGGCCCGCAACACAAGAAAATCAAGGATCGCACCTGCGGATTTCGTATCCGCCGCCAGCCAGTTGTCAAAATGGTCGCGTACGGCGTTATCGACCATGCGCTGGGCGTCAGTTGTGGCAAGGCGGTCTTTGGTTTGCCCCACAAATTCGGGTTCACGGATAAAGCAGGACACCAGCGCACCGGCCCCGGTTGTCAGATCTTCGCGCGTGATTGTGCCGGCTTTCTTGTTCGAGACGCGTTCGCCATAGGCTTTGATGCCCTTCAGGATCGCTGACCAAAAACCGGCCTCATGCGTGCCGCCTTCGGGTGTGGGCACGGTGTTACAGTAGGACTGGATGAAACCATCGCGGGCCGGCGTCCAGTTGATGGCCCATTCGACCTTGCCGGGGACATTGAATTTCTCTTGGAACGACACTGTCCCTGCGAAAGGCTTGTCGGAGTAGGTGGTCGCCCCGCCCAGCGTTTCGGTCAGATAATCCGCAAGCCCGCCGGGGAATTTGAACGTGGCCTCGCGCGGTGTTTCGCCATCGTCGATACCGGTTTTCCAGCGGATTTCGACGCCAGAGAAAAGATAGGCCTTGGACCGCGCCATTTTGAAGAGCGTGCGGGGTTTCAGCGTCAGACCGCCAAAGATTTCTGCGTCGGGGTGAAAGGTCACAGATGTGCCGCGTCGGTTGGGGGCGGCCCCGATTTTGGCCAGCGGCGCCTGCGGAACACCGCGCGAGAATTCCATCATGAACAGTTCTTTGTTGCGCGCCACTTCGACCCGCAGATGGTCGGACAATGCGTTCACAACCGATGATCCTACGCCGTGCAAGCCGCCTGATGTCTCATAGCTGTCGCCAGAAAATTTGCCGCCCGCGTTCAGCGTGCAAAAGATGATTTCCAGCGCGGATTTATCGGGGTGCTTGGGGTGCGCATCGGTCGGGATGCCCCGCCCGTTGTCGCGCACGGTGACGTGGCCGTTATCGTGAAGCTCGACCTCGATCCATGTGGCGTGCCCTGCGACGGCCTCGTCCATGGAGTTGTCGATGATCTCGGCGACCATGTGGTGGAGCGACCGTTCGTCTTTGCCGCCGATATACATCCCCGGACGCAGGCGGACGTGTTCCATATCCTCAAGCACCTCAATCGAGGCGGCGTTGTAGTCATCGGGGGTGGCCCCGGAAAGGAGGTCATTGGCCATGATACTGCTTCTTCTTGGTGTTTTGCTCATAATGGCAGGCAGTCGGGCAAGGGGCAATCGCCAATGCTTGCGGTCGGCGGTGGTCAGGTTAGTTTAGCTTGCAAACAGGAGGATAATCATGCGCGTCTTTTTCACCGGTGGTAGCGGCAAGGCAGGCCGTCATGCGATCACGTATCTTCAAGGGCAGGGCCATACTGTCGTTAACGCGGACCGCGCCCCTTCGGGGTTGGATGTGTCCGAGCTGCTGATTGATCTGTGCGATGCAGGTCAGGTGATTGGCGCGATGTCCCAATATGCGGATTTCCATGAACTGGAGCCGGGGACGGGCGTTCCCAAATATGACGCGGTAGTTCATTTTGCCGCCGTGCCGCGCGTAATGATCGGCACCGATGGCGAGTGTTTTCGCCAGAACACCCTAAGCACATATAATGTGATAGAGGCCGCTGTGAAATTGGGCATCCCCAAGGTAATCTTTGCCAGCTCTGAGACGACCTATGCGGTTTGCTTTGCTGATGGAGAGCTGAAGCCGGACTATGTGCCGATTGATGAAGAGCACCCCACCGTGCCCCATGACAGCTATGCCATGTCCAAGGTTTGCAACGAGATGACGGGCCGGTCTTTTCAGGCACGCACGGGCATTGATATTTACGGACTGCGGATCAACAATGTGATTGAGCCGCATGAATATGCCACCCAGTTCCCCGCTTATATGGATGACCCCGCGTTGCGCCGTCGCAATATCTTTGCCTATATCGATGCCCGTGATCTGGGCCAAATGGTGGATTGCTGTCTTAAGACGGATGGGCTGGGATATGAGGTGTTCAATGTCTCTAATGATGACATGTCCGTCGGCATTTCGTCGGATGAAGTGATCGCACGCTTTTATGAAGGCGTGCCCGTCAAACGGCAGATGCGCCCTGATGAGACATTCTATGCCAACGATAAAGCCAAGCGGATGGTTGGTTTTGCGCCCAAGCATTCGTGGCGCGAGGTCTTGGGGTGACATTTCCTCGGTTCGATCTGGCGGCCTTTGAGAACGCGCATCAAGACGCGCGCCGCGATCTGGCGCGTGCATTGGACCATATCTGCCGCGACACCGGGTTTTTGGTGTTGGAGGGTCATGGCGTGCCGACGGCTGTCACTGATGCTGTCTGGCAGGCTGCGCAGGCGTTTTTTGCGCAGGACCCAAACGCCAAGCAGTCACTCACGCCGCCTTATCAGGGCTATCCTTATGGTTATCTGGGGCCGGACGCAGAAGCGCTTGCCCGTTCCAAAGGGGAGGATACACCGCCTGATTTGAAGGAGAGCTTCAATGGAGGTCCGTTGCGTGTGCCAGAGGGGGCCAGTGCGGCGGCGTTGGATTTTTGCTATCAGCCCACGCTTTGGCCGGACCTGCCAGGATTTCGTCCTGCGTGGGAGGCCTATTATGCAGCGATGGAAGATTTGGCCGCACGGGTGATGCGTGCATTTGCGGCCGCCTTGAACTTGCCAGAAGACCATTTTGATCCGTTCATTTCTCAGCCAATTTCTGCTCTGCGTGCGCTGCATTACCCCGCAACTGTTGATCTGCCTCTAGACAAACAACAACGGGCGGGAGCACATACTGATTATGGATCGCTGACGATCTTGTTGCCGCAACCGGGCAGTCAGGGGCTGCAGGTGCGACAGGGCGATGTTTGGATCGATGTGCCCGCCCCTGAAGCGGCTTTCGTGATAAACATTGGTGATCTGATGGCCCGTTGGACGGCGGACCGTTGGGTCAGCACCTTGCACCGTGTTGTGGCCATTCCTGGTCAACCTGCGCGTCAGTCGCTCGCCTATTTCCATCAGCCTGACTGGGATGCAGAGATTGTGCCGCTGGATGGATCGGAGGCCTATCCGCCCGTGCGATCAGGACCTTATCTGATGGGTAAGTTTCAGGCGACGGGCGTTTAGCACCGTGTGCTGGCCTGATACTTTGGGCGCGCTAAGTCCTGGGCGAGACAGGACGCAACACAATGACTCATTCAGACCAATCAGATCAGCTTAGGCACACATCCCCGCCAACGCCGCTTTTTGCTGGTTACCTTGGCGAGAGCTATGCCGCCCTTCCAGCTACAGTGCGCGCTTTGCATGACGTGCATGCGCCCTGCCGCTGGACAGGGCGGGCACGTGTGACACGCGGGCCATCGGTGTGGGCGCGTTTGATTGCAATGGCGTTCCGCTTTCCGCCAGCCACCGATGATATCGGGGTGACTGTCACGATCACCCCGCAGGATAGCGGTGAACTCTGGGAGCGTCGCTTTGGCGCGGCGCAGTTTTGGTCTTTTCTGAAAGTGCAAAACGGGCAGATGACCGAACGGTTCGGTCCGTTCACATTTACGCTGGGCCTGCATGTGGCAGAAGAGCAGCTGCATTTCCCGGTGAAAACTGGGCGGCTGGGGCTGATCCCTGTTCCACGCATTTTTTTGCCGGTCAGCGTTGCGCGGGAGTATGAGGCGGACGGGCGGTTTCACTTTGATGTCGCACTTTATGCGCCGCTGACGGGTGCGCCTATGGTGCATTATCAAGGCTGGCTTGCGCACGATACGTGAGGCCCCAAGATTTTTCGGCGAAAAACCTTGGGGGAGTGAGGTCAATTTTTAAAAGAACTGATCGTTTCGGCACCCACAAAACTCGTCCGTTGTCGATAAGGCCATATGCCCTTACATACACCAAATGCGACTGCCGTTTCCTCTTCTTGCTGCACTGGCCATGCCCGTCACAGCCACCGCCCATCCACATGTCTTTGTGCAGGCACAGGTGACTGTCGTGTTTGATGATGCCGGTGGACTGGGGATCAAGCTTGACTGGTTCTATGATGATCTGTTTTCGCTTTTGGTGACGACAGATCTGGGAATAGATATGGACGGTGATCTTGTCCTGACTGCGCAAGAGCAGGCACTTCTGGACAGTCAGATTACGGCTTGGCCGCCGGACTATACGGGTGATCTTGAGGTGTCTCAGGGCGGGCGGGTCTTGGCGTTGGCTAAAAAGCAAAACCATTCCATGAGCTATGTCGAAGGGTTGTTTCACGAAGTACATCTGCGTCCGGTGCCCGCCGTGCCCGATGCCGACAGCCCGATCCAGATACGGGTCTTTGATCCGAGCTTTTACACCGCATATGATCTGCGCGCACCAGTCCTGATCGAAGGGCGCGATAATTGCACAGCCGAGATCATCCCTGCCGATGTGGATGCCGCCTATGATTTGGCAGAGAGCCTTTTGGACGGGCGACAGGCAGGCGAGGTGGGCCCCGATGACTATTTTCCCGAGATCGGCGATGCCTTTGCCGACACGATTGTTGTGACATGCGCTGGGCCACTTTGATCCTTGCCGCCTTTGGCGCAATGGCGCTATGGCTTTGGGGCTTTGGTGGCGCTGATCAAATCGCGCGTTCTGCAGCCGCGGCGCAACGTGATGTGCAAAACGCGATGGCGGCAGCTTTGCGCGGTTTACGTGCGGATGAACCGGGGGCTTTGGCGACACTTTGGGGATTGTGCTTTGCCTACGGCTTTGTCCATGCAGCGGGTCCCGGCCATGGCAAGCTAGTGATCGGTGGCTATGGCGCTGGCACGCGGGTGCCAGCGCGGCGTTTGGCCGGGCTTGCGCTGGGTGCCTCATTGGCGCAAGCGTTCACGGCGGTTTTGCTGGTCTATGCTGCGGTGTTTGTCTTTGGCTGGGGGCGCGTGCAGATGACTGGGGTCGCTGATGAGGTGCTGGCCCCGCTAAGTTATGCGTTGATCGGACTTGTGGGGTTATGGCTGTTGATACGCGGCCTGCGCCACTTGCGCCCCAAGCATGACCACGCCCATGTGGGGGATGGTGATGTCTGCGGGTCTTGTGGGCATGCCCATGGCCCTACATTGAAACAGGCTGAAACCGTGCGTTCATGGCGCGATGCAGCAGCTGTGATTGGTACGATTGCGATCCGGCCTTGCACAGGGGCGTTGTTCTTGCTGATCCTGACGTGGCGATTGGATATTGATTGGGCGGGGATCATCGGGGCCTTTGTGATGGGGCTGGGTACAGCAAGTATTACAGTTCTTGTTGCTTTTGCCGCTGTCGGATTTCGCGAGAGCGCTTTGCAATTGGTCAATCACACAGCTGTCGCACGCGCGCTGGCTTGGGCCGAGGTTTTGGCAGGTGGCATCGTGTTGATCCTAGCCAGCCAATTGGTGCTACGGAGCATTTGACAGGGCTTTACCGTAGCGCAGAACAGGCCTAAGGCTGAGCGTATGGAGCGCGTCGCACAAACATATCAAGACCACACAGGTGCGATCTGGAAACTGGGGATGCCCCTGATCCTGAGTAATCTGGCGATGTTCGCTATCCATATCACCGATACGGTGATGTTGGGATGGTATGATGTGACGGCCCTTGCGGCCTCCACGATCGCAGGCACTTTGTTTTTCGTGACCTTCATCGTGGGTGCAGGATTTGCGCAGGCCGTGACGCCCTTGGTGGCCGCCGCCGCAGAGGATGATGATGATATACAGGTCCGCCGTGTGACGCGCATGGGGCTATGGCTGTCGATCTTCTACGGGCTGGTCGTGACGATCCCGTTTTTCTGGGCTGAAGATATTCTTATTGCCATTGGACAAGACCCGGAAGTTGCCAGCCTTGCACATATTTATCTACAGATCGTGATCTGGCAGATGGTCCCTGCGCTCATCGTTATGACCTTCAAGGCGTTTTTGGCCGCGATGGAGCATACGGCGATCATTCTTTGGGCTACGATTGGTACCGCAATCCTGAACGGCTTTATCAATTATGCGTTGATCTTTGGTAACTGGGGTATGCCCGAATTGGGCATTCAGGGTGCTGCGATTGCATCGCTGACGGTCAACCTGATCACCGTGCTGATTTTGGTGGCCTACATCATGAAGGTCTTGCCCCAGTTTGAGTTGTTCAAGAATTTCTGGCGCAGTGACAGTGAAATCCTAAAACGGGTATTTTTGTTGGGGTGGCCGATTGGCCTGACGTCGCTGGCCGAGGGCGGTTTGTTTGCGGCCTCTGCTGTGATGATGGGCTGGATCGGCGCGATCGAACTTGCGGCCCATGGTATCGCCATACAATTGGCAAGCCTGACGTTCATGGTGCATTTGGGCTTTAGTCAGGCCGCGACCGTCAGGGCTGGAAGGGCGCTTGGCCGCCATGACGAATTGTCTTTGCGTCGCGGTGGGGTCACAGCAATCGGGATGTCGGCGTTTTTTGCTGTTGCGACGTCTTTGATATTTCTCGCAATACCGGAAACTTTGGTCTCGCTGTTTCTTGACCCGAATGAACCGGATCGTGCGGTGTTGCTGCGTATCGGTGCGAGCCTGATCATGGTCGCGGCATTGTTTCAACTGGTTGATGGATTGCAGGTGCTCGCACTTGGCCTGTTGCGCGGGGTGCAGGACACCACTGTGCCGATGTTCATGGCGACGATCAGCTATTGGGTCATCGGGTTACCGGTCAGCTATCTGCTGGCATTTACCTTAGGGATGGGGGGCGTTGGCCTTTGGCTTGGCCTCGTGATCGGTCTCGCGGTTGCAGCTGTTCTATTGCTGTGGCGGTTCTGGGGACGATCCGTCAAGATCGCCCCGCAGGAATTAGCCCAGCAGGTCTAGATCGCGCATCCGCAGGCGCGGGTGGTTCATTAGGCCGAACTCTTCAAACGAGCGCTTATGCGGGAACAGTGAGAGATACTCGCGCAATGCGTCCCCCCGCAAGCCAAGATTGAAGGCTGAACCGGGATGCAGTGTTTCGACTTCTATGCCGTTCACTGACAGGCTGCGCTGTGCGGCAAATCCGAATTGGTAAACGCTGACAGGTGTTGTTGGTTCGAGCGAGAGAACGTTGTTTCCGTCCACAAAGTCTGTGGCGGGAATGAATGCAGCATCAACGCCCGTTACTTTGCGAATGCCGCTTGAACGATGCAAAATACGGGCAGACGGCCCAAGAACAAGGTCCTGTGTGGGGCGACTATAGCCCAGCGCGTCGCCGGTGATTCTGGTCAGCTTGGCTTTCTTGATCAGCGGATCGGCGGCGTTGGGGCTTAAGGTGATCCGGCCCCGCCATTGCAGCGTTTCAAAGCTGCCATCGGCAAGACGGACCTCATCTCCGGGCATCACGTCTTCGGCGGACATATATCCGTTTTGTGTCTGCACAACTGCGGCATGGCCCAGAGCGGCAAATGCATCTTCAAAGGCAGGGTGGGCGCGTGCAACAGTTACGTATTCATTAAATCGGCCTTGCGCATCCAGATACATGACCTCGTACTTGCGTTGAGCGATTTCTTCGCGCTGTGTCTTGGCATGCTCGCGCTGTGCGGGCGTGCGGCGGATCTGCTGGCTGAAGATATCAATGGGCTGCGCAGAGGTGGTTGAAAGAGACGATTCCATGAGAAAGCCTTATTAAAGTGTCGCCATTTGCTGTCCCACCAACAACAACTGAACAATAGTTACGGTTAAGTATCCCGACCAACGTTAGTGCTGAACGGAAAGGCAGCTCCACTCGCCGGTCCAACACACGGATCGGGGTTCAGAATGGAAGTGCCGCGCAAGTGTGCCCTGTTTGACGGTGCCGAAAGAACCGACGTCGCCTAGAGAGCGTCAGATCGGTTAAGCGCTGCGCGCTTCGACCTTGCTTGGTTTCACGTTGTCATTGGCTTCGCGCTGGCGGCGCGCAATCATAGCTTTGCGCACGTCGCCCCGTGCCCATGGCATCGGTGTGTCGTATGCAGCAACAGCTGCTTCAAGTGATTTCTGCCAGCGGCTTTTCATGGTGATACCTCTTTATTGACTGCAACCATTTTTGGCTGCGATTGAGGATATCTTGTTGGACTAAACTGGCGAGAGTTTGACGAATTGAGGAATTCTTCACAGTCACAGGATTAATCGGCTTAAAAACACTTAACGCATTGAATAAAAGAGATAAATTAAGCGCCATATTTTGGCGATGGCACCCAAAGTTTAACAAATCAGGGCAAGTCTTGCCTCATTTAGTTAAACATCCGTCTGTTTGAGCGTGATCGCGGCGATGAGCCTGCCATAGTCTGCCTGCTTTTCGTGAACCGACCTGCGGTAGCTATAGAATCGCACAGGATCGGCATAGGTGCATTGTCCTGTCCAAGACGCTGTGCGTATTCCGTTTTGTTTCAGTCGATCAAGCCCAAAGGCTGGCAGGTCAAAATGGAACCGGTCGCCCTTTCCTTGCAGGAAAAACCTTTCAAAGCGGGTGTCTTTTGACATGAAGGTTTCACGAAATTCGGGACCGACTTCGTAATTGGCTTGGCTGATGCATGGCCCGATCACCGCTGCAATGTTGTCACGCGTAGCACCCAGCGCTTCCATCTTCTGGAGCGTCGTCTCAAGCACGCCGTCTAATGCGCCCTTCCATCCGGCATGGGCAGCGCCAATCACTCCGGCCTTTGTGTCTGCAAAGAGCACGGGTTGGCAATCTGCGGTCAGAATACCCAAGGCCACACCGGGTGTGGCTGTGACAAGTCCGTCAGCCTTGGGCGCTGGGTTGAGCGGTTCTGTGATCGAAACCGCATCACTGGAATGAATTTGATGAACGCCTGCTAGGTTCTCGGCTGCGAGACCAAGCGCAGTTGCGACCCGTGCCCTGTTGATGCCCACGATTTCATGTTGGTCAGAGCTGCCGTATCCGCAGTTCAATCCTGCGAAGACGCCCGATGAAGCCCCACCCAACCGGGTAAAAAACCCGTGCGTGGTGCCAGCAAGGGCAGGGGAGGTGATAATGTCGAGTGTCATGGCTCTAGTCCGGGTGGGGGTGTTGCGGTGGAAGGATAGATACTGATCACTTTGAAGAGTTCACCCATTTCCGCGGGATGGGTCAAGCGCCGATGTGCCGCGATGTGGGATGTGAGCGTGTCCCCTGACAGCTTTGGTGCTAAAGTTTGGGCTCGTTGCGTAATGCCAAGCCGTTCAAGGAACACGCCTTGTCCCGTCAAGCGACTGAATTTCGCAGCGCCTGTTTGCGCCGCGATGGCTGCGAAATCGACATGGGCTGTCAGGTCGGCCTCACCCGGCGTGGTCAGTGGGTCAATGTGCTCTTGTGCTTTAAGCGCTTGAAGCGTGTCACCCAACGAAACCCAGTCGCCGTAGTCGATGATCAGCGCACAGCCGCCCTGTGCTTCGATCATGGTGCTGATTGATGATGCGATGAAAGGTAAGGCAGGGCAGTGTTCTACCAGATCGCCGTCATTTGTGTCGCTGAGCCGATCTTCCAGAAGCGCAATGGGCGCTGCTGCCGATAGCCCCATGCTGAGCGCGCCATCACTGACGCCCACCATCTTTTCACGCCAACCGTCAGCGTCACGAATGAACTGCCGGATGGGCAATGCGTCGAAGAATTCGTTGGCAATCAAGAACAGGGGTGCGTCTGGTAATGTGGAAACGCTGTCATGCCATGTTGCATCGGGGATCAATGCAGCTTGTGCCTTGCGTAAGGTCGGCGATGTTTCCACCAGATGCACTGATAGGGCATCGTGAAATCCGGGCACAGCTTTGGTGGCGCGCAAGGCATCCGCCATCAGCGTACCGCGCCCCGGGCCGAGTTCGGCCAGGACGATGCCTGTAGGTTGCCCTTGGTCCATCCAGGCCTGTGCAAGCGCCAATCCGACCAGTTCGCCAAACATCTGGCTTATCTCGGGGGCCGTAATGAAATCGCCTGTCGCGCCAAAAGGATCACGCGTCGCGTAATAGCCGTGCTGCGGATGCATCAGGCAATCGGCCATATAATCGGCAAGGCTGATCGGACCCGTCCGCGCGATCCGGGCGATCAAGAGATCACCTAAGGCGGTCATCTGCGTGCAGCCATAATGACGACAGTGAGGCCTACGAGGATCATGGGCAGGGTCAGCGTTTGCCCCATGGTCAGCCCGTAACCGTTCACATGAAACGCAAGCCCCAGTTCGTTTCCGACACTGACGAATTGCGCGTCCGGCTGGCGCACAAACTCAACGAGGAAACGCGCGATGCCGTAGCCCATAAAGAAAACACCAGACAGCAGCCATGGTTTCTTGAGCGAGCCAAAGCGGAAGGCGAGCAGGATCAGAATGGTGCCAAGTAGCAAGCCTTCGAGGCCTGCTTCGTAAAGTTGTGACGGGTGACGTACGCAGGATTCCAGAGCGGACGCACAGGCTTGGGCGGCTTGGCCGGGAAAGACCACGCCCCAAGGCAGGTCAGTCTGCCGCCCCCAAAGCTCTGCATTGATGAAATTTGCGATCCGCACCAGCAGGACGGCAGGGGTGGCTGCTACCGCGATGATATCGGCCAAATCGGGCAAAGGCACCTTTTGGCGGCGGCTGAACAGGAAGACGGCAACGACTACGCCCAAGAAGCCGCCGTGAAACGACAGCCCGCCTTCCCAGATTTTGATAACGTCGAGGGGGGCTGCGAGGAAGTCAGCCGGTTTATAAAAGAATACATAGCCCAAACGCCCGCCACCAATGACACCGATGACAATATAGGTCAGCAGGTCTTCAAGTTGGGAAACCTGCATCGGTGGTCCATTGCGCCACAGACCGGGGCGGTTTAGCGCCAATTTAACGATCTGCCACCCAATCGCGATGCCCACGATATAGGCCAGCGCATACCAGCGCAGTGCGATCGTCGCGCCAAAGACAGAAAACGAGAAAATCTCGGGCGAAATATCGGGGAAAGGGAGGGCTGCAAACATGGCGCTATTCCTTGTCTGGCGGTGCGACAAAGTCAACCGCTCTTGCCTTGGCTTGTAGCCTTGGGCGCAAAGGCCCATATAAAGGCCAAGCATCAGATGGAGTACACCATGCAGAGCAACAACAAAATTCTCGACGACATCAGCCAGTTGATGACCAACGCAATGGGCGTGGCCCATGGGGCGAAGGATGAAGCGAACACAGCAATGAAATCCATGATGGACCGCTGGCTGGCCGACCGCGATTTCGTGACCCGAGAAGAATTTGATGCGGTGCGCGCGATGGCGCAGAAAGCGCGCGAAGAGAATGAAGCGCTGAGTGCGCGGTTGGCAGCGCTGGAAGGCAAGAAGTAGGTCGGGCTTTACCCCGGCTATTCTGAAATGCCTGACGGGGAAAACGACCCGCAACGTCCCCTAGACGCGGGCCGCTCCTTCTGTGACTGTCCCCTCAACGACACGTCAAACAAGGAGAATGACGATGGGACTAGGTGATATGATCGGCAAAGTGACTGGCATGATGGGTGGCGGTGATTTTGATTTTGGCGCCAAGATGGAAGAGCTAGGGATTGACCCTGCTATGCTGGAAAACTTGGACATTGATGGTGTGAAAGCCATGATCGAGGAAAAGGGCTTTGATCTGTCGATGCTCGACAGCCTTGGCATCGACCTTGATGAGGTGATTGCGAAGTTCAAAGGTCAGGCGTAAGCGCGTGGCGGGGGAAACCCCGCCCTACGCTACAAGACCGAAGTAGGCCGGGGTTCTCCCCGGCTTCTTTCGTTGAGGAGCCCTAAAACTCTCCCAAATACGCCACCAGAATATCTAGCGCGGCTTGCAGGTCATCCCGCTCGATCATTTCGGTTACCGTATGGATATACCGAGTGCCCACCACGATCCCGACCGCCCGCGCGCCTGCCGCCGCTTGCTGGGCTGCCGCGCCATCGTGCCCGCCTGACGCCAGCATTGTCCGCTGGTAGGGGATCTTTTTCTTGATCGCGAGTGCTTCGATTTCGGCGACCAGTTTCTTGTCAGCGATGAAGGAACTGTCGCGCACATGCAGACCAAAGCCTTTGCCTTGGTGCGTTGTCGCGTCCTTGTCGGGAATGCCGGGGGTATCGCAGGACAGCGTCACATCGATGCCGGGCACATAGTCGCCCGGCTTGCAAAGGACCACGGTGATCCCTTCACGCGCGTTGGGTGCGCCGCACACGATCTGTTGCAAACCTTCGTTGGTCTCCACTTGGCACACGCGCAAACGATCCGCGTCGGGATGCTGTTCAGCGCTCTGAACCTTTGCCAACGTAAAGCTTTTCAACTTGTCCGCAGGGTTGCTCACCTCTTCCACTTCTAAACCGAGATCGGTCAAAGCATAGAGAATATCATCCAAAGACGCCTCAGTCTCGAGGTGCTTTTTCAGCCAGGACAGTGTGAATTTCATCGCGTCGTTTCCTGTTTACCTAAGGCCCAGCGCTTCACGCGCCAAAGCCTGCCAATCCATATCAATGCCCTCGGGCACTTGCACCCAATCCTTGAACGGCCTGCCCTTGCCCGATGGGTCAAACGGCACGGCCTCAGGATGGGACGCATAAATTTCTTGAACGCGCGTCGCGCTCAGTTTGAAGACCATGCTGTCTTGAAAAAATGACAACA
>ENA-OQVM01004334-OQVM01004334.1-marine-metagenome-genome-assembly--contig:-NODE-4334-length-14554-cov-47.477033_pt1 | contig 14554 bp, 9 predicted proteins | sample MGYA00237776_ERZ505498 | MGnify/ENA primary metagenome ERZ505498 (study PRJEB26159, sample SAMN06265151) | marine metagenome | isolation source: Helgoland LTER site | place: Germany:Helgoland, sampling... | reverse complement strand
GTCATGACAGTTTGTCACTACACTAATTCTTTATCTCTTAGTATTACTGGAATATTATTAGATGAAGTGTAAGATTTATACTTAGTGAAACAATTCATAGAGTTTAATTTATCTTTCATTATTTCATAAGCAATATCATGATTGTATTCAATAGTGATACCTTTTTTGTTAGTGAATGAGATTAGTTGATTTTTACCAATTAGTGATTTTCTGATTACAAATCTTTTAGAATTTAAAGTTGACATAGTTATTATTATTTAAGTTATTATTTATATAGTTATTATCCAGTTAGTTAAGTGTTTTGTTTGTAAGTTATTACAAGTGTATATTTATTTATGTGATTAAAATGTAGTAAAAGTACTGGTCAGTGACTCTTTGTCATGACACAATGACATGATATATTACTTGTGGTAATGATATAATAAATAGTAATTGTAAGAATTTAATGTGAATTTTTAATAGTTTGTTTAACATAGTTTTGTTTTTATTAGTTACACTTATATTATCTAAATACTAATGTGATTTGTTTGTGAAAAATAGAATTAGTTTAAACTAGTTTAGTGGTTTAAGTGGGTAATAAATGGTAAATCAGGGGCGAAAGGCGGGGCCGTAAATTGAAAAGCGTTTTACTGAGAAAAAAAGGTGAAAAAAGTGGAGGGGGAGTGCTACACCTCTCTATTTGTAACGTTTTTTTTAGTGACAATAGGTAGTTATAATACTATAGTAGTACCCTTATGTCACTAAATGTAAAATTTCACTTATACCTGTAAGTATATATAGTATAAGAAACTAACTAACTACTATGGCAAACATATCCACTTATCCTATCGGTACTCCAGCTCAAGGAGATTTAATACCAGGAACTCAAAAATACACTAATTCAAGCGGTAAAACAGAAAACCTAACTAAAAACTTCACTGTAGCTAATATTGCTGCTTTTGCTAACTCATATAGTTTGGGTTACACAGTTTATACAGCATTGATAACACAAGCAGGTACAGCGGCTCCAGTTGCAACAGTGTTACAAAACACTACAGGTGGAACAATTACATGGACAAGACCAACTAATCCAGGAGTTGGTAGATATGTAGCTACAATATCAGGCGCTAACTTTACCGCTAATAAAACGGCTGTAATAGTAACATCTGGCGGTAACAGCGATATGATACTTAGACCAGTAGTTAGTTCAACAACAACAGTGGACTGGTATAACATTGATTCAAGCGACAATGCAGTATCAGACGTAATATCAGCAACAACAACAGTAGAAATTAGAATATACTCATAAACAATGGCAAGAATAAGTTCGTATGTATTTGATGCAAACGTTACTGACAATGATGCCTGGATAGGTACTGAAGCTAGTAACAGACAAACAAAGCAGTTTACAGCTGCAGCTGTTGCTAAATACCTAAACATAAAGGGTAAGATATCTATATCTGCCCAAATGATATTTAAGTTAGTAGATCTTGCTGCTCCTACTGCTGGAGATTTTGTAGGACCTGCGGATGGTAGCTTAATATCTGCAGCAACAACAATGGATTTGTCTATAACAGATGTAAGCGGTGCTAATACGGTAGCTTTTATAACTTATTTAGTAGGTAACAACATACTTATAAGTGAGCAAAATAATATTAATAACTTTGGTCATTTTACTATAGATTCTTATGTTCAGAAAACAGCAGATGTTTATACTCTTACATTAACATCGTTAACAGGTAATGGTAATTTTGACGTAGATAAGTTTTATGACTTTGCTGTTTTTACTTTATCTTCACCTGATAAAACATTTGAATTTACACAAGGAGTACCTGCTACAACTTGGAACATACAACATAACTTAGGAAAATTTCCTTCTGTCTCTGTAATAAATAACAACAACATTATAATAAACGGTGAAGTAACTTATATAGACAACAATAACGTACAACTAAACTTTTCTGCTGGATTTACTGGCAAAGCATATTTAAACTAAAAAAACATGGCAATAAATTTTTTAAACAAGGTTGATTTTAACCAAAACGAGATAGATAAAGCTAGGCTTGTAAACGAAGTTAACGACACGGCTGCTGGAACTCCAGTTGACGGTCAGCTATATTATAATACTACGGATAATGTAGTTAAAGTAGGTGAAGGTGGAGCTTGGGTTTCAATATCAGGTGATATAACAGCTTTAACACAAGGTACATATATAAATATAGATACTCCAGCTGGACCTATACCTACTATTAACCACGATTTAACAAGTAGAACAGATACCACTAGCGCAAGTTCTCCAGGTTCAGCTGGTACTTTTACAACTGTTGATAGTGTTACCACAAACTCAACAGGTCACGTTTCGGCGTTAAACCTTAAAACAATAACACTACCAACATCTGACAACTATGTGTCTTGGACTTTGGATGGTGACACGGGAACGCCACAAACTATATTAAGTGGCGATACTGCTACTTTTACAGGTGGAACAGGTATAAATACTACAGTTGCGCTAAATCCAGACACACTAACTATAGATATTGCTAATACTGCTGTAACCGCAGGTTCTTATACAAATGCATCGTTAACAGTAGATGCACAAGGTCGTTTAACAGCTGCTTCTTCTGGTACTGCTCCGCTAACTAACATAACGGCTGGAGATGGTCTTATTGAGACTGGAGCCGCAACTACACCAACAATAAGCGTTGACTACGTAGGTTCTGATAACTTTATAGCTTTAAGAGCTGTAGGTACACCAGCTACTAGTGATCAAATATTGTTCAATGATATAAGTGATAATAATACTGTAAAAAAGATTAGTATTAGTAGTCTACCATTAGATAACTATTCTGGATGGGTTATACAAGGTGACAGTGGTCAAGCAAGTATTAACTCAGCTGAAATATTAGATATATCAGGAGCTTCAGGTAGTAAAGCTGGAATAGACACTAGTGTTGCAACTGGTAATCCTAATCAAATGACGGTTAGTCTTGATTTAAATGAAATAACTACAGTTACCACGATGGCATCAAGCGAGTTCTTAGTTGGAGTAAATTCGTCAGGTGCTAATGAAAAAATAACAATAGCAAATTTACATCTAAACCAATTTGGTGATGCTGAAGCAGATGTTGATCTTGGAAACAATAAGCTATTAGATGTAAAAACTGGTACCGCTGGAACAGATGGTGTTAACTTAGCACAAGTACAAGCAATAGCAGCAGGCGTTGGAATATTCCAAGGAGGATATAATGCAATAACAAATAGTCCAGCTTTATTTGGAGGAAGTAACGTAGCTTTAGATCAAGGTGATTACTATGCTGTGACAGATTCAAACAACACTTCATTCTTAGGAACTGTGGTAGAAGTTGGGGATTTAATATTTGCAAATAATGCAATCGCAGCAAGTTCAACACCAAGTGCTTCAGATTATACTATTGTTCAATCAGGACAAAGTATAGCTGGACAAGGTGCTACTGATGGTGCGACTGTAAAAGGTGTAGCTGGTTTTAACTCAGCGCATTTTAACGTTACAGGAAACGGTTGGGTATCTTCTGATATATACTCCGGAGGTTCAAATTTAGGTATTGTTCCATCAGGAGGTACTAGTAGTAAATTTTTACGAGGCGACGGTTCATTTGAAGTTCCAGCTTACGTTACTTACTCAGCAATGAATACTGCTACTTTAGGTTTAGGTAGACTTAGATATGCTCTAGGATCAACACCTGCTGCTAACTCTCAATCAACTACCGCTGGTAGAACATATGGAGTTACTAAAAACGCAAGTGATCAATTAATAGTTAACGTTCCTTGGGTAAACACAAGTGCTGTAACTTCGGTTAGTTCGTCTACTGATAATGATCTTTTAGGTATTGAAGTATCTCCCACAACAGGAGCTGTAAAAGTTGGTCTTGATATTAATGGATTAACAGCGATTTCTACTCTTGCTGACGCAGATACTTTACCTATTTACGACGGAGGTACTAATAAGAAAATTTCTATATTACAATTAGAAAACCATATTGGTGCGGCTAAATCTAAAAAGTTTATACTTAACACAACTACAACTGATGTATCTCAGCAAGTTTCTCCTCCAGGTGGAACTATAGGTTGGGTGGTTGATTTAAACGCTTCTTTAGGTATAACTGACGCTTTAAACTGTATGGTAGAAATTATACAAACATCTAATGGAAGAACGGTATATGCAGAAGTAACACGAACAGGTACAGGAACATCATCAAAAGTAACAATTAACTTCTCAACACCAGTGTCGCAAGGCGCATACCAAGCTTTAATTACTAGAATATACTAATCTAATCCAATACACTACATGGCATTGAATTTTTTAAATGATGGATATTTCGCCGGCAAGGTAGGTATTGGAACAGATGCCCCAGGTAGTAACTTAGATATAAAAAGTGCCATGGGTACCTCAGGTGAGTTTAGCGCCGCCCAGTTAAGACTTGACTCGAGTGATACTGTAGACACTACAGGGTTTCAAGGAATTAGGTTTGCAACAAGTACAGCAGTTAACTATGGGTGGACTATTGGCGCAAATAGAAGTTCAAATGGTAGAGGCTCTTTTAGATTTTTTGAACATAACAATAGCTTAGTAGGAACTGAAAGATTTACTTTAGAACAAGATGGCAACGTCGGGATCGGGACGCCTAATCCTGGTGTTAAGCTAGATGTAGCGGATGTGATAAGAGGTAGAAACTCAATAAGAGTTGACGGAGCAGCAACTGGTAGCCCTTATTTTGGTTTATATCAAAACGGTTCGGAAAAGGCTTATATTCAATATGTTGATTCTGGTGACAACCTTACTGTTCAGTCAGATGGTGTTGTCACGTTAAAAACAGGTTCTACAGAAAAAATGCGTATCACCTCAGGAGGCAACGTCGGTATCGGGACGACGAGTCCGGATCAAAAGCTGACAGTCAATGGAAGCGTAAAATATAACACACAGATTACCACGCTTGCTAATTTGGGTCAAAAAGCTTTTATAGGTATAAGCTCAGGCTCAGGTGCTCAAAAGTTTAAAATTTACAAAAACACAAATACTACAGATGGCTACGCGAGATTTACAATAGATAGAGCCTATGATTATGGCGATAATAACCAAATGGTTCAAGAGGCTGTTTTTCAAAGAAGAAACACAACTAAAAACTTTGTGTTTAAATATGAGGGAGACGTAGCAACCGGGGATGATGTATATTTAGAAGTTTACGAATTATCTAACGGCCAAGTAGAAATATGGTTTTGTGTTGATGATTTTGCACAATCTATAATAGAAGTTATTTCAAACCCAGGTACTTCAGAAATATTCACATCACCATCAGCCGGAACACCAACAGGAACTTTAATACATTCATCTAATCCAGATACTGAAACGCCAAACTGGGATAGTTATCAAGGTGATGGATATTTTGCCGGCAACGTCGGTATCGGTACGACTAGCCCTACTTCAGAGTTGCACATAGAAGCCTCTGACAATCCTAATTTGCTAATAACAAGGGCGGGTGTTAATAAGGTTTTATTAGGAGATTCCGGAAGCAATAATGGAGGTGACTTACTGCTTTATAACACTAGTGGAACTTTAACAACCCTTATAAGATCAGGTTCAAATAGCTATCTAAACGGTGGCAACGTCGGGATCGGGACGACTAGTCCTGGAGGAAAACTAGAAGTAGATGGAACGTATGGTGATTTGAAAATTGGTGATCCTAGTGTTGGCACTCAGATAACATATTATGATACCACAAGAATACTTATGAATTCTACGGATATTAAGTTTTATACAAATAGTCTAACAGAAAGAATGACTATTGAATCAAACGGCAACGTCGGGATCGGAACGGATAGTCCTAAGCAAAAACTACACGTATCTGGCGGTACAACAGCTGGTGATGTTACTAAAATGGTTATTGGAGCAACAGGTGGTAATGCAGAATCTTATTTGTATTTAGCTGAATTATTTTCTGGAGATAATGTTAATTACGGGTTTTCTTTTGTAGCAGACGGTAATTCATCTAATAATCTTTTATTTAAAAGACATAGCAATAGTACTTCTGGTACAACTGTTATGGAAATAAGAAGAGATAGTGATCAAATTAGATTTAATGGATATAGCGGTACAAATCAAACAGGTACTCCAACATACATATTAGGTACAACCAGCGGTGGTGATATAGTAAAAGTATTAGGTGGTAATATACCAATAGCAGCACCTGCTGCGCCGTCTACTGTTACAAGTACAATAGTTGGCGAGACAATTGAAATAGAATTTAATCAATCATCTACCTCAAACATAGATTATTACCAAGTATGGTCGTCTGATGACGGCGGTGATTATGGTATTATAGGGCAAATAGCTCCTGTAGATTTTTCTTCAACGATGACAGTGGTAGATACTACTTTCGTAACAGGTGGCACAATGTCTTATCGTGTCTATGCTGTAAAAACCGGTATATATTCCTCAGCCGCTACAACAAGCAAATCATATACGGTTAGTGCATTATCAGTAACAGCTATGACTGTTGTTAACCTTAACACGGCATATTATATACAATACGAAAAACCGGTGTCAAGATTCATAGATCATATTGAGATATATATGGATTCTCAAACAACATTAGCTGCGTTAAACAGAAATAACGCATCAATAGTTTATAGTGGGCAAAACGCGTCATATATGAGAAATGTAAACACTAGTAATAATTTCCATCAGTTTTGGGTAGAAGTAGTAACAACGTAATTATAGTAAAATGGAACCAGGAACAACAAGGGAATATTGGGAAAATTGTTTAGCTGAATATAAATTAGCTTTAGAAGAAGAATTTGCTATGCTACCTGGAAAAGGGTTTGACGACAATACAATACAATTATTAAAATTTGAAATAAACGAATGTATAAAACAACTAGCTTAGAAAGAACAGACATACAGTCTATTGTAGGCGCGATAGCAAACGACTATGATGGTCAAGTAGCTATAGTACCTGCGTCTAAAAGAGGCATGAGTAATGTTACTACATCTAGCGGTAGTGGTCAATATGATGGCGGCGATAGAGTTATTGGTTATAATAACGGATATGAAATAGATGGTGATTTACTTTTCACTGTTGGTTGGGGCGACGGTTTTGCAGTACGTAGACTTAATAATGACGGTACAATGACAAGGTTGTTTTATGATAGTCAATTTTTATGGAGAGATACTAGTAGCACATATAACCACTTACAATCTGTGGCTATTGATAAAACAAACCAAATAGGTGTTGTAATGACTTACAATGTAGAAGGATATACTACTTTTGATTATAGCGGCTGCACTAACGGAGGAACAACATTTGTTAAAGACCCTAGACCAACTCACAGCAATCCCGACGTATTTATAGGCTCACAAGATATAGCAGGTGGTTATGTAAACAGAGTAGGTGGTGGTTATTACAGTGGATTAGCAGCAGCAGGTGAATGGATTTATGCCGGCGACCATGATGCTCATCATTACAAGAAAGTAATGCGTAGAAATATAAACACTGGTGCTGAAGAAAGATTGTCAACAACAGACACTAATGTGATGTATTCTGGATCAGCTCCTGAAGACAGAAATGGATATAGAGGCAAGTGTTATTACGATAGTGTTAACGATAGAATAATGTACGGTAGATTTTATAATGCAAACTTTGTATTAGTTCTTGACGCGTCTACATCAAGTCCTAAAACAGTTTGGTGTGATATGGCTGACGCTGGACAAGGGGACGACGGTTATGAACATGGATGGTTTATTCCAGATCCTGTAAACGCACCAAATGTTTTTTTTATTGGTACAAATAGTAGGTTTTCAAAAGTAGATATAACACCTTGTTTGTCTGGAAATACAGCAACAGTATCAAAACAAGTGTTTGTAAACGGAACAATTGCAGGTAACAATTATAGTGTAGAAATGAGATCAGGTACAAAATATCAATCTGCTGCCAACGGAGAACCTACAGACAAAATGCCAGGTCACCCTAACTTTATGCCAACATGTGCAGATAGAGGTAGAGCAATGATTCCTGGTTGGATAGACGAAGATAATAGCGTTGTAGTTGCCCTTTATAGATATAATAATACAACTGAAGATACTACTTCGCTAGGAAGAGGTAGATCATATAGAACTGACTATGGAAACAATTTAGTTAGAATGTATTCAGCTAACGGTACGCCTTGGTGGATTCAAACTGGATATGGGGCAGACGGTCATGGTTTTAGAATATGGAGTGATACTTATAGAAATGAAATGTTTGAAAACTGGAGTGTTCAGTATGGCGTTTATTCTTTAGATAATTCAGCTAATATTGATTTTGTATATTGGAATCAAGAAGGTTATTACACTCCTTCAAATTGTAGTTTAAGTTTCTTTGTATCTAACAACAATGGTTCTACGTGGGAGACTTATGCTGGCTCGAATACCGCAGAGCATAATTTTACATCAGCAGGTACTCAATTGCTTTGTAAAATACAAGGAAGCGGAACTGTTGCTAAAAATGGTTATAAAATGAGTAACACTACAGATACTATAACTTTTGGTACCAAGTATGCATCAGAAATGGATCCTAGTATCCACAATCAAATGACAAGATTTAAATTAAGAGGTAAAAAAACATAATATGGCTACAGTAACTGGAACAAGAAGATTATTAGATATATCTGGTAATAACATATCTACAGAAGTAAGCTTAGAGGCATCAGGTACCTTACTAGATGTTAATGGTCAATCTGGAACTTCAGGTCAAATACTTAGTTCTACAGGTTCAGCTATAGACTGGATTGACACTTCTACTATAGTGCAAATACCTGCAATACTTTCTAATGGTACTGTACCTTCTTTAAACACAGGAATAACAGCTACTGAAGTAAACACGCTTCTTGGCACAATGACTGGTTTTGGAGTGAGTAACCTGCCTTCGGGTACAGGAACTACTTTCACAATAACTAACGGTCAAACATTAGGTATAGTAGGCGGCACAGATATACAAGCGGTTGTAAATACAACTAATGAAACTATTACGTTAAACTACACTGGATCAGCAGGTGATGTAACAGCTGTTCAAGCAGATACAACTGATGAGTATAAAGGTATTGAAGTAACTGACAGTGCTGGTCCAATTCCTTTAATTGGACTTGATATTAACGGATCAACTGCTTTAGCTTCAACTGCTAACAATGCTGATGAGTTAATGATCTATGATAATTCTAACGCAGAAAACAAAAAAATAACTGTAGCTAATTTAATGGCTGCTGCTCCACAAGGAGACATAACACAAATCATACCTGGTACTGGTATGACAGGAACTAGCTTAACTGGTCCAATACCTACACTAAATGTTATAGGTGGCGCTGGTTTAACAGCTAATGCTGATGATATGGCAGTTGATTATTTAGGTACCGATAGCATTATAAAAGCAGCACCAACTGCGTCGGGAGCAGTTGCAATAGGAGACTTTTTACTTTTTGCAAATTCTTCTGGTAATGTGTTTGAAACAACTATGAGTAATTTGCCGTTTGTAACAACTACAGGCAATCAAAGTATTGCTGGTGTTAAAAGTTTTAGTGGGAAGATTGGTGCAGATGGTGGTATAGATGGATTAACAAATGCAAATGGTGGTATATCTGGTTCTAATTATAATATAACTGGAGTTAATGTTTTACAAATAAACGATCCAGGTGAGGCTATTGAATTTTCTGGTACAACAACTGTGTATTTAGATGTAATTGATGATGCTGTTGATGATAAGCTAAGAATAAGGAACGCAACTCAATTAGATCTTAATTCAACCGCAAGAATAACAAACTTAGTAAATCCAACAGGCTCACAAGACGCGGCTACTAAGAATTATGTAGACACAGAAATAGGAAACATACCTTCAGGGTTAGCTTTTGAAGGAAACTGGAATGCATCTACAGACACACCAACTCTTGCTGGAACAACACAAGATAATGGAAAGTTTTGGATTGTTAGTGTAGCGGGTTCAACAAACCTATCAGGTATTACTGATTGGGCGGTTGGTGATTGGGCTATATATGTAGACAATGGAGCAGGTACAGATGCTTGGCAAAAAGTAGATAATAGCTCTAGTTTGGCAGGCGCAGGATCGGCAGGTAAAGTAACTTTTTGGAGTAGTACATCAAATGTATCATTTAATAATAATTTCACATACGATGGAACTAATTTAACTGCTCCTAGAATGAGGGTAGGCGATGGAACAGATGGTTATTTCTATAGTGATGCAGCAGGACGTACTGCTTTTGCGGCTGGTGACTTTTATATACAAAATAGCGTTAATAATTATTACAATTACGCAACAAATATACATTTAGGAGCTACAAATGGGGACAATGTTCTTTTTAGAGGAAGTACAATAACTGGAACTAACTGGGGTATTACACCAGCTGGCGCAGCGACATTTACAACTGTAACAGGAACAACGTTAACTATTACAGGTAATTCACTTTTAGGTAATTCAACCGGAGACTATACACATGTAAATGATATCCTACACGTTGGGGCTACTGACAGTGGAGATGCTGATTTATATTTTGGAGAAGGATCCACTGGCGCTATAGCATATGGGGTTCATTGGGATTGGGATAGTGGATATACTTTTACTTGGAATACAAGAAATAATAACACAGATACGGCATTAATGAGTTATATGACTAACGACCTTACCAAGGTGCAATGGTTCCGTAACTTTGACATGAACAATAATAAAATCACTGAGCTAGCAACACCAACTGCTTCAACTGATGCAGCAAACAAAGCTTACGTGGATGCAAGTGTGCCTTTAGTTGGTAATGGAACGTTTACTGTAAGTGGAAGCAGTGGTTTATCAGGTTCCGGATCAATGACCGCTAATCAATCTGGCAATTCAAGTGCTACGCTAACAAATACAGACAGAGGATCATCACAAAATATATATAAGAATTTTACAGCAAGTTCAGGTGGTACAGCTACTGCAAGTAGTAATAATGATACATTAACTATTGCAGCTGGTACTAATGTTACTACTGTTAGATCAGGTGATACAATAACTATTAATGCTACAAATGACGGTCAAGGAGTAACAAGTGTAAACTTTAAAACTGACGGTACAGCATTAAATGTAGCTTCGAATACAGTTACAGGATCTGGTACAATGACTGGCATATGGCAAGGTACTTCTTCTGAATATGTAAACGGATTAGGCGATAGAGTTGCTTTCCCAACTATACCACAAGGAGACATAACTGCGGTAGTTGCAGGAACAGGATTGACTGGTGGTGGTACATCTGGTTCGGTTACATTGAATGTAGCTGCAAACACATACACCCCTTATAATGACATAAGATCTTTGGGTGTTCAAGCGTTCACAAACGGAGCTAATCCTAACATCACTACAGCTCAAGTTATGGCTGAGATAGAGGCTGACGGTGGTTTTGACTCTTATTCATCTGTATTTAAAACATCTTGGAGTTATGCAGGTAATTACAATTTAACAGATGCTGGGGATTTTACTGAAACAGCGGGTTCTTCATGGATAACATGGACAGATAACTCATCAGATTCAACAAGGGGAAATATTACAACATTAGCAATTGCGCCTACTACAGGTGGTTCTGCTGGTGGAGTATTTATATATAATGATCAAGGGTCAGGTTATTCACCAGGCTGGAGACAAGTATGGACAAACACAACAGATGGTTCAGGCTCAGGTTTAGACGCGGATTTGCTAGATGGTATACAAGGTTCAAGTTTTTTAAGAAGTGATGCTACTGACACTGCCTCACAAAGAATTGTATTTAGCGCAAATGCAACAAACAATTGGGACACAATTGCTACAGCATCTGGAAGTCAAGGTGGTATAGAAATTTATAATACCGGTTCTGGGAATGACGCTTTTATGGCGTTTCACGCCGGGAGTGATTATGCTTTTTATTTCGGTATAGATGCAGACAACAACCAACTATCTGTAGGTGGTTGGTCAATGGGGGCTAATAAATATAAGGTATGGAACGGTAGTAATGATGGAGCTGGCTCAGGCTTAGACGCAGATTTACTAGATGGACAGCAAGGAAGTTATTATTTAGCTTACGCTAATTTTACCGGTACACCTACAATACCATCAGTTGGCAATGGAACATTAACAGTACAAGGAACAGGCGTATTAGGCGGTTCAGGAACTTTTACAGCTAATCAATCTGGTAATTCAATAATATCTGTAACACACGATAACTCGGGAGCAACAGCAGGTTCTTATACGAATGCTAATATTACAATAAACGCATCAGGGCACATTACCGCCGCAGCAAACGGAAGTGATGCCAATACTAACTACTACACTACAACCGCTACATTTAATACAGGAAACGGTATTATTAGTTTTTCTGGAGCTGGCGGCCAACCTGCTTATTCTGTAGATATAGACGGAAGATTTTTACCACTAGCTGGTGGTACAATGACTGGTGCCATAACAATGAACGACAATGTACCAATAAATTTTGGAACTGGCGGTAGTTCAGATTCTAGAATATTTTACGATGCATCAGATTTAAACATAGAGTCTCAAGGCGGAAAAATATTTATTGTAAAAGATGTTACTGATTTAAGCACTGGTATTGTTCTTGATTCTTCTAGTAATGTAGCTATTGGTGCCGTGGGTGGCGCTTCAGCTTCAGGAGCAAAATTAACTGTTACAGGAAACACTTATGTATCAGGAACAATTCAAGTTCCAGATAATGGAAAACTTGCTGTAGGTAACTCTTTAGACCTTCAAATATATCACAATGGAAGTAATAGTTTTATAGAAACAACAAGCACTTCAACTGGTGATTTTTATATTACAGCAAGAGGAACTAATCATGATTTATATCTTGAAGCTGCAGATGACATATATATTAGACCACAAGGTAACGAAAGCGGGATTGATGTAATTGGTAATGGTGCAGTAAGTTTATATCATAATAATGTTTTGCAACTAAACACAACATCTACTGGTATATCAACAAATACTATAGACGCTACAGTTGCTGCTGGATCAGCTGGTAATTTTGTTGTAATGGACGGAACAAGATTAGCTTATAGAACAGCAGCTCAAGTATTATCTGATATAGGTGGCACAAGTAGTTCAGGTGTAACATCTGTAGCTACAACAGCACCTATATTAGGTGGGACTATAACAAGTACAGGAACTATTAGTTTAAGATCACCTGTAAGCGGAAACTGGCACAACGGCGGAGCTCCAGTAGTAGGTACTGACGGATTAATGGAAATTGGTAGATATATTGACTTCCATACAAGCAACACAGGTACCTCTGATTATGATGTAAGACTTAATGCTACATCAGGACTTTTAACAGTAACTGGAAGTGTTTCATCTTCATCAAATATTACTTCAACAGGTAATATGCAAAGTTCATATATTAGATGTACCTCATCTGGAACTAGATTTGCACCAACTTTTAGTTTTACTAGTGATACAAATACTGGTATGTTCCGTAATGGTACTGATCAAGTGGCTCTTAGTGCTGGTGGTAACACAAGAGTGTTGTGTACAAGTACTTACGTAAAACTTGATGGCAATGTTGGTATAGGTAGAGTTCCTAGCACTAAACTTGACATAGACGGTACTGTGTTAGTAAAAGATGGTACTGGTCTTGGCGATCTTTATTTAGGTAATCTTGGAACAAATAACCATTTTAGATTCCACACTAACAATTCAAATACTTATTTTGATATGAATTGTGGTAATATGTATTGGAGACAGGGATCAAGTACAAGATATACGTTCTTTCCTTCAACGGCCAACATGACAATTAATGGTACGTTAACACAAAATTCTGATGTAAGAAGAAAACAAAATATTGTAGAAATAAAAGACTGTATTAGCAAAGTTAAAGCTATGAGAGGTGTTTATTACAACAGAACTGATATTAATACAGAAGTTACAAAAGTTGGTGTTATAGCACAAGAAGTTGAAGCTGTTTTGCCAGAGGTTATATTAGAGTCTCCAGAAGATGGACTTAAGTCTGTTGCATACTCAGAATTAACATCAGTACTTATAAATGCAATAAAAGAACAACAAGAAATAATAGAAGATTTAAAAACAAGAATAACTAAATTAGAAAATTAAATTATGGCAATTACTTATAAATGGAATATTCCATATATGCAAGCTCATATTGAATCAGAAGGCGAAAGCAATGTAATATATAGAGTAGATTATATATACACTGGTTCTGAAGAGTCAGGAGGTGTAACTTATTATAGTAACAATAGTGGTTTTCAAAACTATACTTATGTGGCTGGAGATGACTTTGTGCCTTACGCAGATACAGAAGCTTTTGAAACTGTAGTTATCGGATGGTTAGAAGCATCATTAGATGTAGCTGGCATGAAAGCTAACATAGCTGCTGATATACAATCTCAAATTACACCAGTAAACGAAGACTTATACTTTACTTGGATGAATCCAACTCCAACACCAACTGAAGAAGAAGAATAGGTAAATTTCACTTAAAACAAGTGATAATACACATATACCGGCTCGGGAAAGAGCAATAACCA
>ENA-OQVM01004328-OQVM01004328.1-marine-metagenome-genome-assembly--contig:-NODE-4328-length-14560-cov-13.492716_pt1 | contig 14560 bp, 16 predicted proteins | sample MGYA00237776_ERZ505498 | MGnify/ENA primary metagenome ERZ505498 (study PRJEB26159, sample SAMN06265151) | marine metagenome | isolation source: Helgoland LTER site | place: Germany:Helgoland, sampling... | reverse complement strand
GGCGCAGGTGTTTAGCCCACGCGATTTTCTTTGCCAGTATTCCTTTTTTCATAGTTTCATCATACTATACCCGTCAAGCGTGTCAAGAAAGATCGGCAGAAAGATCGGCAGAAAGATCGGCAAGTAACACTGATTCTGCAAGAGTAACATAGCCTATGTGACTTTAGCAGAAGTTATGTTACTTAGCCCCTCGGATGCGTATTCTGCGCGATCATGCCAATGCTTAGCGAAAACCTTGTCGATGTCATTATCAGTGATACTTGCCCGAAAACTTCCCCAATCGAGATCGGCAAGTTCTCGCTCAAGCTTCCTAGCAAACTCCCATGCAACATGCTCTGCCCCCTCATATTCGTATTCTGGGGTTAAGGTTGCTTCGTGTGCTGCGTCTGTTCTAGGTGTATCGCTCATAGTATTTGTATCGCACCATTTCAGCACAAGCCTACATGCCTCTTGGAATCTGTCTGAATTAGTCATCAGTAAAGTATGCACCCTTCGATTGGAGCCAACCCATCGAAAGGCGAGGTGTGTTTGCGTGTCTTCTGCACGACTCCTAAAGAACCTATTACACGACAGAGCGGATCGTGCTTTTACTACCTGTGATACGCCTACCAAATGGCTATAAATGGCAGAGGCGCAGGTGGTCATGTGGCAAACGAGCTGGGAGTCGAACCCAGAACCTACGGTTTTGGAGACCGTCGCTCTACCAGTTGAGCTACTCGAATAAGAAAGGACTGCCCAGAATCTCACTGAGCTGGACTTTCATGGCTTTCACCTTTGGTTCGGGGAGAAGTCCTAAAGCTCCCGTCGCCCCTATTATACAAAACCGTGTCAACCCCCTTTAGGTATGCGGCAAAACAGGGTATTGACAAGGTTTTGTATAATAAAGGCATGATTAAAGGTAGCAGACAAAATGAAGGTAGCCTAGACCACAATAAGGACGAGTTCGACAAAAACTTCGACGCTGTAAAGTTCCCCAAGGCAAAGGAAACCAGCGCAGAACGACGTGAGCGAGAGAAGAAAGAGTTCTTGAGACTCAATCTCATTGCAAGCTGGGACACTGAAGTAGACGGGGACATCAAAGACGCAAACCTAGGTGAGATCGTAGACAATACATACGCTCGCTGTGGAGGCTTAGACTACTAATGCTATCTGACGCAGAAGACGATCTCTTGGATAATGCTTTGGCAATTCTGTCTGAGCACTTCCCAAACTATGCCATAGCGGTTCTGTCAGAGGAGGACGGTGCATTGCACTACGATTACTCAAACTGGCGCATCGGGCGCATGCTACTCAAGGATAGCCTAGATGACATGAGCGGAGATGTCGGGGAAATTGGCAACTGGGCATGGGAAGAAGACGAGGACGAAGATTATGAGTAAGGAATTAGCACTAGAGACGAATGACTACGTTGCCAATGCACTAAAAAACGCGCAAGAAAGCACAGGTCATCAGCGAGCATGGTGCGTCCGTGAGCCTAAGAAGTGGGCATTGGTAGCGCAGCACATCACTCAACAGCCATGCACGGTTGAGGAATTTCGTCGTAAGCACAAGATTACCAAGAACTTCTACTATGATGTGAAGACCGAGCTAATGGCTGATCCAGAGTGTCAGCTAATCCGCAATGCTTGGGCTGCTGAGATTTCCTCTGTAATGTTTGAAGGACTCGACACGCACCGCAAGATTCTCAACAAGTTTGGTGATGGTGTAGAGTCTGGGGCTATTGAGGTTGACGAGAATGTGATGTTCAAGTCTGGCAAGTCCCTACAAGCACTCAACGACATTCACGGCAAGCTCACAGGCAACAATGTCCAGAAGCACGTAGTCGAGCACATTGTGAGTCAGGAAGAATACGAATCCAAGGCAGACGAGCTGAAGGCTAAGATTGCAGCAGCGAAGGAGGCTAAAAAAGTTGAGTCAGAAATAATTGAGGTAGACTAATGGAACTAGAATACACAGAGCACCCGATACTAAAGCCACCCTCAGACGAGGATCAGTTGGCCTTGCTTGAGAATGACCCAGAAGCCTACCTTCAAAGCATTCAGTTGCACAATGCTCGCATTGAGGTTTCCGTCATTGATCCAGTCTATCACAGCTTCGTGCTTCCGCAGCAGTTTAAGGTGCGTGAGCTGCTATGGAAGGACGCAATTGACGAGGTATGGGTGCTGGGTGGGGTGCGAAGTGGCAAGAGCCGTAGCGCAGCGTGGATGGTCATGCAGGCGCTCCTGGAGAACCCGAACACTGAGATATTCTGTTGGGCGCAGAACGAGGATGCGTCTGTAGAGCGTCAGCAACCCTACTTATGGGAAATGATGTCGCAGTAACTATTGGTGGTACTCAGGGTCATTATGAGTTAAATGTTTTTAAACCAATGATGGCTGCTAATGTGATTCAATCTGCACAACTTATTGGAGATGCTTGTATTTCATTTGATTTACATTGTGCTTCCGGTATTCAACCCAATCATACAAGAATTAATGAATTATTAAATAATTCATTAATGTTAGTGACTGCTTTAAATACTAAAATTGGATACTATAAAGCGGCCGAAATTGCTAATACTGCTCATGCCAATGGCACAACATTAAAAGAAGCAGCAGTTCGTTTAGGTTACGTAACAGAGGAACAATATGATCAGTGGGTTAAACCTGAAGACATGACAGGTAGCTTAAAATAAATTTCTCATTAATACTGTTGCTTTGGCTTAAAACACGTAAATAGTTGTTTTACTGTTGGCATTATTCTTTATTAACGAGGCAGTAACCATTAAGGTATTCCCAAATAACAATATAAAGTTTTCTTTTTTTGATGTAAGTTTGTTTAGCGAATGTAAACAAACCATATGACAACTGTATTCATCAATATCAAAGAACTTGTTCAAGTAAGAGAATTGGATGTGATGAAAGTGAGTGGGAAAAATATGAGTATTTTACCCATAATCAAAAACGCCTTTTTAATTATTAAAGACAATATTATCGTAGATTTTGGATCTATGAATACTCTTGACATTAAAAAATCAGATAAAGTAATAGATCTCACTGGTAAAATAGTTCTACCCACTTGGTGTGACAGTCATACTCATTTAGTTTTCGCGGATACTAGAGAAGAGGAATTTGTAAATCGAATTAAAGGACTAACCTATCAAGAAATTGCAGAAAGAGGTGGAGGAATATTAAATTCATCAAAAAAACTACAAAATAAGCCAGAAATAGAACTTTTCGAAGATGCATCAAAAAGGTTAAAAAAACTTATAAAAAATGGTACAGGAGCTATAGAAATTAAGTCTGGTTATGGTTTAACATTAGAAAGCGAACTAAAAATACTTCGTGTAATAAAAAAATTAAAAGAAAACTTTTCGCTCCCTGTCAAAGCTACTTTTTTGGGCGCGCATGCTATACCTAATGAATACAAAGAAAAAAGAGCTGAATATATTCAGTTAATTATTGATAAAATGATTCCTGAAGTCGCTAAAGAAAAACTAGCTGATTATATTGACGTTTTTTGTGAAAAAGGATATTTTACCACTGTAGAAACTGATCAAATTTTAAAAGCAGGAAGAAAACACGGATTGATTCCAAAAATTCATGTGAATCAATTTAATTCAATTGGAGGTATTAAAGTTGGGGTAAATAATAAAGCTTTATCTGTAGATCATTTAGAAGTTTTAACCGATGAAGACCTTAACATATTATCAAAATCAGACACAATGCCTGTAGCACTTCCATCGTGTTCATTTTTTTTAGAAATTCCCTATACAAATGCAAGAAAATTAATAGATGCTAATATTCCTATGGCTGTAGCCTCCGACTACAACCCTGGGTCTTCTCCTTCAGGAAATATGAATTTTGTAGTTTCTCTAGCTTGTGTAAAAATGAAAATGACTCCCGAAGAAGCTATCAATGCAGCTACTATTAATGCTGCACATGCCTTAAACTTATCTGATAAAATTGGAAGCATCTCAAAAGGTAAAATGGCAAACTTTATAATTACAAAACCTATAAAATCATATAGTTCTATACCTTATGCTTTTGCTGATAATTGCATAGAAGAAGTTTATCTAGCAGGTAAAGAAACTCAAACTACATAATTATTAAAAAACATTAAAATTGTTTCATAAAATCGTATCATTTTTTTGTTTTATAATTAAATCTAAAAATGAACATGGTGTTCACTCTCCATTTGTATTTGATTTAATTACTTCTTGTTTTTACAAAAAAAAAGGCAAGAACGATTTAACTATTTTCTTGAACTATAAAAAACAGCTTTCAAAAAACACCTCATTATTAGAAATTTCAAATTTTAATTTCATGTCTAGGTTACTTTTATCTCATAAAAGAAAACGTTGGGAGATTAGAAAAAATTGGCAGTTTTTATTCCCAGTCATTGGAGTTATATTACTTGGCTATAGCAGTTTTAAGTTAATTAAATTAATCCCTATTGATTGGTTTGATTTAGCAGAATATTATTTATTTCCTTACCTAATGTTTGTTTTATATTTTGTTGGAATCTTTTATTTTTTACTAAAAACTATATTATTTGCAATTAATAAGTTAGAGAGTAAGTGGGTTGTTAATCAGCGCTCAAGAATTTTTAAAGACTCAGAAATTTCGAATAAAAGAGCAAGATTATTAATTCATTTAATTCAATATCTGAAACCGAAGAATATTTTGGAAATTGGAACTGGTTTCGGGATCAATACTGTTGTATTATCGTCTGCACAACGAAACTCCAAAATAACAACTCTGGATGAAAATGAGCAGACTGTTAATGTGATTAAGGAAATGTTCAAAAAAAATACTTTTAAACACGTAAAGTTTCTAACAGGTAACTTTGATATTACTTTACCTCAAGTATTTAATAATAATATCTATGATTTTATCTATTTTAAAGGAAGTTGCGAAAATAAAACAACGTTAAATTACTTTGAATCTAGTTTATCATCTATACATAATAATTCAGTTTTATTATTTGAAAATATTCATTCTAATAGAGAATCTGAAAAAGTATGGAACTCTATAAAAAAACATGAAAAAGTAACTGTTACAATAGATACATTTCTTTGGGGATTTGTATTCTTTAGAAAAGAACAAGAAAAAGAACATTTTATCATCAGAATTTAAAATCTTAAATTTACAGTATGAAGATTTACACAAAAACAGGAGATAAAGGAACTACTGCCCTGTTTGGAGGCACAAGAGTTTCAAAAAATCACTTAAGAATAGAATCTTATGGAACAGTAGATGAACTAAACTCTTACATTGGTTTGATCAAAGATCAAGCGATTGACAATCAAACAAAACATATTCTTGTAAAAATTCAAAATGATTTATTTACCCTTGGCTCGATGCTGGCAACACCATCAGAAAAGGAAACTCTAAAAAATGGAAAAGAACGTTTAAATATTCCTAAAATAACTAACGAATCTGTAACATATTTAGAGAATACTATAGATGAAATAAATTCAACGCTCCCTCAAATGACTCATTTTATTCTACCTGGTGGTCATACCACGGTGTCATATTGTCATATCGCAAGATGCGTTTGCAGAAGAGCAGAACGCTTATCGGTTTCTCTTCACCAACAAGAAGGTATAAATCCTATTATTTTAACATATCTTAACCGACTATCTGACTTTCTTTTTATGCTGGCACGAAAGTTGTCTCATTATTTATCAGTCCAGGAAATTAAGTGGATTCCTGAGAAATTATAACCAAGTTCTTTTTTTATTGATATATATTTCAAAAAAAACTTGATTTTTTCAGTAAAAAAATTATTTTTGCAGAAAATTAAATCCATTAGAAATGTATTGGACTTTAGAATTAGCATCTTATTTAGCAGATGCACCGTGGCCAGCAACAAAAGATGAGTTAGTGGATTATGCTATCAGAACAGGTGCACCCCTAGAAGTAGCTGAGAATTTACAAGAAATTGAAGATGAAGGGGACTCATATGACTCTATAATTGAAATTTGGCCAGATTATCCGACTGAAGAGGATTATCTTTGGAATGAAGATGAATATTAAAAATATTTAATAAAACAAACAAGAAAAAGTCTCAAATGAGGCTTTTTTTTTGTTTACTTTTAAAGTTTTATATACAATATCATACAGAAGAAAATAAAATACAGCTTAAAGAATGAGTATCTTAAATTCAGTAATTAAAATATTTGTTGGAGATAAACAACAAAAAGATCTAAAAATACTTCAACCAATTGTTGAAAAAGTAACCGCCTACGAAACCACATTATCTTCTTTATCAAATGATGAATTAAGAAATAAAACAACTGAATTCAAAAAAAGAATAAAAGAAGGCACAAAAGTTTTTAATGATAAAATTACTGCATTAGAAAAAGAAGCAAAAGAAGCTGAAATAGATAGACAACAAGATATTTTTTCTGAAATAGACACCTTAAAAAATGAATCTTATGAGGCGTCTGAGGCTATTTTACATGATATTATGCCAGAAGCTTTTGCTGTGGTAAAAGAAACTGCAACTCGTTTTGTAAACAATGATGAAGTTGAAGTTACAGCTACTCCTTTTGACAGAGAGCTCTCCTCTACTCGAGAACATGTTGTTTTAGACGGTGATAAAGCCTTTTGGCAAAACTCTTGGGACGCTGCAGGAAAACCAGTGACTTGGGACATGATTCATTATAACGTTCAATTGATTGGAGGTTCTGTGCTTCATCAGGGTAAAATTGCAGAGATGATGACTGGTGAAGGGAAAACATTAGTCTCCACATTGCCAGTATATTTAAACGCATTGACCGGTAATGGAGTTCATGTTGTCACCGTAAATGATTACCTAGCCAAAAGAGATAGAGCATGGATGGCACCTATGTTTGAATTCCATGGATTAAGTACAGATTGTATTGATTTTCATCAACCAAATTCTGAAGAAAGAAGAATAGCTTACAATGCAGACATTACCTACGGGACAAACAATGAATTTGGATTCGATTATTTAAGAGATAATATGGCCAGTTCAAAGGAAGATTTAGTTCAAAGAGCTCCAAATTACGCCATAATTGATGAAGTAGATTCCGTTTTAATTGATGACGCAAGAACTCCTCTTATTATCTCTGGACCAGTTCCACAGGGTGATAGACACGAGTTTAATGAATTAAAACCCTTGGTTAGTGATTTGGTTTCAAAGCAAAACAAGTATTTAATTGGAGTACTTGCAGAGGCTAAGAAATTAATTGCTGATGGTAATACTAAAGATGGAGGATTCTTACTACTTAGAGTTTACAGAGGAATCCCTAAAAACAAAGCGCTTATTAAATTTCTATCTCAGGAAGGAGTAAAACAATTACTTCAAAAAACAGAGAATACCTACATGGCAGATAACAACAAACTGATGCCAGAAGTAGATGAAGAATTATGGTATGTTATCGAAGAAAAGAATAATTCGATAGATTTATCAGATAAGGGTATCGCAGCACTTTCTTCAAATACAAGTGATGAAGATTTCTTTGTGTTACCTGATTTAGGCGTTAAAATTGGCAACATAGATGCTTCTGAAGAAACTACAGAAAAAAAGGCTGAATTAAAGGAAAAATTATACAAAGACTTTAGTGTTAAAAGTGAACGGATTCATACCATGAACCAGCTACTAAAAGCTTACAGCTTATTTGAAAAAGATGTTGAATATGTAGTTGTGGAAAATAAAGTCATGATTGTTGATGAACAAACCGGACGTATTATGGATGGTCGTCGATATTCAGACGGTCTTCATCAAGCAATTGAAGCAAAAGAAAATGTAAAAATTGAAGATGCTACCCAAACATTTGCAACAGTTACCTTGCAAAACTATTTTAGAATGTATAGAAAGTTATCTGGTATGACTGGTACTGCCATTACTGAAGCTGGTGAATTATGGGAAATTTACAAATTAGATGTAGTTGAAATCCCTACAAATAAACCATTACTAAGAGATGATAAACAAGATTTTATCTATAAGACTACTCGTGAAAAATACAATGCAGTAATAGAAGATGTTGTTCAACTGGTAAATCAAGGAAGACCAGTACTAGTTGGTACAACATCTGTAGAAATTTCTGAATTATTGGGAAGAATGTTACAAATGCGTAAGATTAAGCACAATATATTAAACGCAAAATTACATAAACGTGAAGCAGATGTAGTTGCAGAAGCTGGAAATCCAGGTATCGTAACCATAGCTACCAATATGGCTGGACGTGGAACTGACATTAAGTTATCTGACCAAGTAAAAGACGCTGGAGGTTTAGCTATTATTGGTACAGAACGACATGATTCTAGACGTGTAGACCGACAATTACGTGGAAGAGCTGGGCGTCAGGGTGATATTGGTTCATCTCAATTTTACGTTGCGTTAGATGACAATTTAATGCGTTTGTTTGGTTCTGAAAGGATTGCAAAAATGATGGATAGAATGGGGCTAAAAGAAGGTGAAGTAATTCAACATTCAATGATTTCTAAGTCTATTGAAAGAGCGCAAAAGAAAGTTGAAGAAAACAACTTTGGTATTCGTAAAAGATTATTGGAGTATGATGATATCATGAACGCCCAAAGAGAATTTGTTTACCTTAGAAGAAGGCATGCATTAGATGGAGATCGTTTACAAATAGACATTTCAAATATGATCTTTGAAACCTGTGAAACCATCATCAACCAAAACAAAGCTGCTAAAGATTTTCAAAACTTTGAATTTGAATTGATTCGTTTTACTTCAATAACATCACCCTTTAGTGAAGAAGAGTTTATCTCCTCAAATGAACAAGAGTTAGCTGAAAAATTATATGAAGTTGTAACACATAGTTATAAAGAAAAAGTTGAAAGAAATGCACTTTTAACTTATCCTGTAATCAAAAATGTTTTCGAAAATGAGGGTGATAGATACGAACGTATCGTTGTTCCTTTTTCTGATGGTATCAAAACCCTTAAAGTTGTTACGAATCTAAAAGAAGCTTATGAAACTAAAGGTAAGTCTTTAGCCACCGATTTTGAAAAAAACATCACACTTGCTATTATTGATGAAAACTGGAAAGATCATCTTCGTCAAATGGATGATTTAAAACAATCAGTTCAAAATGCGTCATACGAACAAAAAGATCCCTTATTAATTTATAAGTTTGAAGCTTTTGAATTATTTAAAATAACCATTGATAAAATAAATCGTGAGGTACTGTCCTTCTTGTTTAAAGGAGAATTACCAAATCAGGCAAATGATCAAATTTCTGAAGAACGAAAGAAAACAAGACAAAAATTAAACTTGAGCAAAGCTGATGTTCAAAACACGACAGAACAAGCCATAAGCAATTCAAGACAGCAACAATCGGAACCTATTGAAACCATTGTAAGAGAACAACCCAAAATTGGAAGAAATGAACGTGTTACTATCAAAAATGTGATGAGTGGTGAAGAAAAAGTAGTTAAATTCAAACAAGCTATTCCTTTAATTGAAAGAGGAGAATGGGTATTGGTTAAAAATTAAAAATATATTAGTTAACTAAAAAAAGCCACTTTAATTAAAGTGGCTTTTTTTAGTTGATTGAGTTTAATTTAAACTCCCTGAAAATCAGTATCAATTTTTAGATAATCTAAAAACTCTTGTTTGGTTTCCTTTTCTTTAAATTTCCCACCAAACTCAGCAGTGATTGTACTACTTTCTATATCTTTTATTCCTCTAGAGTTAACACATAAATGTTTGGCATCGATTATACACGCTACATCTTTAGTTCCTAATGATTCTTGCATAAATTGAACTATTTGCATGGTAAGTCTTTCCTGAACTTGTGGTCTTTTAGCAAAATATTCTACAATACGATTCATTTTAGAGAGTCCTATAACTTTTCCATCTGAAATATATGCAACATGAGCTCTTCCAACTATGGGAAGTAAATGGTGTTCACAGGTAGAATATACAATAATGTTCTTCTCTACTAACATCTCACCATAATTGTAATTATTTTCAAATGTAGAGGCTATTGGCTTGTTAGCTGGGTTTAAACCCATAAACAACTCATTAACAAAAGATTTAGCTACTCTTTTTGGAGTACCTTTAAGGCTATCGTCCTCTAAATCCATTCCCAAAGTGATTAAAATATCTTTAACACTTTCTTGAATTCTTTCTATTTTTTCAACATCTGAAATATCAAATGCATCGGGGCGTAAAGGAGTCTTTGCTGAAGTTCCAACATGGTTGTCTCCTATCTCCTCTATTCTATCATCATTTATTTTCATCAGTTTATTTCTGAATATTAAAATTAGTTTGCAAATTTACAACATAAAGTAATATGTTTATTGCATTTTATCAATCAATTCATCTAAAGTACAAACCATCTGAGAACCATCGGTCATGTCTTTTAACTTGAATGTATTGTTCTGAACTTCAGAAATTACAAAATTAATTTTACGAGTAGATACGTATTTCCACTGTTTCTTTTGCTGTTTGTTAGTAGTGGCAGTATCTGGATATATTTCAGTTTTTACACCTACATTTCTTAATGTTTTTATGGCTTCTAATTGAATAGTATTGTCTTCTTTGTTAAAATTTAAAAATAATAACTTAGGTTTTGGAAGAGATACAGCATCAAATAAGCCAAGCTCTTCTAATACCAAATAAATTCTATCTAAACCAAAAGATATCCCTACTCCACTCACGTCCTTTAGTCCAAAGATTCCTGTTAAATCATCATATCTACCTCCACCACCAATAGATCCCATTTCTACTCCATTTGGTGCTGAAACTTCAAAAATAGCTCCTGTGTAATAATTTAAACCACGTGCTAAAGTTACATCTATCTCTAAAGAGGAAGATTGAAGTCCTAGATTATTAATAGTGTTCACAACAAAACGCAACTCCTCAACTCCTTTTTTTCCTTCTTCAGATACTGACAACAAGGTGTCTAAGACGTTTAACTGATCAGTATTGGATCCTGAAAGTTCAAAAAGTGGAGTTGCTTTTTTAATAGCCTCAAAAGAAATTCCTTTTTCTAGCATTTCTTTTTTTACACCACTAGCTCCAATTTTATCTAACTTGTCTAAAGCTACAGTAAAATCAATTAACTTATCTTTTGCTCCAATAACCTCAGCAATTCCAGCTAAAATTTTTCTATTATTAATTTTTATAGTGGTTCCAATTAATTTTAAATTGGTAAAAACAGTGTCATACAACTGAATAAAGTCTACCTCTTGTAACAAAGACTTACTTCCTACTACGTCTGCATCACATTGAAAAAACTCTCTAAAACGACCTTTCTGAGGGCGATCTGCTCTCCAAACAGGTTGAATTTGATATCGCTTAAAAGGAAACGTAATATCATTTTGGTTTTGCACTACATATCTAGCAAAAGGTACTGTTAAATCATAACGTAATGCTTTATCTGAAATTTGAGAAGTTAACCTTGTACTGTCTTTTAATTCTAAAAGGTTACTGTCTGTCTTTTTTAAATAATCTCCTGAATTTAGAATTTTGAAAATTAAGCGATCTCCTTCTTCTCCATATTTACCCATTAAGGTAGTGGAGTTTTCAAAACTTGGAGTTTCTATAGGTTGGAAACCAAAGGTTTCAAAAGCAGTTTTCATCGTATTTATAATGTACGTACGACTGGCTACTTCTGTAGATGAAAAATCTCTGGTTCCTTTTGGAATGCTTGGTTTCATAAAAACAATATTCAGTTATCTAATCTTAGCTAAAATAATAAATCTAGCTTTGGGTGCAAATATCCGAAAAATCTTGGGAAGAACTATTCTGTCACATTTGTTTTATTTTTTCTTTGAAGTGAAAAAATACTCGCGTTTAACTCAAAACCTAACAACAATATAATGGCGTTGAGCCAAATAAATAACATTAAAATTAAAAGTGTTCCTATAGAACCATACAGTTCGTTGTACTGAGCAAATTCATTAACATAGTATCCAAAAAGATAAAAAGTGAGTATTGATAATGTTGTTGTAAATACAGTTCCTGGCGAAAAAAATCTGGAATGCTTTCCGTTCTTTGTTCCATATTTATATAAGATAGAAACAATGGTAAAAATCATAATCAAAAACAACCCTCCTCTTCCAAATTGCAACCATATTGTTTCATCATCTATCCAACCTTTATTTGTAAATGCATCTAAAAGTAACTGATAAAACCCTGTTAACGCAACAGTAATCACCAAGAATAAAGCCATTAATAATGACACAAACATCGACAAAAAATAGGCTCTAAAAACATTTCTATTTTCTTTAACGTGGTATGAATATTCGAACCCTCCAAAAATAGCATTCACACCGTTTGTCATTAAAAAAATAGAGCCTAGAAAACCAAACGATAATAAGCCTGCTTGTTTATTTCCTAAAATATCTAATAAAACAGTGTCAACAGCATCAAAAGTTTTGGGTGGTAAAACTTCAGATATTAAAGTCATTAATCCTTCTTGAAAACCATCTATGTGGATGTAGGGAATTAATGTTAAGACAAATAGCATAAAAGGAAAAATTGCCATAAAAAAACTATAGGCAATACCTCCAGCTCTAGTGGTTAATGCCCCTTCAACAATACCAATAATATACATTTCTAAAACATCATAGAATGACATACCCTCTAGACCTGGGATTTTTATTTTCTTTCCAAATCTAACCAATACATTAAGTACCGGTATTTTTACTAGTTTATCTTCTATTTCTTTACTCATTTAATTAATTATACATTTATTTAATTGACAGCTTTCAAACTTAAATCCATATTGTAAACTGAATGGGTTAAAGCTCCGCATGAAATATAATCCACACCACATTCCGCATATTTTCTAATCGTATCTTCATTTATTCCACCAGAAGATTCTGTGAGACATTTCCCATTAATTAACGCTACTGCTTTTCTGGTGTCTTGAAATGAAAAATTATCAATAAGAATTCTATATACTCCTTCATTTTGAAGTATCTCTTCAATCTCTTGAAGGCTCCTAGCCTCTACAATAATTTTTAAATCTAATTTTTTATCGCTTAGATATTGTTTGGTCTTAGTAATTGCTTGTGATATGCCACCTGCAAAATCTATGTGATTATCTTTAATCATTACCATATCGTATAATGCAAAACGATGGTTCACCCCTCCTCCAATTTGTACTGCCCATTTCTCTAATGCTCTAATTCCTGGAGTAGTTTTTCTAGTATCTAAAATTTGAGTTTTTGTTCCTTTCAATAAATTGACAAAAAAATTTGTTTTTGTAGCAATTGCACTCATACGTTGCATAGCATTTAATACAAATCGTTCTGCTTTTAAAATGGATTGAGAATTTCCTGAAACTTGAAAAACAACGTCTCCATAACTTACCTCAGATCCATCATCAATAAAGCTTTCTACTTGCAAGTCTTCATCAAAATATGTAAATGCTTTTTTAGCAAAAGCTACACCAGCTATAATACCCTTATCTTTTACCAATAAATTAGCTTTTCCTTGAGCATTAGAAGGAATAGAGGACAATGAGGTGTGATCTCCATCTCCAACATCTTCTCTATACCCATTTTTTATTATTAGGTCTATTTCTTTTTCAAATTGTTCAATAGAGATCATATTATTGTATTATTCAAGCTAAAATACAATTAAATGAGAAAATTGATGACAATAATTGTAATTTTGAAAAATGAGAATAAAACTGCTTGTAATTGGTAAAACGGATGACAAAAATCTAGGGCAACTTATTGAAAAATACCAACAAAGGTTAAATCACTACATAAACTTTGAAATCGAAATAATACCTGACATCAAAAATGTAAAAAATTTAAGCCAACTACAACAAAAAGAAAAAGAAGGCGAATTGATTCTTTCTAAACTTAAAAACACTGATCAGTTAGTGTTGTTAGATGAAAAAGGAAAAGAATTTCGGTCTTTAGATTTTGCAAATTTTCTTCAAAAGAAAATGAATTCAGGCATCAAACAATTAGTTTTAGTTATTGGAGGCCCTTATGGATTTTCTGAATCTGTCTTTAAGAAAACCTCAGGAAAGATATCTTTATCTAAAATGACCTTCTCTCATCAAATGATTCGCCTTTTTATAGTTGAACAATTGTATAGGGGGTTTACCATTCTCAAAAATGAGCCTTATCATCATGAGTAAATAATCTTATTTAAATATGTTAAATTCTAAATCTTAAATTAATTAGTTTAGTAAAATGAAACTAGTCTTTGCCACAAATAACCTGCATAAGTTAAAAGAAGTACAAGAAATGCTCTCTAATTCTATAGAAGTGCTGTCTTTAAAAGATATTGGATGTTTTGAGGATATAGAAGAAACCGAAAGAACTCTGGAGGGCAATGCCAAATTAAAAGCTGACTATATTACTAAAAAGTATGGATTTGATTGTTTTGCAGATGATACTGGACTAGAAGTAGAAGCTTTAGATGGTAAGCCTGGGGTATATTCTGCTAGATATGCTGGAGAACATGGGAATGCAGAAAAAAATATGGAAAAGCTTCTTTTTGAACTTCAAAATAAATCTAGTAGAAAAGCTAAATTCAGAACTATTATTGCTTTAAATCTTAGAAATAAACAATACCTTTTCGAAGGAATCTGTGATGGTGAAATTTT
>ENA-OQVM01004327-OQVM01004327.1-marine-metagenome-genome-assembly--contig:-NODE-4327-length-14561-cov-3.048536_pt1 | contig 14561 bp, 3 predicted proteins | sample MGYA00237776_ERZ505498 | MGnify/ENA primary metagenome ERZ505498 (study PRJEB26159, sample SAMN06265151) | marine metagenome | isolation source: Helgoland LTER site | place: Germany:Helgoland, sampling... | reverse complement strand
TAAAAAGAATAACCCAATTTAAAAAAAAAAAAAAAAACACTGTTAATTTAAATAACATAATCAGGGATAATGGCTACTACGAACACTACAAATAATATATCATATCAGGGTACCTATTTGGTATTAATATCTGTCATTGTGACGACGATGTTCTTCGTCGCTGGTATTGACAAAATCATGCACTTCGAGAAAGTAGTCGGTGGATTTAAAAAACGGTTTCCAGTGGAACTCCCGGACTTATTTAACCGCCTTGCTATTTGCATAGCCATTATAATAGAAATTGTGGCTCCCCTTGTCCTAGTTTATGCTGCCTACGATTTCGACAACCCAAAAACTCGTAAATATGGAGTGTACGCCGCTATGGCTCTCGTGATATTCACCATTACCGCAACTCTCATTTACCATTTTCCACCCTTTGGGGCGACCTACTACCCATTTATGTCCAACCTCACTACCGTAGGTGGGTTGTTACTAGTGTCCTGGGTGTTTTCGAAACAATGATGAAAAAAAAAAAACCATTGCCATTGACTAATATCATTTTTATTTTTATTTTTGTTTTTGTTTTTGTTCTGACAATTGTATTAAATCGGAAAAGAAAAGCACAAACACTAAGATAATATATACATGATGATTTAATTCTTGAACACAATTTGTATATATATATATATATGATTATTTTTTAAAAGTTAATGTCATCCCCCCCCCATCACCTTATATCTGATATATAGTAATCTATTGTGCAATAGATTTGCGCCATTGGTCAACATGTGTATGTTCCGGTGTGCCTCGCATTTCCTCGTCGAACTTATCCAGTCGCATATGAACTGTGTTCTTGAAGATTGTATATGTGTTGATGAGTTGTTTGCCATATACACTTGAAAGCACTCTAAAAATCTTATCCATGACATGGATCTTGTTATGTTTTCCCACAGTGTTCTGACATTCTTCCAGTAGAGTGAATGTAGTTTTAATGCATTTATCGATTGTGTCGATGTAGATGTAATCTCTACAGAATGGACATGTATATTTCCCCATATTCTTCCATTTAGTGTTGCATCCTACACACATGCTATGACCACATGGGAATTTGACTGACTTTCGAACCGAAACAGCATTCATACAAATATGGCATTCAACTTGCTCTATGGGTGTATGTACATAACAAGTGGACAATCCGTGTACACATCGCAGCTTACATGGAGATCCTTTCTTGGTGAGGACAGAACAGCACGGCGAAGACATATTGTGCGTGTATGTATTATCAGTTATTAACAACTGTAAAAAAACTGATGATATTTATATAATTTTAATACATAAAATGTTTTGAAATAAGTCTTCAATTTTATCAATTTTTATCATTTTATATCATTGTAAAATGATATATGCGTTAAGTGTGTAGTTTAACAGTATATTATTAAATCATTAAATCTAAAAACAATAAAAAAAAACATATGTGTAGCAAAGTTTTATGTAATCTCAACACCGACGACGAGTACTTTACTCCCAAAAAAATATGGGAAGATGTCGTCGAATATCTCCCAACCAATGGGGAAATGGTAGTGTATGAAGCATTTTATGGGAATGGTATGTCGGGACAATACTTGAGTGAACTCGGTTGCACTGTGATTCAAGGACCTCATGTCGACTTCTTCAACGAAGATTCCGCAATTCCTCCGGAAAAATACGATTGTATAATATCTAATATTCCGTTTTCCATAAAAAAAGACGTCCTCGAATATCTGGCGAAGCTCGACAAACCTTTTATGATAATCATGCCTGCGAGTACGATGTTCACACAATATCTTCGAGACATATTCGATAACAAATTACAAGTGATTATTCCAAACACTCGTATGCATTTCGAGAAAGATGGGGTCGTGCTAAAACGAACGAGTTTTGATTGTTCCTATTTCTGTTACAAAATGAATTTACCGAAAGACATAATATGGCTCGGAAGCAGTGACTGAACAATGGACTGTAATAGACTAGCGTCTTGAAATATAATATTTTATTTTTTTGATTATCAACAATATTATCTTTTATATTATAACAAAAAAGAAAAAGAAAAAGATTATGTCGAAAACTCTACTCTGGAATGGGTCTACGATAAGTATACCCACAAATGATGGTGTGTCCGATTCGACTTATCAGTTGAAATCTCTCGACGAACAGACCATACCAAGTGGGGGACAATTAAACATAAATACATGGGGGTCGTGTTACTTTGTGGATTTGAACGATTTTCATGGAGCGAATTCATCATTCACACTTTCTTTTGATGTCACGAATTTGGGAGGTGAATTCGCCTACTCGAACGCTGCAAGAAATTTCATGACCTTCGGGTATCATATCAGAGGGAGGAATGTGGGTGAAGTTACAATTGGAACAGATGTAGATTCATCGACCCCTGTATTGGGAATGATTGATGCACTCGACACCCGGAAGGCTACACCGATTGTTACCAGGGATGTTTACGATGGAAATATGCATAATATTACCCTGGTCCATAACCATTTGTCATATGGGGAGTATCAAATGATGTTGTTCGATGGTGAGACCCTCGTGTGCACCGCATCGAATTTGTCCACAAATGACTTTGGTATTCCGGATCGCAAACTGTTCTTTGGAACTTCCGCTTGGACCAACGAAGCTTCCTGGAGCAACAAATTCGACTATGCACATGTCAGTCTTAAGAATATAAAATTCACCACAAATGAGACGAAATATCCTGTCACAGATGTCACCACTTTAAATCCAGATTGGGTCGTTAATATATTGAGTTTGGAACGTGTTGAACCTACTACCTTCACAATAGATAACATTTGTTCTGGTGGAAGTGTTTTAGAATACACCTTTACTACAGAATTCCCAGCATTGACCGACGATATAAAAGTAAAAATCATTGACAGCACCGGTAATTCCGAAAGTGCCGACAACACTACTTTGTGCACTTATTATGCTGGTAGCGGCACAGAGTTGGACCCTTACAAATACCGAGGAACCATTCCATCAACCTTCGCAGATGGAAATATATCAACGACAATACAATTCGGAAACAACAATGTCATGTCTTTCCCATCTCCCCCAAATCCTACAATAGAAGTCGACAACACACCTCCACATCAATTCGTATTTAACCTCAATACTACAACAGTTGACACTATTGTGGTAGATTTTGAGTCATTTTCAGACAATTATTTGGGAAATGCTATATACGTAAAGAATATTCCTACTACTTCTACTACTGATACTTATATTGATACAATTGATACTAATCGTTACAGAGTTGTTTATAGCACAAGCAATAATCAAGGTGCACTCAATGCGACTACAGAGACTCTTGATATTAGTGGGTTGACTACGACATCATTACATCCTCTGCAAGTGAATATTGATTACTATGTAAAAGCAGCTGTTACGGATATTGCTGGAAATACAGCTACATTCGATATCAGTGGAGATGGTGTAATTCGAACCCTCGATTTAGTGGACCCTAATTTACAATTAGAAACTGTATCTTTAAGCCAAAGCAATGTTCCCCGTATATTTTTAAATGGATTTGCTTTCGACGACCAGTCGACCTATGATGTATTTTCATTGATAACTACAACTGATTATAATATTATTGATGTATCCGATATGGAAAGTATAAGCAACATAATGTTGAATAATTTGAATGATACCAAATTCATTGATAATGCATCTAATAATAACAATACAGATGGCGCTTATTCTAATGTCGAGTTCACGAAATACTACGACCCATCCATCACATCTTTTAAAAACTTTAATACCGATGAACAATATTACATATATGTTATGAATCGTGAAAATGTTGGTTTAAACAATGATGTATTTGTGAAACATTCTGTAACAGTAAGCTTCAATCAAGAAATAACAGTCAATTCTGTAGAATCAACAAATACTCTCGGAACCAATATCGCAACAACTGACGACACCATTGAATTAGAATGGAACACCAAGTATACTGAACCGGAATCGTCACGATTTTCCACAACTTTCGGAATAGATTCTAGCACAAACTATGTAACATTTAGTAACGACATAAATCAAACTACTTGGAAAGCGACATATACTGTAAATCCGACAACCCCTGAAGGACAACTATCATATGCAGTTGAAACAGTTCTTGTAAATAGTGTATCCGCAAATGCAGATGTGTTTGTAGAAAAAATATTCGAATTACAAGATGCGGATATAGTACAAGACACTACTACAACTAATTATCCTACTGATAGAATTACATTGCAAGGAGTTCTTGGTAACTCTTTACTAAAAACTACAATAAATACTCCATCTACAGCAAATGATTCGATTTCTCTAGGATACCCATTCACATTAACTGCTACTGTTTCAAATGTCGAGGACGGAATAACAACGGAAGGTCCATTCAATATAATATATGAGGACACCATTTTCAAAATTTATGATACAACAACGAATGAAGCAACAAGTCAATTTCAGAATACTATCAATTTCACAGGATTACTTGAGAACCGTTCCTATGAAATAAATTATTCAATAACGAATGCAGTTGGATTGACTGACACCATCACAAAAACCAAAACGACAAATAATGATGTTCCACAGATCACAAATATATTTTCAGATCCCTACAAACACTCCGATACTTCTAAAATGCGCATCAGAGATTGTAAAGCGAATATTAAAGATGTGTCAAGTAGCTTCACTGTTTATGTAGCTCTTTTTGACACAAATACACGAACAATATCTGAATTAAAAACTTTTTATGAAACGAATGAGAATGCACCTGCACCCATAAATACATTTAGTGCAAATACATTTTATCAACATACTAACGCCCCATTCACTACTTATTACAATTCGAGTGACGAAATAGTCGACATAAATCCGTCACAATCTAATTATTACTTCAATGTGTTTGCTATTGACGATGCAGGAATAATGAATTCAGAATACTCTCAATCCGAATTCACGACAATTGGGTTGGAAGCCAACTCTTTAACAATCACTTCAACGAATACCACTAACCCTAAATTTGCAAAAGCAGGAGATACACTCACACTTTCATGGAAGACCAATTATTATTCTGAACAAACTCATTTCAATCCATGCACTGTTCTCGGACAAACAGTTGTTCCGACATCAACTTCAACAAATAACTTGAATTGGACAGCTAGCATTGTTGTACCATCTGATTACACTACTACTGGATATGCTGATATAAATATTAAATATGTAGGAGTTCATGATATGGTATTTTCTAACCCCAATGTCGATAACATATTTGTCGATGTTACACCCCCATCAGTGAACTATGAACTCGATTCCACTCCCGATAACCGTCGTCAGAAAGTCACTCTCTGTAATATATCTCTAACAGAAACGAATCAAAGAACCGATGAGCCCGCTTACGAAGGCTACATATTAGAATTTACCGCAAGTAACGCCACTTATGGAGAATCTAATGTATCTTTCACAACTCATGAAGCAATTTCAGGGATCACTGGAATAGTTACTATTCCAGGTCTCCAGATCGCAGAAGAATATTTTGTCACCGCTAATATGACCGATCCAGCTGGTAATACAACAACTCTTATACAGTCCTCTACAGGACCTTCTATAACTACAGTAGACACAAGCGCTCCTAATTCCAGTATATCATTCGTAAATACCAATAATGCATCTACAACACCTGGTTTCAAAGTATCAGGTTCTGCCTATGACAATGCAACAGATATTGATGTGTATGTTCTAGCTTCCGAAGTTAATCTTCGTTTATCTGGAAAATCGTACACAAAATCAGATTCACAATTAAAATCATTAGTAGTAGAATATGAAACTACTACAAAAGTTGATAGTCATGATTCTAGTGCCCGTGATCAGCCTGGGGGAACATTTACAGATTTCTTAGTAGACAAATATTACGACCATTCAAGTAACACATTTAATGAAATTGTAACTGAAACATCGTACTATTTCTTCATTATTTCTGTAGAAAAAACTGGAGCTCAAAATGTAGCTGTTGAAAAATATGCAAGTACGAAATTGGTACCTCAAAATATTCTGAACATCGCTTTTGTATCTGATAGAACCGACACCCATACTGATTTGGCAACCAGTAATGACAATGGTATAATGACTTTCACAACATCAAAAAAAGAATATGACTCAAGTATTTTTTATATCACTTTCGACACTACCAATGTAGCTCCAACAAACATCACATCAAGTGATAATATAAATTGGGAAGCTACATTTGATGTAGAACTAACAACAAACCAAGGTAATTTGATTTATAATTTATCTCTGAATCGTAATCAATCCGGCACTTTCACTTCGGTTTCTGACCAATCTACAAATGTGTATATCCAACATAACGTATCTCTTAACAACTTCGCTACAACAAGCGAGGTTACCTCTATTAATGTTAAAGGAACGGGTGCAAATTCCCTATTGAAAGAAATTATTACAATTGGTGACCATAATAGTATAATGCTCGGTAAACCCTTTGATGTGGTCATTACTGCCTCAAATGATGTGGAAGGAGTTAAAAGTACCCAAGGCCCATTCAATGATATTACTTATAACAGTAACATACAGGAATTCAATGGTATTAATGATGTTATAGTATTATCAGATTTAACCGAGAACCAGACCTATGATGTAAAAATACAAGTGACTAATGTGTTAAATCAAGTTGGTGAAGTGACCTCTTCTGTAACTACTTCAAGTGTACCACCTGTTATCTCTAATTTTAGTGCAATTGTTAGCACAGGTGGTTCAAAACACATATCTATTGAATCGGGTGGTACAGTAACCGATGAACACAGTTCTTTCAGTTGCTATATTGGTATTTTCGATCGTCAAATGACATCTGAAGACTTAACGTCACCTAACAACTTAACAAACGCATTTGTAACAAATGGTTATGGCACACAGTTTGTTACAAATGCCGCCAAAAATACTGTCGTAAATATCCCTACAGATACATTAACAGATTACATCGACATTGATATAGATGGTAATAGTATTCCTTTAGGATTTGCTACATACTATTTGTATGTGTATGCAATTGACTCCCAGAATGTTGACGCATCTTCCTATGTAGATTTTGTTTTTGATCTCAGTTCCGCTGGATTGGCAAATATAACATGTACATCAAGTGATGTGAACTCCTATAACTATGCAAAAGTTGGAGACACTATTACTCTTTCATGGCCAACTGTTTTTACCTCATCTTCCACTGATTTTACAGTAAGTATATTAGGTGTACTACCCGTGACAGTTAATGATATTAGTGGTGGAAATGGAACAAACTGGTCCGCTTCATATGAAATTAAAAACACAAATGCTGGGATACCAATTGCCGATGGGCATGCAACTTTCAGCATATATTATGGAGGAGTTGTTTACACTCAAACCAGTGATTCGTTAACCGGAAAAAATGTATATATCGATGTTACAGCTCCAACTTTTACATATGATGTAACAGCCGTCTCTGCTACTACTCTTACTATTGGAAATGCTACTATCGGTGAGAGTAACCAAAATAAATTGACCACAATTTACGATGGATATGAAATCACAATAACTGCTACAAATACAAAAGTATCAGGAACAAACGTTGAAAAAACGATAACTGAAACTGATAATACCGCAACAATTTCATTATTAACAACATCTGGTACTATTTTGTCAGGACTCGATTCGGGTGATTTGTATAACATATCTGCTACAATCACGGACCCTATAGGCAATACTACAACTGGAATCAATCCGAATTCGACACTCAATCCAGCATCGTTACTTATAAAGACGATTGACACTGGTTTACCGATATTCGTTGAACAAGAAAACATTGTCGTTTCTTCCGACCAGACTTCGATTACTTTAACTGGTCTAAAAGCTTATGATACCCAAACATCATTCAACATTTATGCTGGGATATTTGTAGATGGTCTTGATTTCAATACCAACATAGTGTCGACGATAACAAGTATGTCGAATATAGCAACAAGTGATACTGCGGCGGTATTTAGTCAACTTAATATTACCTCATCGAACTCCTCGGAAGCAACTGCTAATCCCTATTCGTTCAGTTTGAGCAAATATTTTACAAATATTTCATCTGATTCGGATGACCCAGTGACGAGCTCTTTGGAACCTGGTTCTTCTTACAAAGTATTATATGTCGCAATAGACAATGAAACCAGAGGTTCGTCGGGAATTGGTAATTACGCATATGGAAGTACTGTCCAAACAATAGAACAGGTAATCACTGAAGATCCAATTCTCGCTGGTACCGATCCAAGTGGAGTCACTGGGGGTCTCATGAATCGCTACAACTTCTTAAATGACAACTCAATTCAAGATACACATAGCGCAAATGGTATGAATGGTAACGCACTACCACCGAGTGGTGTTTCTCTAGATCAAGAGACTGGTTGGGTGAATGGTAACGCTGCGACTTTAGATGGTAGTTCGTCCATCGAATTGAATGGAAATCCGGTAAGTCAATCGAATCTCGACCCGAATACCATATTCTCCTTCTCGACCTGGTTCAAACCAGATTCCCCTTTACCAGATTTACCATCATCACCAGCTCGAGACCAGTATTTACTATATGATAGCCCCACAAGATATATCAAAATGAATGCGGAAGGTAAGTTAGTGGTGCATTGGAGTGACAGTTCCGACGCATCTAATACAGTCACCTTCAGTGCCACAGATACAATTCCAATTCTGGATGAATGGAATCATGTCGTTGTAAACATCGACAGCTCCAACAACACTATTGAACTCATTTTGAACAACGCAACTCCAGGTCACACAAGTACCGTCGCAAGTATCGCTCTGAATACAAGTGACCCCGTAAATAAAATGCATCTCGGCGGTAACACCAGTTCTCCCGTACAAGGCTTGAAAGGTTCCATGGATGATGTTCGATTCTATAACCGTGCCCTCTCCGACAACGACATCGGAAATCTCTATTCCATTGGTGGAAATGTCCTTCAATACACCTTCGATGATACCACTACCACAACTCCAAACCCCAATAAATATGAATTCACAGTTAATGTAGCTCAAGTTGATGGTTCCAACAAATATCACATAAATACCCTAACAACCCCCTTCGTTTCAGGCCACCCTGGAAACACCTATGTTTTTAATCAAGATGATGGCACAAACACGACCCACCCTATATATTTCAGCAGCACAAGTGATGCCAATACATCTGAAGAAAATAGAGTAACTGACAATGTCACTTATTACCTCGATGGAAGTACGGTCGCCACCTTCACTGACTATAGTTCCGGTTTTGGAGCCGCAACAACTCGTCGAATCGAATATGTCGTACCATCTTCACCGACGGAACAAACTCTGTATTACCACTGTGGTAATCATGGTGATATGGGATTAAGTGGTAAATTCCTGGTAGATACGGATACACAAGTCCAATATGCAGTAACGGTTGCGACAGGTTCGGGAGGGGGCAACAATTTCTTCTTGGATGGAGTGCAACAAGCGCCCCTGGTGTTGCATCCTGGAGTAACTTATCGATTCGACCAATCCGATGCGACTAATAGTGCTTCAGGTATTGACCACCCTCTAATTCTCCAAACATCCGGACCTGGATTTTTGGAAGGTGATGCGCTCGGAAGTGCGGATGGGGTCACTTACTACATAAATGGAGTAGCACAATCGGATATAGCAGCATATGTTGACAATTTCACCTTGAGCTCTACAAACCGTTATGTTCAGTATGTGGTTCCGACGACCAATCCACCCACAACAGTGTATTATGTTTGTAGACGTCATCCTGGTATGGGTTCGAGTGGTTCGGTTGCGTCTTTGTATTCGGAAACTGCCTATAACGACGCAAATTCGAAGGGATTGGGGAGCCAGGTCGTCGGAGGCGGTGTGACCCAAACGAGCAATGCGGCGATAGGCGACAGTGCAGTCGAGTTTGATGGCGACTCCCATATCCAGAACAACAACATCGGTTCTGTGGGAGTGGGAGGAGGTAACGATATGACTTTCTCTTTCTGGTATTATCACCCAGATTCGGTGGCATCCGAAAATCACCTTGTGGGTCTCAGCAACTCCGCTGGAGATACGATGCAGATGGGTGTTAGTGCATCTGGGGAATTGAGTATGGTTTTAGGTAATGGAACTAACACAGACACTCTCACTTCCGCAGGAGCATCCGATTATTTGACGAACAACACCTGGCATCACATAACTTATGTGTACGAAGACAACGAACCTCCACCTGACACCGTCACTTTCTATATAGATGGAAATCCTGTAGGGAGCTCAACAGTTACCGACGCTAATCTTACAGCGGCATTCGAGAGTTTGTTCATCGGAAGTACGAATGGTACGACGAACAAAGCGACGAGTGGTACCGTGTTGGATGATGTAAGGATGTACAATCGTGCTCTGTCGGCGGAGGAAATCGCTAATTTGGCGAATGAAATCTACAACAACGGATTGTTGCTTCGATATGACTTCGAGCAATACAACTTGACATCGGGTCAAAATGTGTACGACGAATCTGGTAACACGAACCATGGGGTCATTCGCAACCATTCCACCGCCAACGATGGCTCGGGTTTGATTACCGACAGTTTCGCTGTGACCGCCACTTCCTTCGACATCGTGGATGAATTCATCGAGATACCGAGTTCGTCGGACATAAATGGGTCGAATTTGGACACTTGCACTTTCAGCGCTTGGGTGAAGACGACGAACACGAGCCAATTCTTACCGGTGATCCACAAAGAGGGGGTGTTTTCGTTCGGAGTGAAGAGTGGGACAGCGCAGTTGCTGCTCGGAGACGGGGAAGGTCTTGTGGGACTACCAGCGGTAATTCCGAATACTCCAGCAATCGGAGGTCCAAACACGCACTCTTATCATAAATTGGCCGGGAATCATTCATATATAAGAAATACAAATACTTTGTCTCCATCGGGCAACGAATTGAGTTTTACGAATTTCACATTGGCATTTTGGGCAAAACCACCAAGTGCAAATTCTAGACCTATACAATTATTGACAGGCGAAACATTTACAGGTCCACATACAGTTAAAGGGTTTAATATATTGGATTCCACTTTTTCCACAAATTTTGCAGCAAATGCATTATGGGATGGTTCTATTATAAATTATTCATATTCTACAACATTATCAAGTGATTGGAAACTATATGTTATTAGCATGGTATATAATTCACAATCTGATAGTATCAATGTTAAAAGTTATGTCGGAGATAATAATGGTGTGATACTTGAAAGTGGAACAAACACAATAGCATATGATACAGCAGGTGTGTATAATGAATTCAAAACTGGTAATTTGAATATCAATTACATAAACTTCGGTGATGATTTTTTTGATAATGGTGTTAACGAACTTTTTTTCGACGACATTTCGTTATTCAAAGGACAATTATCAGAAAATGATGTGACACAATTGTTGAACAGAGTCAGTCCACACGAATTGGTACCCGATAATGGGGCAACGATTCATGCATACTGGGATTTAAACAACAATTTGAATGATAAAGGTCCGAATGGTTTTACATTACAAACAGTCGGTGATGGAGAAAATTATTGGGAGTACTCAACTGATACACCATTTGCGAATTATAACTTTACCACACCACCAATTCCTCTCTCTACATACTATTCCTCTCTCACCACCAACACCCACTCTTTCAAAGTTCCCACTGGAAGCCGCACTTTTTTGAAAGGTTCCAATTTGTCTCCATCGGGAAATACGATTAACATGAACAATATTACGTTGGTGTTCTGGAGTTATCGTATGACGGATCATTCTCCAATTCAAATATATGCAGAGTCTTATACTATTGGATCATCAAGTGGCAAATACATCGCTTTTCTTGATGCAGTTTCATCTTATGGTGGAATGGTCCAGGCTGATACTGCAACATTTAGTAGTGGAGATAGACTTACACATACAAATTTAGATGATTTAAAATGGCATATGTGGACTATTCAACTAAACGGAAATGACAGTACAGGTAACTTGGACTGCACACTTTATCTGGATGATGGAACCCATAATAGAACGGACAGTCGTTCTGAAATGACTTCGACTGATTATAACGTAAGTGTACATGGTATTCAAATAGGAGGTTCTTATGGTAATTACATCTCTCACGACAATGGTGCCCAACTCGATAATGTGATGTTGTTCAAAGGGCAATTGTCACAATCACAGATAGCGCAACTATATAATGGGACGAGACCGGATCAACTCGATTTGGCGAGTCAGAATGCGACACTCCATGCGCATTGGACTCTTAACGACACATTAGAGGACATTGGACCGAATGGATTTACCCTTGAAGTGGTGGAATTCACTGGTGATACCAACAAAGAATATTCATTCGAGGAGAATGTACCATTTGCGAATTATGTGTATGATACAACCACAACCACAACAACTCCAGCGACTCCATCGTATTACACAGCATCAGGAGCATTGCGACGATTGACACCGAATGGTGAACCTAGTATCAATTATAGTTCAGCTATTGATTCTGTCATATACTATGAAATAGATAATATTGACTCCACCACAAAGGAGGTCAATGTCAAACTAGATTTGTCTAGTTATAATGGATTTGATGTAGATAATGTGATTGCATCGTCAGTGTATCAGCAATATAGTAATGGGATTGCTTATATTAGGACACATCCTCACCTTCGACATATGCATCACATATTCAATAATGATACAACCTCTCTAGGATGGTCATCAGAAGCATATAGCCATTTAACTTGGTCAGGTAGAGTTCTTTCTTTAGATGTGAATTTAGATGGATATGCGGATGAATGGGTTCAAATTGAATTCAAGACCATCAAAAAAATAAATGACGTAATTTTCTATGATAATTGTGGGGGCAATGGTTATCATAATAGGACTGGTTACACATATACAGTATCAACATCAACAACAACATATGAAAATTTAGTGAACCACGAATCTCATAGTGGTGTCACAGTTGAAAATGAAAATACACTGGATTTCAGTAGCGAAAATTTATATGCAAAGATTTTACGCATTACCATAAATAGAAATAGAAATCTCACAACAGGACAAGTCGGCATTTCCGAATTAATAATAAACGGCTACGATGCAGTGGGGTATTCGACGACCTCTCCCATCGCCACATATGCCCTCGACAGCGATGTCCGAGATTCCGTCAATGGTTACCACGGTAGCATGCCCACGACTTACACCTCCCCCACTTACACCCAAGGGGTGTTACCATCGACTCCAGTGGAGGCGAACAAAGCCCTGACCTTCGATGGAACAGCGCACCAATATGTGAATCTGGGCACATCTCTGATGAGTTCAGTGGCAAACACCTTCACATTGAGTGCCTGGGTCAAGGCGGATGCGGCGGACCTCACAGGAGGCAATGTGATGCCCATATTGGCGAAGAAGAACATGTTCGACTTCGGCTTGAGCAATGGAGTGCCTTACCTCAATGTCGTGGATGTGGTGCGCAAGAACAGCTTCATTCCAGAAGATGCGATGTATTTCTGGAGCTTCAATGGAGATGAACCGGAAGAATTGATATCAGGGTCGACATTTGAGTATGTTGATGTGTCTCAAGGTAGATTTGAAGGCAATCTAGAACCAGGATTCTTATCGAACACTCGTGCAGGATTTGTTTCCAGTTATGATTTCAAAGATATTACAACTACTAATCATCCATATGATATTGTAAATGATCCTAATGGTACAGGTGCTTGTTATTCAATGTTTTTAAAACTTTCATCTATTACTGATACTTCAACCTATCATTCACTATTTTGGAATGCTGGTGCAAGTTCTATTCATATTCGTAATAATAAAATAGGTTACAATTTGAAAAATAATAATGGTTCTCAACTTGGTCCAATTAGTGCTCCAACAAATTTGACAGTAAATGTATGGTATTATTTGAGGTTTTCATGGAATTCATCATATGATGTATTCAGCCTTCTTGTAATAAATGCTGAAACTGAAGAAGTATACTGGTCTGAACAATTTAATTGGTCATATGGTATTTATCTACGTTGGATTGGTATTGATAGTTCTGATGAGTCACCGGGTAAACAATATGCGTTGTTCTTCAATTCGTTGTCATCTACTGCACCTATCGTAATGGACCGTTTCATGATTCGCAACACCTATTTCCCTGCCACAGAAACAGCGAGTGACACTGAAATCACGATGATAAATAACAAGATTTTGAATGAAATAAACGCCGGGGCATTGACTACTAGTGCATCGTGGCCATTCTACGCCGACATGAAGAATGCGGTGGAACCGAGAATTGCGGAATACGAGTTCCCTTACCCAGTTCCAGATCCAAACACGACATTCGATTACCAAATCATCGGCAACAAATTAGTTGTGCCTGCACATTCTACTGAAACACCAAGAACAGATGATTTCAAAATAGATGTGAGAAACTTGACTCTTGATGCTAGAAATGCCTTTACGATATCGATGTGGGTTAAAAAGACAACAAA
>ENA-OQVM01004321-OQVM01004321.1-marine-metagenome-genome-assembly--contig:-NODE-4321-length-14576-cov-3.212153_pt1 | contig 14576 bp, 8 predicted proteins | sample MGYA00237776_ERZ505498 | MGnify/ENA primary metagenome ERZ505498 (study PRJEB26159, sample SAMN06265151) | marine metagenome | isolation source: Helgoland LTER site | place: Germany:Helgoland, sampling... | reverse complement strand
CGACCCGAAAAAATATTCTTCTTACCCTTCTTTTCAACCGTTAATAAACCTTCTTTAATCGCATATAACGGAATGGCATGCACGAGGTCGCGCAGCGTCACACCCGGCTGCATTTGACCGCTGAAGCGCACTAATACTGATTCAGGCATATCGAGTGGCATAACACCCGTAGCTGCGGCAAAAGCCACTAAGCCTGAGCCCGCAGGAAATGAAATGCCCAGCGGGAAGCGTGTATGTGAATCGCCGCCTGTGCCCACTGTGTCAGGTAATAGCATCCGATTTAACCAGCTGTGGATAATACCGTCTTTAGGTTTAAGCGAAACGCCGCCGCGGGTCATGATGAAATCAGGTAACGTGTGCTGGGTTTCAATATCGACCGGCTTAGGGTATGCCGCGGTATGACAGAACGACTGCATGATTAAATCAGAAGAAAAACCAAGGCAGGCCAAATCTTGCAACTCGTCGCGCGTCATAGGGCCCGTTGTATCCTGCGAACCTACGGTGGTCATTTTTGGCTCACAATAGGTGCCCGGACGCACGCCCTGCCCCTCGGCTAGACCGCAAGCGCGCCCCACCATTTTTTGCGCTAGAGTAAAGCCACTCTTCGATTCGGCGGGCTCTTCTGGCTTGCGGAATAAATCACTCGCAGGCAAGTCTAATTCTTCGCGAGCTCGGGCCGTGAGCCCGCGGCCAATAATCAAATTAATACGGCCGCCAGCCTGAACTTCATCAAAGATAACATCGGAGCGGATCTCAAATTCGCTCAGTACTTCACCCGACTCACTTAATATTTTGCCTTCGTAGGGGCGAATTTCAATCACATCACCCATGCCTAGTTTTTCAACGGGCGCTTCAAAAACTAAGGCGCCTGCATCTTCCATCGTATTAAAAAAGATCGGGGCAACCTTGCCGCCTATGCACACGCCACCGCTGCGCTTATTGGGCACGCCGTCCATGTCATCACCAAAGTACCACAATACCGAATTAGTAGCCGATTTGCGCGAAGATCCAGTGCCAACAACATCACCAACAAAGGCTATTGGGTGACCTTTGGCATCAAGCTCTTTGATCGTCTTTAGAGGACCGATTTCACCGGGTATATCGGGAGTAATTCCATCGCGCGCAATTTTGTACATTGCCAGAGCGTGCAGCGGAATATCGGGGCGACTCCAAGCGTCAGGTGCCGGTGACAAATCATCGGTATTGGTTTCGCTGGTGACTTTAAAAACGGTCATTAACAACGACTCAGCTACTTTTTCCTGTGAGCTAAACCACTCGCCATCATCCCACGACTGCATCACCTCTTGTGCCTTTGCATTGCCGCCAGCGGCTTTTTCAGCCACGTCATGGAATGCATCGAACATCAACAAAGTATGCTTCAATTGCTCAGCTGCCAGCGCGGCCAGAGTGGTATCGTCAAGCAGCTCAACCAAGGTGGCAATGTTGTAGCCTCCCAACATTTTGCCCAGCATGAGAACGGCTTGTTCGGCGGAAATCAGCGCACACTGCTGCTCGCCTTTAGCGACGGCTGATAAGAAACCGGCTTTGACGTAAGCAGCCTCATCGACGCCTGGCGGCACACGATTAGAGAGCAAATCCACCAAAGTCGCCTCATCGCCTGCCGCTGGATTTTGCAACTGCTCGATCAAACTGGCCACTTGCTCGGGTGAAAGTGGCTTGGCGGGTATACCTTGCGCGGCGCGCTCGGCTTCATGTTGGCGGTAGGCTTCTAACACTGTGAACTCCTAAGACAATTAAATATAAAAGAATGGACGCGTGCGCGCATGAATGGAGCAACAAATGAACGCGGTTTGCGCTCTTGGGGCACGGTTACTATGGTTTCTATTATACGCTAATTTCAGGAATTATTAGCGCCAGAACGCGCCTAGACGCTGTGAAGAATGCTGCCTTTTTGTAGGGTAGGCAGCTTGATCGAATGATTCATTGGCTTCGTCAATTAATTGGGTGTTTGTGTCAGCTGCCGACAAACATTGCGCAGCTTATCAATCACTAGACGCTGCCCATCAACCCCCACTATATGTCCCAGCTGCCGCCAATCCGGTGCGAAGTGAATGTAATCGTGTAATAGTCTCTGATCTTCTGCGTCAGGAGCTAGCGCATTCGTTGTGATGCTGTAGCGACATAGCGCCGGAAAGACTGCAGCAACATCAATTTCGCCGTTCACAAAACGCACCAGACACTGATGATCAGCGCTGCGCGGTTCAACTAACTCAGAGCTCTCACCCACTGCAACGTGCACTTCGCCAACAGGGCTGGGCCCCGTCGCTATTGGGCTTGGCTTTTTGGTGCTGTAGCTTGCCCAAAATTTTAATTGTTCAATGTCCGCCTCTTCCATTTCGGGCAGAAAGCGCGGAAACCAATATTGAATATCATCCAACAACACAGTGGCTCTGGACTCAATGGCCTCGGCAAATACATCTGATTGCAAAGCCCCAGCAAGCATTACGTTGCGCGAGCCGCTGGCCTTATCTAGGTGCATGCCCAGATACACAGGTAGTGCACCTGCTGCGGCCCAAAACTCACACACAGAGCGCTCATACCCAAAGCTGCTACTCCAATAGTCAAAGTCCGCTTCGTACCCCCATTGTTTCATGGCTTGGATGAGTTGGCTTGCTACGCGTTTACGACGCGCCGACTTTGTCACCGCTACTCGCATTATCCGCAAAGAGTTTTCCGTACACCAGCGCGGCTCACCGCTATGATTAGCCAGGCGCTGCGCTAACAAGTTGCCGCGCGGGCGCCGCCGCCCTTGGACAATCGCCGCGGTCAGAGGGTCGCCAGTTGGATAGCCTCCTTCGGCCACCGCCAATAAAACCCCAACCACCAAGCCCGCCGGATTGCGCGCAACCCACAAATGAGAAAACGGGGTGTCGAGGGTGAAGCGTAGATCATTAGGCTGTGTTTGATAATGAGCCGCGACCAATAAACCGAACACACTTTGCAGCAAGCCTTCTGATGCAAGAAGATCAATTTTTTCAATTTTTTCGATTGCCCAGCCTTGACTGGCGTGCAGCGCTGTTTGGGGCTTGCCATGATCAACAGGCGATAAGTTATCGTGCAGGCACATTAATTCATTAGTAAAAGACTCCAGAGGATCGGCTGCTGCCCAGCGGATTGGGTCAGATAGTTCTATATGCTGCATAGTGAGCTCGACTTTCCCTGGCGATTGGGACAATGACTGCTGCTGTGCTCGGTTAACCACGTGCTGCTTGAAGCGCAGCAAAAACCCTCGCCCACTGCCTTCATAACCCTGCGTGGTTGACGCCATGATTTTTAGCGGATAAACACTATCGAGCTTACTTAACAAAGAAACGGCAAGCCCGGCCGCTTCATCTACCACCAACAGCGTTTGCACGGCGCTAGCCCTTTTTTGATGCGAGCAGGCGTCCAATAAAAGCGCGTCTGCCGGTCGATAAATTACGCGGCTCAACACGTCAATACTTTTTAATTCCCGAATCTTCTGTAAGGTGCTAAATAACACATTAACGTTGTTGCGATGAGGCGCCACCACCACTACGTTCATTTGGGTGTTTTGCAACAGCTTACTTAAAGAAAACGCAAGCGCGGTTGTTTTGCCACGCCCTCGCGCTGCGGTAATCAGTATTGCGCCTGCTGCCTGCTCGGATAATTTTTCTGCCGCACAAACAATGGCCTGTTGTTCAGCGGTAGGCACAAACCATGAATCATTATTGGCAGAACTACCTGGTTCAACAAGTTGTGCGGAAGGTTTAATGGCGTTAGCCGGTTTCTCTGAGCGCGTCGACTCCAAAGCCAGTGACCAGGCAGGGCTCGGAATATCACCAGATGCCAGCACCAACATAAAACGATTGAGGCTCGCCTCAACGTTAATGAATCGAACCATGCGCGTTAAAAAATTGCCTTGCAGACACGGCGCTTGCGCGTTCGCAACTTGTGCATTGCTGCGCATGCGTTGGTAGTCTGGATCGGCAAAGGCTGGCCAAAGCGTCAGTTCTGGCGCCAACAGAATTAGAATACCGCCACCTACTAAAGTACCAGAGATGGCAGCCATAACATTGGCATTAAAGCCATCATGGCCATTCATAACCGCTACGGTGGTTTCATTGCCGAGCAACTTCTGGGCTTGGGCACGGTGAACATGGGCAAGACAAAGATTGCCGTGCCCAGCGTCGGCTAACTCGGCCACCGGCGCGTCATCAGCCACCCAGTGAATAACATCGGCTTTAAGTTTAGGTTGGAGGAACTTGAGTAAATTGAGTGCGCCAGTTTGGGTCGCATTGCGTGGGCCCGTGATCACAAACATAGCTCGGGTATTTTTTGATTGGCATTGCGCCACCAGCTGCTGAGCCTGAGCGATACACGGCGATAGATTCATACCGGCTATGTCCCTTGTGTGCTGAAGCAGGCAGGCCCACTGGCAACGCAATGTGTGCACATTGGCTTCGTCTCTAACACTTTTATTTTGTGTCTCTTTGGCGGTGCCTCTAGCTAGTCACGAAAATTACCAAATTGTAGCGGTATATTGACATCTTGCTGTTTTAGAAAAGCCATGACTGCCTGTAGATCATCGCGTTTTTTACCGGTAACTCGGACCTGCTCACTCTGTATTTGTGCCTGAACCTTAAACTTTTCGGCTTTAATCAGCTTCACAATTTTTTTACAGGTCTCTGTATCAATGCCATGCCGCAAGACTAACGTTTGTTTGCATTGCTTGCCTGTCTGTACGATATCACCAGCATCGATGCAATTAATATCGATGCCGCACTTATGCAGCGCATTTTGCAAGATGTCGAGCATTTGTTGGATTTGGAATTCTGCCTCGGCGATCATGTGAACGCTTCGATCTTCCCGCTCATATCGAGCATCAACACCTTTAAAATCGAAGCGATTAGTAATCACTCGATTAGCTTGGTCAACAGCATTGCTTGCCTCGTGAAGGTCAACTTCGGAAACGGCATCAAAAGATGGCATTGTGTATATCCTCATGGGTTGGCTGATTGTTTATTTTACAACGTGGCGGCGACTTATATTCTAACTCAAACCGCACTAGATCTGTCGATCGCGCCGTTGGCAACTGACTACACGGCAAAAGATTCGTGGCCTTGGCGTTCGCGAAAGCGGCGAGTATTGTATGCAAAATTAATTCATGATGTCAGCAGATCATTGCTTCATTTCAGGCTAAAATTGCACCACGACAGCCAGTTCCTTGAAAGTGAGTATTACACGACATGCGCGATGACAGCCAAAGAGATAACGACGACCGCTGGTTCGTGCTGGGTAAAGGCTCATTGGGTTGTTTATGGGCTACGATGCTTCGGCAGTGCGGTTGCCCTGTAACGCTGTTAGTGAGAGATGGCAACGCTGGCGATTCGAAAGCGATCGAACTGACCTATGTACCGCCCACTAAAGATAGCAACATCGGTGGCGCCGAGTCGGGCAATTTTGAAAGTGAAAACGACGCACGCCTGCAACTCACTCCCACCCAAGCAAGCCTTAAGAGCGTATTTCAACTGGAACAAAGCAGCCCAGCGGCGCTCACACAGACCAACACTCCGATTGATCGCCTACTGATTGCAACCAAGTCATACGATGCAGTAACGGCGCTGAATCAAGTCAAAGCCCTGTTGTCAGACAATGCGCGCGTGATCGTTTTGTGTAACGGCCTGGGGTTTCATCAAAACCTCTACGAACAATTACAGGCTTCGAGCCAAACCATAGAGTTTTATGTTGGTGTAACCTCCGAGGGCGCCTTACTGCAAAGCGATAGCGTGGTACGACACACCGGTCGTGGCCTAACTCGCATTGGCACATACGCACCGCCACAACCGCATCGCAGCACAGCTGCCCCTAGCGTTAATCCATCAAATAAGCACGTCTTGGCCAAAGGTGGCGACGCGTTGTTACCCTCTGGTTGTGCCTTAGCCATTGAATACACGGTCTCGATTAATCAGGCCATAGTACAAAAATTCTTTATTAACTGCGCCATTAACCCGCTTACTGCGCTTTATGACTGCTTAAACGGGGATCTACTGAAAAATGAAACGCACTACCATGGGTTTAAATTACTGTGTGCTGAGTTACAAACCCTATATAACGCCTATAATAAACAAACAGATCCAAACGATTCGTCAGCCATGTTTGACCTGCTGACCCAAGCTAGCCATGTGGCATCCGTTACCCGTGCCAATGCGTCTTCGATGCTGTGTGACTATCGAGCAGGTCGACCAATGGAGCTGGCCACTTTAAATGCGCAGGCCATCAAAATGGCTCACGACCTAGGTATAGAATGCCCTATCAATGCTCAGCTCGTCAGCAAGCTACTAGATCCCAACCGTGGGGCCGCTCTGGACTAGGCAAAAAAATTGCGCTATTAAAACCGATCACCTGAGCGCCAAGCGATCCATACTAGGAATAACTGCCACTTTGAACCATGACTGATATTTCAAACACTCAAATGTCCCAGCAACTGCCAACACCAACATGCGAGCATGACCTTGTCGTTGAACGCGAAAAAATGCTCACTGAACTACATACGCAATTAGTACGAGATACCACGCATAATCAAACAGGCTTAATCTTAATTGATATTCGTGAGTTTCGTGAATTGAATCGCAGCTTTGGTGAGGCGTGTGGCGACAGTATTCTTAATGACATTGCCGCTCGTCTCAAAGAAATTGCGACCGATATCTATGCGGTTTTTTATCTGGGTAACGATGAGTTTGGCATTGTTCTTCGCGAACTAAAAAGCCCTGGCTTTGCCGTTATTGCAGTCGATCAAATTCTTGCAAGCTTCAAACGTGTGTTTGAATGGGATAACCACACGCTAAAAATAACCGTAAACTGCGGGGTTGCTTACAATTACGATTCTCACCTCGATAGTTGCAGAATCTTGTACGATGCCGAGACCGCCCTAAAAAAAGCCATAGAGCTGAACCAACCTTTTCAGCTACTGGGCAAGAACGAGCAGGCTGAGGTTGATCAACTCAAATGGCAACTGCTCAATAATTTACACACAGCGATGCAAGATGAGAAACTTAGCCTGTACTACCAACCCAAGTATTGCCTGCAACAAAGCTCTGAAGTAAAAAATAAATTTCATAATGGTGCCGAGGCATTGATTAGATGGGAAACCATTGAGCACGGTATCATTGCGCCAAACACAACCATTCCTTTGATCGAGCATCTCGGCTCAGAAGCCGAACTCATTCGCTGGCTGATTAACAGCACTTTGAAAAAACTCAGCGAAGAGTCGACGCTTGCGCCCAACAACAGCATTAGCATCAATGTCCCTGCCGCATCTATAACCACAAAAGTTTTATACCAAATACTAGAAGAGGCTTTCTCATTATGGGACGTCGCCCCGCAGCGCTTAACGCTTGAAATTACTGAAGATGTATTGATTAAGGATAAAGAACTGGCCTTTGATTACTTAAGTAAGCTGCGAGAAACCGGCGTGCGTATTTCTATCGACGACTTTGGCACGGGTTACTCCTCACTGGCTTACTTTAAACATATTCCTGCAGATGAATTAAAAATAGTACTAGCCCAAGAAGTAAATGAACTTCCTTCAGATCTAAAAGTAAGTTTATTCAATGATCAATCTGTAAATACTCGTAACGAGGTGAGCAATCTAGAGAACAGTATTATCTCAGGAGTAATTTTAGTGGTCCTTGTATTACTATTTTTCCTAGGATTGCGTAATGCATCATTTGTAGGTATCGCTATACCCTTATCTATGTTGATGGGAATACTATTTCTATATGTATCTGGTACTACTATGAATATAGTTGTACTTTTCTCACTCATACTTGCACTTGGCCTTTTGGTGGACAATGGTATTGTCGTAGTAGAAAACATATATAGATATATGCAAGATGGCTACTCTAGCATTGAAGCCGCCAAGTTCGGTACGGGAGAAGTAGCATGGCCCATAATTGCATCTACGGCTACAACATTAGCTGCGTTTCTGCCTTTAGCATTTTGGCCAGGAATCATGGGGGAATTTATGAAGTTTATGCCGATTACTCTAATGTTGGTTTTGGGATCATCATTGTTTGTCGCTTTAGTAATCAATCCTGTACTCACTTCCAGATTTATGAAAGTAGATACTCAAGCCGATGAAAGGTCAGGATATATAACTAAGCGAAAAAATGTATTTATTGGAATTGCAATCATGCTACTAATAGCTGTAGCTGGACAGATCATCAATATAGATTGGATTCGCAACTTGATGGTATTAGCAGCCGCTATCAGTGCATTAAATTTCTTTCTATTAAGACCTGGTGCCTTTCTATTTCAAAATAGTATGATGCCACGTTTAGAAAAATTCTATAACCGATTTGTCACATTCGCTCTTGATGGTATTAAGCCCATATTATTTTTCATAGGTACATTTCTACTCCTATTTGCATCGGGTTTACTTTTTGCTGTCAAAACTCCCAAGGTTACTTTCTTTCCATCTGCAGACCCAATCTATATCAATACTTTTATAGAATTACCGCTAGGTGTAGATATCGAAAAGACCAACGAAATCACCAAAGAGGTAGAGACTAAAATTTTACAAATACTTGAGAAAAATGAGCAAATCGTAGAAGCAGTGTTGACCCAAATCGGAGAAAACACATCTGATCCCAATCAACCACCGGAACCAGGACTCACACCGCACAAAGCACGTATCACTGTCAACTTTGTACCTACGCAAGATAGAGGTGGTGTATCTACTAGGGAGATACTTAATGAGATACGAGGGAGTATCAAAAATTATGCAGGCGTTAAAATATTTGTAGATAAAAATGCGGATGGACCACCCACGGGCAAACCCATCAATCTCGAAATTCGTGGAGATAATATAGATACTCTTGTAACGCTAACCGCAAGAGTAAAAGCACTTATAAACAACCTGCCTATCGAAGGTATAGAAGGACTTAATGCTGATGTTAATATCGGCAAGCCAGAACTCTTAATAGATATAGATAGAGCTGCTGCAAGGAGATATGAGTTATCTACATTTAGCATTTCTGATGCTTTGCGTACATCAGTATTCGGTAAGGAAGTAAGCAAGTACAAAGATGGTGAAGATGAACACTCTATTATGTTAAGACTTTCCGAAAAATATAGAAACGACGAAAATAAATTAATCAACCAAAAAGTAACATTCCGAAACCCAGCTAATGGACAAATAGTACAAGTACCAATATCGGCTGTAGCGACATTCAACTATTCTTCTACCTACAGTAGTATTCGTCGTCTAGATGGTCAGCGTGTCATTACTTTGAGTTCTAATCTACTCGATGGATATAATGCCAACGAGATAGTGACAGAATTACAGAACGAGATGAGTAGTTTTGATTTACCTGAAGGATATACTTATGAGTTTACAGGAGAGCAGCAGCAACAAGCAGAAGATATGGCTTTTCTCGGAGGTGCTTTACTTCTTGCAGTCTTCTTGATATTTATTATATTGGTAACTCAGTTCAATAGTATCATTAGTCCATTCATCGTAATACTTTCTATCGTATTCAGTCTGATAGGAGTGCTACTAGGTTATGTAATCACTGGAAGTACCATCTCTGTTATATTTACTGGAGTAGGTATCATATCGCTAGCCGGAGTTGTGGTAAATAATGCCATCGTACTCATTGATTATATCAATCTACTTATACGAAATAAATCAGATGATCAGGGATTGTCAAGTACAGATGAATTACCATATCATGAAATCAAAAACAGCATCATCGAAGCTGGAGGAACAAGATTAAGACCAGTACTATTAACTGCAATTACTACCGTACTTGGACTTATACCTCTTGCACTTGGAATCAATTTTAATTTCTTCACATTGATCTCAGAGTTAGATCCTCAATATTTTTCTGGAGGAGATAATACCGCGATGTGGGGACCAATGGCCTGGACCATAATATATGGATTAACTTTTGCTACCTTCCTCACACTAGTCGTAATACCTGTAATGTATTGGCTCGCTTATCGTGCTAAGATGGTTTTTGTAAAAAGGAAATCTAATGGTATTTCTGCATTGTAAGTAATCAGCCTTCTCCAAAAAAGAAGAGGCTTCTATTCAGTGATTAGAAGCCTCTTCTTTTTAATAATGATTTTATTCAATGGATATAATGGTTGCCCATAGATTTAGACCAATATCACTTCCATCATTTGATCTAAGTCTTCAGCGTCAGCATAATTGCGATCACTATATTTATGAGCCATGACTCGGAGCATATATGGCTCATCATCTCTTAATATCAACTCTGAAGTGATATTACCAAAGAGTTGATTTATAGGTGAAGTTTGCTGTATCTTTAATGAAGGTTTATGGTAGTATCGATATGTTTTTTGTAATATATTATTGATATAAGTACTCCTGATATCAGATACCTTTACTATATATCTATGTTCTACCAATCTCAAAGTTATAACATGCTGTAATGAACGATAATCTTGTAAGGAGTAATTTCCTTTGAACTTTGAGAGAAGTATTACGAAGCCTTTGGAGTTATCCTTATCCATATATTGAACGGGATCACAAAAGCCACTCATTCCCGTTTTAAAATGAAAAAACCCACACTTGATCTTCGCTTTGAGTTTTTTATATTCCTCAGATAAAATCCAATCATAGGCGGTATGATCCCATTCTTTATGATCAAACGATTCTTTAATAAGCTGCAGAGGCTTACCTTGCTTTTCCTTCGGCTTAGGCCTTCCTAATATCCATTCCCACAGTTTAGTTGGGTTTATTTTCTGCATCTTCAGCTTTTTGCTTGATCTCGTCCATCGTTTCTACTGTCTTTTCCCAAAATCCTTTAAACATAGGCTTGAATTTCACAAATACATCTTGTGAATGACGAGGAAGTGGCTCGAGCAAGGTATAACTCATAGATTCCGATTTAGTTTTCTCCTCGAGTAACTTTAAATTATCTAAAAGGTATAGTCCAAGACTTACTAACAAAGCAAAAAATGCTGCTTGCAATGCACCACCAGCTATTTTGTTAATCGAATTAAGGTTTATTGCCTTGAATAGATCCTCAAGTTTTTTACCAATGTACCTTACTAAAGCCATTACGATAACGAACGTAAGAACGATACCTATTATAAAACTGACTGCTGGTTTGCCAGCTATTACGCTATCTACAAGATTTATAGCTATAGGAGACAGCTTGAGTGCCGCAACTATTCCAACAAGCAACGATGCAGTGTCAAACACAGTTCGAATCAGTCCTCTTTGGAAGCCAACATAAAATCCAAATGCGAGAATTATTGCTACAACTATATCTAATATCATGGTTTTCAGTTTATTATTTGTAAACTTCCGTCATATGACGCATATTTATTGTTGGTATATACTTAATGTGGTATGATATTATCAAATATATAGGATTAATTCGTTCGCATATTATAATTTCCTAATTTTGAAGTTTAGTTATGAAATATATTTTTACTTCTATATTAGCAATAATGATGTCGTTCGGTGCCATAGCGCAGTCTGATACGGCAGTATCTGCTAAGGCTTTTCTTATTGGTGAAAACGAGAAACACTTCGAATCGCTAGTATCTGAACATGGAGAACAATTGCTCAATGTTTGTAAAAATAATATGAATAAAGCATACAAATTATGGGTTTCTCTTCTCAAAGATCTTGAAAGATTTGCTAATGACAAAGAGTTTGATCTTAAAGGAACAAAGATTTGGATCAATTTATTTTGGAATGCTGATGGTAGTATTCGGAACATAGTATACTACCCAAAACCTAATTCTAAAAATATGGACTTTGCTTTGCTATCTGATTTCTTATCTGATTTTGCATTTAGCTACCAGTTCGCTTTGACTAACGAAACACCATTTTCACATTATGGAAGTGCTTCGTTTCCCACATTTTACATATTCCCTCAAGATAAATAGTGATTAGGCTATTCATTTCTCTATTGATCATCACTATATTGTACTCCTGTGGTAAGGATGCAAAGGAAATCCAATTTACTGAGATCAATACCAATACAACTCAAGATATAAGTAGTATCGATATTTATAATAATCAACTGATAGCTGTAGGTGGAGAAGTATTTCAATTAGGCGTGGTGCTGTCAGGTAAAGATCTTAATTGGGTTACACAGGATTCCTTCACTAACAAACGTCTTTTTGGACTAGATTGCAATGATGATCATTGTGCGGCTGTAGGCCATGATGGCTTCTACTACAACTATACTGAAAATGATGGCTGGACATTCACTAGATTATCAAATTGGGATTTTCAAAGAGCTGTCAGCATTACTAATAATCATACTGTATCTGTCAGTGGTAAATCCTTTGGACAAGGTCACATCTATCATATCAATCCAATACATCAAATAGATACGACTTTAAGAGTGAATGCCCAGATGCAAGATGTAGCCTCATTGGATGACAATACATTCGTAGCTGTAGGATATGGAACTGTTCTGAGATCAAACGATGGAGGATACAATTGGACTCATATCGATCAAGAAGGAGATTTTTACTATAGCATAGATTTTGTAGATGATCAACATGGTATTATCGTAGGTCTGTCAGGCAGTATCTTATTGACTAATGATAGTGGAAAAAATTGGAAAACGATCAAAAAACCGTCGTCACTTAGCAGTAGCAGAGCGCAATTTCTCAGCGTAAAATATATTAATGCTACTACTATATACATAGTGGGAGATGAAGGTCTCCTATGGCACAGTAATGACGCTGGTCATACATGGGTTTCCTACAAGGTCAATACAGATCATAATCTTAACGATCTATCTGAATTGGATGGAAAGTTATATATCGTCGGTGATGATGGGTATATGGCTTTGAGAGAGTTGTAATATTCTTATTTCTTTAATTGTATAGTGACAATAGTTTTATCCCAACGACTATATTGTATCGATTGAGAGTTTACTTTACGATGGAATGAACTTAAAACTCTAATAATTAAAAGACCCAGCAATAAAGAAAGATCAAGAATACTTGAACTTAGTCGCTCGTAAAAGTAAGATAGATGATTACAAAGAATAAAGGGAATGGCTTACGACTTAGTCTACTATATAAATGTATCAGCAGACTAAGTTAAAGTAAAAATAGCCACAGACCTTAAAGGTCTTCACTACTACTGGGAAGTTTTTCAACATAGCCAAATCTTCAAATAACCCTTTTTTATAATATATAATTCTTACTTTTACCAGCTATATATTACTCTTGAAGAGTATTAAAAATAAGCGCAGATGGGAGAGGTAACTTACAATGAAGACAATATAAAATCCCTTGACTGGAAAGAGCACATCCGTATGCGTCCAGGGATGTATATAGGTAAGCTTGGCGATGGGTCATCTCAAGACGATGGTATATATATCCTACTCAAGGAAGTCATCGACAACTGTATCGATGAGTATGTTATGGGCTATGGTAAGAAGATCGATCTAGAGATCAAAGATGGAATCGTCTCGGTAAGAGATTACGGCAGAGGAATACCTCTAGGTAAAGTCGTAGACTGTGTGAGTAAAATTAATACTGGTGGAAAATATGACTCTAAAGCATTCAAAAAATCTGTAGGACTTAACGGTGTCGGTACAAAGGCAGTAAATGCACTATCCGAAAGATTCATAGTGAAAGCAATAAGAGAAAACAAAGCCAAAGTAGCAGAGTTCTCTCAAGGGATATTAGAGAAAGAAAGTAAAATCATAAAAGCCAAAGAATTCAACGGTACATACATTGAGTTTGAGCCGGACAGATCAATATTCAATAACTATAAATATAGATCTGAGTATGTAGAATCACAGCTATGGAATTATGCATATCTAAATGCTGGACTCAAATTAATATTTAACGGTAAGACACTCTACTCTAAAAATGGTCTACGCGATCTACTAGAGAGGAAGACTGAAACTGCCTCACTTCGCTATCCGATCATACACCTCAAAGGTGAAGACATAGAGATCGCACTGACACATGGACAGCAATATGGAGAAGAGTATTATGCATTCGTCAATGGTCAACATACGACCCAAGGAGGAACACACCTACAAGCGTATAGAGAAGCTATTGTCAAGACCATAAGAGACTTCTATGGTAAAAGTTTTGATAGTAAGGACATACACACTTCTGTAATCGGTGCCATATCTATAAGAGTAGAAGATCCAGTATTTGAGTCGCAAACTAAGACTAAGTTAGGATCACAAAATATGGGACCTAAAGGACCAAGTGTGAAAGCTTTCATATTGGACTTCATGAAGAAAGAGCTAGATAACTTTCTTCATCAAAATAAAGAAACAGCTGAGGCACTACTCAAACGAATTCAACAATCAGAACGCGAACGAAAAGAGATTGCAGGAATCAAGAAGCTGGCTAATCAGCGTGCTAAAAAAGCGAACATCCATAACAAAAAGCTACGTGACTGCAGAGTACATAAAACCTCAAAGACGAGAAGTACTGATGAAAGTGTAAGGCTAGCTAGTATGGTTTTTATCACAGAGGGAGATTCTGCAAGTGGGTCGATTACAAAGGCACGAAATGTACAGCATCAAGCGGTATTCTCACTTAGAGGTAAGCCACTTAATTGCTAT
>ENA-OQVM01004317-OQVM01004317.1-marine-metagenome-genome-assembly--contig:-NODE-4317-length-14583-cov-3.143940_pt1 | contig 14583 bp, 10 predicted proteins | sample MGYA00237776_ERZ505498 | MGnify/ENA primary metagenome ERZ505498 (study PRJEB26159, sample SAMN06265151) | marine metagenome | isolation source: Helgoland LTER site | place: Germany:Helgoland, sampling... | reverse complement strand
GAACTGGTCATGATGATGCGACCCCCTTCGCCTTGAGTCATCATTTGTTGCCATGCGTGCTTGGTAGCAAGGTAACTGCCGCGTAGATGCACGTCGATTACCGCATCCCACTCAGCGTCGGTCATATTCTTGAACGAGCGGTCGCGCAGAATGCCTGCGTTGTTGATGAGAATGTCTAACCGGCCAAAATTATCCACGGCAGATTTCACCATAGATTCAGCAGCGCCATCATCGGTAACCGAGCCGTAGTTAGCGGCAGCTTGGCCGCCCGCGGCTTTGATCTCGTCAACTACGGTATCGGCCATTGAGCTGCCGCTGCCTGTACCATCTCTTGAGCCACCCAGATCGTTCACTATCACTGCCGCGCCTTCATGGGCGAGCAACATTGCGTGAGCGCGACCAAGTCCGCCGCCTGCGCCGGTTACGATGGCAACCTTGCCTGTTAATTTACCCATTTTCGTTCCTCTCTTTAGTATTAAGAATTTAGTTTTTAAGAAATAGTCGCTTAATCATTAGCCTGTTGTATTTGAGTTAAATATATATGCCGCAGCAAAAATTCGAAAGCGGCTTAGTTTAGCGTCTGGTTTTTTGCTGTTTGCCTTTTTTCGTTCTTTTGGGCTTTTTGCCTTTATCAATAAGAGCGGGGCATAGCTAACACATGCTCCGCCACATAACTGAGAATCAAGTTGGTTGAAATTGGTGCTATTTGATAAAGGCGGGTTTCGCGAAATTTGCGTTCTATATGGTATTCCTTTGCAAACGCAAAACCGCCATGGGTTTGCATACACACATCCCCAGCGGCCCAAGAGGCTTCTGACGCAAGCATCTTAGCCATATTTGCCTCGGCGCCACAGGGCAGCCCCTGGTCAAACATTTGCGCAGCTTTCTCAACCATCAATGCCGCGGCTTCAACTTGGGTGTAGGCTCTGGCAATTGGGAACTGTACACCTTGATTGGCCCCAATGGGTCTATTGAATACCACACGCTCGGACGCGTAAGCGGAGGCTTTATCAATAAAGTAGCGACCATCGCCAACGCATTCCGCAGCAATAAGAACACGCTCTGCATTCATCCCATCTAAGATCACCTTAAAACCTTTACCCTCTTCGCCCAGCAAATTGTCGGCAGGTATCTCTAGGTCGTCAAAAAACAGCTCACAAGAGTGGTGATTAATCATAGATTCAATGGGGCGAATATCTAGACCATTGCCCTGAGCGGCTTTCACATCAATAAGAAATGTAGACAAGCCCTCGGTTTTTTTCGCAACCTTGTCTAGGTCTGTGGTTCTGGCAAGCAGCACCATTAAATCCGAATGTTCAATACGGCTGATCCAGACCTTTTGACCATTAATAACGTACTTGTCGCCCACTTTACGTGCGGTGGTTTTTAAGCTGGTGGTATCAGTCCCAGTCGTGGGTTCAGTGACACCAAAACTTTGCAAGCGCAATTCGCCTTTGGCTATTTTGGGTAGGTAGTGTCTTTTTTGCGCCTCGCTACCGTGACGCAACACTGAGCCCATAACGTACATTTGCGCGTGGCAAACGCCGGCGTGAGCCCCCGAGCGACAGATTTCCTCCATAACGACGCAGGCTTCAGCTACGCCCAGTCCAGAACCACCGTATTCCTCTGGTATAAGCACGCCAAGAAAACCAGAGGCAGTGAGTTCTGCGACAAAATCGCTGGGATAGCCTGAGGTTCGATCCATATTCAGCCAATAGTCTTCACCGTACTTGGCGCATAACTGCCGCACGGCCAGTCTAATGTGCGCCATATCGTCTTGCTTGGCATTTGCGACTTGTGAATCCTTGCCCATAACCCTTGCTCCCCTTTAGACCTGCAAAAACTTTGTTTGTTCTTGTTCTTGTTACTACTTTTGCGCTTCTTCTAGTTCTGATCGCTCTTGTGTTCGTATTTACACGGAGCGACATACATTGCAGGCAGTAACCTGCAATTGCTGTTTTTTACTTTGCTGCTTTTACTGCTGCAAAGCAATCTGCGTGTCCACATTGACAGCCTCTCTATCGAATCCCCTGTTAGCCTTTACAAGCGTACTTCCAGCGATTAGCGGTTGACCACTATGTGTTCCAGGTGGGATGCTATTTAGCTTATTTGGAGATGTCTTTTTTTGGGGAGATTTATGCGACTTTTTAACATCTTGACTGTCTTGGTAGTGGCGCTTTCTAGCAACGTTTATGCTGAAGAATACAAGGCACCACGTGGACCCGGTGGCGTGCACCCAGACCTCAACGGCCTCTGGCAGGCAGTAGGCAGTGCCCATTACGATATCGAAATGCACACAGCGAGTCATTCGCTGCAACTGCGAGAAGGCCCTCACGGTCCTTTACCTGCGGTCAAAACTTTGTATCTTGGCGCCGTTGGCGCTGTGCCCCCAGGCGTTGGTGTAGTAGTTGGGGGTAAAATCCCTTACTTGCCTGAAGCGCTGGCAAAGAAAAACGAAAACAAAGCTAACTGGATCGACCGTGACCCGGAAGTAAAGTGTTATCTACCAGGCATCCCTAGGGCCACTTATATGCCTCAACCTTTCCAAATTTTTCAGAGCGCCGACTCGGTGTTCATGGCTTACCAATATGCTGGCGCAGTGCGTGAAGTGTATATGGATGATCCAGGCGAGGCGCCAGTGGACAGCTGGATGGGATGGTCTGCGGGCAAGTGGGAGGGCGATACCCTCGTGGTGGAAGTCACGGGTCAATACGATTCAACTTGGTTTGACCGTGCCGGCAATCACCACAGTGATGTGATGAAAGTCACAGAACGCTACACGCCCATGAGTCCTTATCATTTAATGTATGAAGCGACTATTGAAGATCCATTAACGTTCTCTGAACCGTGGACAATCAAAATGCCGCTGTATCGCCGCATGGAAGAAAATGCGCAAATGATGGAATTTCGCTGTGTAGAATTTGTTGAAGAATTGATGTTTGGCCAGTGGCGCAGGAACCCTCTACCGCGTTAACGGCAGGGTGTCCTGATGCAAAAAGCTTACTTCGTACTGCACGTACAGCGAAGTAAGCGCCACCTGGTTTAAGATCGAGTGTCCTTCCAAAAGAAACGACAAGCGCAGTAAGTGCGATAAGTACAATCAGTACAATAAGAATAAGAACAAGAAAAATAGAAACAGAATTTGGCTACGTTAATTTGGGCTCGATTGTTTAACCTTCTAATCTAAAGGGGTATTTCTTTGTTTAACCTTCATAAAAAAGCCGCGCCGTTGGCTATTGCTGCGTGTGCATTTGTGCAAACGGCTACTGCTCAATCGACCCAGCAGATACCAGATTTAAGCGGCACCTATGACGTTGCCACGTTAACCCCCCTTGAACGACCAAAAGCATTTGCTAATGAGTTGTACCTCAGCCGTGAAGATGCAGAAAAAATTCGCGCAGCCGACGCAGCACGTAAAGCAGAAACCAACGAGTTAAGCGATCCAAACAGAGAAGCGCCACCCGCTGGCGGCGATGGTTCGCCTGGTGCTGCGGGTAATGTAGGTGGCTACAATGCCTTTTGGATAGATAACGGCAATGACTCTTTTGCGGTGGATGGCAAGTTTAGAACTTCAATTTTAACCCAGCCTCAAAATGGCCGCCGTCCAGCGCTGACCACTGCAGGGCAAAAGGCCAGAATGGAGAGGGTAAGAAACTATCGCCCAAATCAAGGCTCGGCTTGGTGGGTTAAGGAGGATCGCCAAGGTCCTTACGATAATATGGAGCTGCGCCCTCTAGCCGAGCGGTGCATTCTTGGCTTTGGCCCGGTTGCCGGCCCGCCCATGTTTCCCGCCCTATACAACAATGTGAAGCGCATTGTGCAAACCGATGAACATGTGATGATCTTGGTGGAAATGGTCCATGACGCAAGAGTCATTAGACTTAACTCTGAGCATCGACCCAGCCATATCAAGACTTGGATGGGCGATTCCATTGGTCATTGGGAAGGCGACACCTTGGTAGTTGATACCACGAACTTCACCGCTCAACCTGCCTTGTACGGTGCGACAGAAAACCTGCACGTTGTGGAAAGGTTCAAAAAAGAGCAGGACGGCACGCTGAATTATAGTTTTGTTGTAAACGACGCTACGGTTTGGCAAACCCCTTGGGGCGGCGACTATCCTTGGCCTAAAACCAACGACAAAGTGTATGAATACGCCTGCCATGAGGGTAACTATGCCTTGGGCAATATTATGCGAGGCGCGCGTTTACTCGAGCAAGACGCCCAACAATAGAAAAAGCGCAACAATCCGGGGTAACTAATTAGGTCGGGCCGACAGTTTTGGGGTTACTATCCTGAGCGCAGTTATTTAACATTTGAACTAAAGGCGCAACACTTATACATTGACCTTGAGTGAAGCCTCAGGGCATTTTCAACTGAAAGAATAAGTTTAAAGAACAAGTTTAAAGAACAAGTTTTAGGACAATATTCGCATCTAGATTCAGCAGATCTACCAAACTAGATACAAACTTAGATCTAATCATTGTGTTGATAACATTGACCGATAAAAGAGGAAGAGAGCAAAACCATGAAGATTAATCGTTTACTCGGCGCAATCGTCGCACTGGGCAGTGCATCACTATTGCTCGGTTCAGTTCAGGTGGGCGCACACCATGCATTTGGTGCGGAATTCGACCCCAATCGACCACTCATTCTTAGAGGTCCCGTGGTTAAAGTTGAATGGGTTAACCCTCACGCTTGGATCCACATGGAGCACACTACGGAAGCCGGCGATAAAGAGGTTTGGATGGTTGAGGGCGGCACACCGAATACTTTGCTGCGCCGAGGGCTGAATAAGCGGTCCTTGGTGCCTGGCACATTTATTGTTGTTGACGGTTATCAGTCTAAGGATCGGTCCAAGCGAGCAAATGGCCGTGACGTGACCTTGGAAGACGGCAGAAAAGTCTTTATGGGTTCATCGGGCACAGGTGCACCGAAGGACGGAAGAGACGCCAGCGAGCGCTAGATTTGACGCCCACTGATGAAAAAGCCGAGCTTGTCTCGGCTTTTTTGTGGATGCTCTTTTTTGTTCATCAACATTATCGGAGAGGGCGCTTAAGGCTGAACTTATGGCATAAAAGCCGCGTAGCCGCCCCAGTGAGTACCCAAGTGTGTGCTAAATACCCAGCGAGCCATCTTGTTTCATAGACTGGTAAAGACGATTAAACCCCCACCCAGCTAGTCCGCTGACTGCAGCAGCTAAGGCAAAAATCCAGGGTCCAATGCCCGACCATCCAATACCTTCCCAGCCGGTATACAAAAAGATGCCTATGAAAGGCGCGGTGGCGCCTCGCAAACCCGTAAGGGTTACGTGCACCCCCATGTATTGGGACAGTTGATTAGCCGGTGCAAAGTCATTGTGCCCAAGCTGCCAGGCAAGGGTGCCTCCGCCTCTCGTGATACCCATAATAAAACGCCCCACATAGAGCCAAGTAATAGACCCAAGAATAGCGCCAACAAAAGTAAACAATTGTGCAACAACCCAGAGCACACTCTGCCTTGCGCGAAATTGGGCTACGTGAACACGGTCTAAATAGATGGCCCACAGGGGCAGCGATACCAAGCTCATGACCATGGGAATCACCATAACGATCATGAGTGACGTTGTGTAAGAGGCCTGCATTTCCCGAGTGATTAAGAAAATTAACGGTGCCTCCATGAGCATATTGCCGAACCCGGCACCAAACATAGAGAGCTGGTAGCGGGCAAACCGTTTGTCTTGCCTTAATATTTGAATGAAGCCTAGGCGTTTTTCCTGTTTGGCCCCTTGGCGTTTTTCTTCCAACAAATGCTCGGCTTCACCTTGAACGTTAACCCGACTAAAGAGGAATATGCCGACAATGCCGAGCACCGCGCCACTGCCGTAAAGCAAACCAAGACTGGTCGGGAATGCGTCAAGAAAGGGGCCAATGATAGAAGAAATAGCCACCGTGACTAGGCTGTTGATCATCTGGATTTGGCTGGTGGCTTTGGCTCGGTTGTGGCGCGCATAGTTGAGGCTCCAGACCACACTGCGCAAAGTCGTTAGCCCTGCAACGCAAAGCCGCGAAAAAATCATGCAGCCAACCAAGATAAAGGCGCCCATCTCATTAATAGGTGCCACTGCTACGGCTAATACACAGAGCATGACAACAATTTGAATCACCGTCATGGTTGGCACTTTGCGCCTACCACTGGCCAATTTGCTCCAAAGCAAACTAGATAAGTTAGCAAACATTGGCGCAGCACTGATTAAAGCTAAGGTGAAAGGTTCTACATCGTAGACCTTGGCGGCAATAACGCCCACAACGCCGCCTTCCAACAGCACCAATGCACCGGGCAAGGTAAATTCACTGAGCTTTTCGTAGGTAAAACTGCGCTGTATTTCTGGGCTGAAATTGAACCGTCGTTGACTCAATGAAATACAACTATGGGGTTAATCAACGGTTTGGACCTCTGTTCATGGGGTAGGGTTGCCAGCGTTCCAAATCTACCTTGGGTAGCACTGTTGGATTAACGCAACTCATAGGCCAACGGCCACGTAAGACTAAGGCGACCTCACGGCCAACCCTTCGCCTAGTTTCTGGTCGCATGCGGGTGGTTGCAGATGCCACATGGGGGCTAATCAAAACGTTTTCCATACTAAGCAATGGGTTATCTAGGGCAGGGGGTTCTTGTTCCAATACATCTAAGCCAGCGCCGGCAATTGCATCGGACTGCAAGGCTTGTATCAGCGCTTGCTCATCAATAATTGGCCCGCGTGCGGTGTTCACGATGATGGCAGTATTTTTCATCTGCGCAAACTCAACGGCGCTGAAACTATGGTGGGTTTCTTCATTGTCTGCACGGGTGAGCAATTCATCGAAACTCACCGGTTCCACACCGTCTTGCGAAATTACCAGTTCGCTGACGTAGGGATCATACGCAATGACATGCATGCCGAACGCTTTAGCGCGCCTTGCAGTACATCGAGCGACATTGCCGTAGGCGAAGAGTCCTAAAGTTTGACCCATCATGCGCGGGATGTGATTTAACAATGGACGTCCAGACCACCACTGATCTGTGGCGCTCATACGATCCATAGCCTTCATGCGTCGGGCGCTTGCCAGCAACAGCATCATTGCATGGTCAGCGACTTCCTCAATAAAGACATCCGGCACATTGGTCACCACAATGCCTGCGGCAGTGGCGGCCTCTATGTCCACCATATCTACACCAACGCTACCCACACCAATCACCACGCATTGCTCTAGTTGGTTGATAAGGTCTGCATCTATACGAAACCCCCAAGACGTAATAATTGCGTCCATGCCCCGAACGCCTTGAGCAAACTCTTCAGGGGTGTCAGCTGACACTTCAATGATATCTGCTATGGGTGCCAGAGCTTCCAACTCCAAAGAATAACGAATTGCCACCGCTTCGGGGTTTGCTTGACGAGGTAATTGGATACCAATTTGCTTTTTCATAGACCCTCCCAAATTCATCAAAGATTAGCCCGCTTTACCTACTACCCAACCGGGGTGACCTAGGGTAACAGTACGTTGTTTTCTAAAGCTAGGTTAATCATCTGCGCTGATGATTTGACGGCGATAAGTATTTTCGGCGCTGCTAGTCGCCGAAAAATGCTGGTACCCTTATCGCATCACCCAGCGCCACACTGAAGCGGTGTTGGAAAAATATTAGGCCTATTTTTTGAGTAGGGCCTATCTAAGGCGAGGAATTTGACTTGAGCGAATGGCTAAATTTAGCAATGTATCTGTTTTTCAGTGCTGCAATAGGCGCTGCAGTCAGCGCAAGGTTGTTGCACAAAAAACACCGGCAGGCGTTGCTCAGCGAAGTGGAAGCTGCGGAAACACTGGCAAAGGCCCAAGGTTTTCAAGAGGGTTTGCACGAAGGTCAATCGCTCAAAGCGCAACAACTGGGTGAAGCAGAACAGCATTTAGCCGCAGCAAACGCTCGGCTTGAAGTACAAACCCAGCAACTGGACCAACAACAGCAATTTCTCAACTCAGCTCGGACAGATTTGAGCCAAAGCCAAAGCGACTTCGCCGCGCTCAGTGCACGAATGGAGGAAATCAAAGCCGGTTTTCAGGAAAAAGAAAAACTCTTTAACGAAACCAGTAACAAGCTAAAGCAAGAATTCGAGCTGTTGGCGAACAAAGTTTTTGATGCCCAAGGCACACGCCAGCAACAATCATTGCAGCTCATGCTCAATCCGTTTCGCGAACAAATCGGCGACTTTAAGAAAAAGGTAGAAGAGGTCTACCAAAGCGACACCAAAGAGCGCGCATCACTGCTAAACGAAGTACAAAACCTACAAAAGGCCAGCGAGCGCATCAATGCGGAGGCCGAGAATCTGACTAAGGCGTTAAAGGGTGACAATAAACTCCAAGGTAACTGGGGCGAACTAGTCCTGGAGCGAGTCTTGGAAGAATCTGGGCTGCGCAAAGACTACGAGTATTTTGTCCAGACCAGTAGCCGCAATGCAGAAGGGCAGATAAAACGCCCGGACGTGGTCATCAGACTGCCAGATGGCAAAGATGTCGTTATAGATTCTAAAGTGAACCTTGTCTCGTATGAGCAGGCGGTCGCCAGCGAAGAGGATGACGAGCGCGAACAGTACTTGCGCGCGCACTTGGCTGCGCTGCGTAGCCAGATTAAAGGCCTATCTGAGCAGGACTATGATCAACTACCAGACATTCGTTCACTTGATTTTGTGCTGCTGTTTATTCCCATTGAATCTGCCTTCACTCTGGCAATGGAGGCGGATCGGCGGCTGTTTACTGAGGCATTCAACAAACGAATTATGCTGGTCAGTCCCACGACCTTAATGATGGCCTTAAGGATCATCAATAACCTGTGGCGGGTTGAAAAGCAGAATAAAAATGCCCAAGAAATAGCCAGCAAGGCCGGTGCCTTATACGACAAATTGAACGGTGTAGTGGAGGAGGTTGACAAGTTAGGTAAGCAGTTGGGCACGCTGCAAGGTACCTATGACAACGTTTATGCTCGCCTAGCTTCTGGCCGGGGCAATTTGGTGCGCCAAGCAGAGCAGTTCCGCGAGCTAGGTGCTCGAGTGAAGAAACCTATCACCCCGCAGTTGTTACAGGAAATGGATGACGAAGATCCAGCAGATCCCGAGCCCACACACTAACCCCCCCAGGAGGATAGCAGGGTAAGTGGAGTGACTAGGCGGTTGGTTACCGTTCGGCAAGAACAAACGCAGGGGTCTCACAAATAGCATACGGGTGAATTTGGTTTTCCTGTAACGGCATACGCAGAGTTCTAATGCCCTCAACCTGTTCGCGCAAAATTTGCTCGGCACTGGTTTTATGCATAACGCTGTCTATGTCCTGCCATATGGGGTTAACCGCATGTAACTCGCCAAATTCGCAGCGACTCTCCCAGCGATTACTCGTCAAACTCAAAACATCAATCTTGCTGATCATGCTCCAATGGGAATAAGCCGCTGCCTGTCCATCACTTACACTGGCGAAAAGAATGGGCATGTGGCTTTGCTCAGCCTGGGCTTGAGCGAATAATTGCGCGGCGACAACCCAAGGGTGGGTGTCACGATAAAACCCCTGTCCTGAACTTTCTAACATAGATTCAATTGCCCGCTGGGTCACCAAAACGACAACACAATGCGGGTAAGCGGGCATGGGACTATTTTCCATCTTGAATTCCTACAAAACTGGGTTAATCAATGGTTTTTCGTGCTGTAGCAGCAGCGGACTCGACAACACTCTACAAAGAAACACCTGCGCTAAACAAGCACGCACTGTGTTTAACTGTGACCGCGAATGCGGTACTAATCCATACCATCGGACGAATCCACTGGACTGGTCATTGATCTTTTACGTCGTTACGTGCGCTAATTCATCTTGTGACTGAATCTATTTTAACGCCCCAAAACCCAGCGCCCGCAGATTACTACCAAAACAATTTTTGTAGTGTCTTTGAGTTCGTATTGGCGCGTTTTCAGGGTATTGCGGATGACTCAATTATTACCGATCTGCAATCCTATCTTGGGGCATCAAGCGATGCTCAGAGGCTATTTGCCCGACTGCTCACACGCAAAGGTCCAACGTTCCTAACTGCCTCGCTGAAATATGCCGAAGTCTCCAAACTAGACCTGGCCATCAGCGAACTGAGTGATCTGAACCTGCTCAAAATATCTTCACCTGTGCCTGGCGACCAACTATTAACGCTACTGACAAAGGCGCAAATCCTCGACTATTTTGCCTTGCCAAAGGCGGTGGCTAAAACCAGTAAAGGAGACATTGTCGAGTACTTGCTAAGTGGTGGCAGTGACCTGCAAATTTTCCAGCGCTGCGCCAAACATACACGTTGGATAAGTGTGGCGGCCCCAGATCATTGGTGGCTTATCAGTACATTGTACTTTGGCAATTCTGGTCAGGATTGGTCGACTTTTGTGCGCAGAGATTTGGGTCAGTTAGCCTATGAAAATGTTGCCTTGCGGTCCCAGCAATTTGCAACCAGACAAGCCCTTGAAGAACACCAAGAAGAGAGATTCTACAGCAGCCTAATTTATCGTTTAGATGAATTTCCCTTTCTTGCTGATGCGCTACTTGAAAAACTTACCAGCACTGTAGTTACCAGCCAAGGGTCGCGCTCGCGCCATCGGTTAAGACAGCGCAGCTTGTTACGCTTGGGTAAATGGGCTGAGAAAGAAAAGTTGTTAGACTTCGCCCTTGCAGCCTTTGCGGGCACTGATATACCGCCAGCACGAGAACGGCGAGCGAGAATTCTAACTAAGGAAAAGAAGGTTGAAGAAGCCAACGCCTTACTTAAGGAAATGCAAAACGCACCGATTTCAGCAACTGAAAGGCTATTTGTGGAACGCTTTGGCAACCGTGGCGGGGGCTATCAGCCACCCACAACAATAATCGAAATTGAAGACACACCGGAGTCGGTAGAGGACTTTGTCTTAATGGAACTGATCCAAGAGGGTGGCTGGGGTGTGCACAGTGAAAACCTGATGTTAAAAACGCTAACGGGTTTAATTTATTGGCCAATTTGCTTTGCTCCCATTACCGGCGCATTTACCAATCCTTTCCAATCCGGCCCCCACGACCTTTTTGAAACAGATTTTTTTCTTCAGCGCATGGATGCCATAGTAGCCCTTGAAGCCTCGGTCTCATCAGACGCAGACTTTGCTGCTCACATCACCCACATCGCTACAGAAAAACAAGGCATTGCTAACCGTCTTGTCAGTTGGGGGTTGCTTGAATCTATTCCCGTTGACGAATGGCTGTCCGCTATACCCATCAATCAGTTACGACAACTAAGCCACTTTCTAATTCGTAATCTCTCTGAGTATAGGCGCGGCTTTCCTGATCTATTTGTCTGCTACGAATCAGGCCGGGTGGAATACGTTGAGGTAAAAGGGCCAACGGATCAGTTACAACCACAACAACGAGCATGGTTTGAAGAGTTCAATCGAATGAACGTACCTGCGCGTGTAATAAAACTGCAGTTGTGCAAGTGAATACGTTATCTGTGCGCGCGCTAGCGGACTTTGTTTTTCGCAGTGGCGACCTATATCCGCCGTTTCAGGGTCCCAGAGTGGAAGCTATTGAAGGCATTGAAACGCAACAAAAGCTGCAACAGCTCAGATCAGAAAATGACCCAGAATACGCAGCAGAGGTTTCGGTCAAGCACTCGGTAACCTTGCTCAATGAAACTTGCGAGTTACGCGGTCGAATGGACGGGCTGAGTAAAAGTGCGACCGGCACCTGGATAATTGAGGAGTATAAAAGTACCCGCGCTGAGAATAAGCCTTTAGACAGCGTAGATCATGGGCAGTGCCTACTTTACGCAGGATTGTGGGCTTTGCGAGAAAACCTTTGCGGCAGCATAGTGCTGCGCATTATTTATGTACATCCAGATACGCTGGTTGAACATAGCTATGAATTTTCTATAGATGCAGGCCAAGCCGTTGCTCAACTCATACTGAGCTTGTGTTGCTATGAAAGCCGTATGCAACGAGATTTACATCGTCATCAACTGCGTCATAAATGGGCTGACTCTTTGCTGTTTCCTTACGGAGATTTCCGTCCGTCCCAGCGCGCCATTGCCCGCAGAGTTTTTCAGGCTCAGCGTAACAGCGAGAATTTACTGCTAGAAGCAAGCACCGGCAGCGGTAAAACCATGGCGGTTCTATATCCTGCATTACGCGGACAAAAAGTCGGCGACAAACTGTTTTTCTTAACAAGCAAAAGCCGCGGCGCTGATGCACTGCTTAACGCAACAAGAGATGTCACGCGAACGAATAGCAAAGGCGCTGAACAACTTATCGCGGTGCAGCTCACGGCCAAAGAAAAAAGTTGTTTGGTGGCGGGCATGCCCTGTAGTTCAGAGCTGTGTGAATATGCCGCAGGGTACTACGACAAATTGCCCAAAGCCGTTGAACAGTTGATTCAGCAGGGCGGTGTTGTTGATCAAGCACAAATCGAGGTGGTCGCGCGAGCGCACAAGGTCTGCCCATTCGAGTTGAGTCTAGATCTTGCTACATGGTCTGACCTTATTATTGGCGACTACAACTACATATTTGATCCTGTGGTTAGGCTGCAGCGTTTTATTGCTCAGCCCAATATGCACCTGCTTGTAGATGAGGCCCATCAATTGAGTCCGCGAGTTCAGTCGATGTTGGCGGTACAGGTCAATTCAGTGGAAATTAGAACAGCGAAAACCACTAAGAATAAACTGATGCTTAAGCGGGTCACCTCTTTAGAGCGAGCAATAAAAAAAATTGCCAAGGGCCTAGACGAGGGCGAGCACAGTGTTGCGCAAACAGACACTTTGGACAGAGCCGTATCTCGATTTCTCGAAAATTACGACCATGCAGAACAACTAGAAGATCGTGAAGAGGATTTAGAGCGTCTATATTTTGCCTGTTTACGTTGGGCCAAAGGCGCTTCTTGGTTTGAGAAAAAGCGTTTTCGTTACCTTGTCGAAGTGAAGGACAAAAACATCCAAGTTCGGCAAGTGTGCTTAGACTCAGGGCACTATGCAGCCCAGGTTATGTCTGAGTACGCCAGCACAGTTAGGTTCTCGGCAACGGTTTCGCCGCTCGCTGTTTATCAGCAGTTGCATGGCCAAGTTACCAAAGAAGCGGATTTTTCCGAACGCGCAAAAACGCCTTTTAGTGCGGCGCAAACCCACGTGATGATCATCAAGGATATTCCTACCTATTTGCAGCAAAGAACTCAAAGTCTGCCAAAGATTGGCGAACTGCTAGATATTCTGACCGCGAGTAAGCCCGGTCGTTACCTTTTGGCCATGCCGTCTTACGCGTACTTGGAACAATTTAGAAATGAACATATCGCTAGAAGTTCTAAGGCTGAACAAGCGAGCAAAATGTTGTACCAAGAGCGTGGTCAAGACACCGATGCGCAGGAAGCGTTGATGGCATCATTTTGTATGCATGAGAACGTTGTCATGGGAGTCGTTCTTGGCGGCGGGCTCAGTGAGTCGGTAGATTTTGGTGAAGCTAAATTGAATGGCGTGGTTATAGTGGGTCTGGGCCTACCGCCGCCCAGCTTAGAACGCAATCTCATGGCTGAATTTTTTGCGGGCAACGAAAACGGCGAGCTAGGGCAAACAATGGCGTACAACCAACCTGCTATGGCTCGAGTCATTCAGGCAGCCGGGCGTTTGATTCGCTCGCCGGAAGATCGGGGCGTAATTTGCTTAGTTGATCCAAGGTTTGAGCGACGCGAATTTCAAAATTTCTTTCCGGCTTACTGGCAACCCCGCTCAATGCGCTTAAGTGAGGTAAAAACTTCAATTAATTCATACTGGTTACATGACATGTCGGCACGCGAAGACTAAGCTAGCGCCATGACTAGACGAACCAAAATTATTTGTACCATAGGCCCTGCGACTGCCAGCTTCGATATGCTTAAAAAGCTCTACGATGCGGGTATGAATGTTGTGCGGATTAACATGTCCCACGCAGATCACGAAAGTGCCTTGCAAGTGATTAATTGGATTAAGACGCTCAACCGACAAATTGCCTATCCCATTCCAATTCTTTTGGACACTCAAGGGCCAGAAATCAGAACCGGGGTATTAGAAAACCCTATGGAGTTGAATACCGGAGATGTGGTCACGCTGTCTGTTCGCGATGGCGACATGATTGAACAACGATCAATTCATGTGAACTACACCGAACTCGTAGATGTTGTGGAAGTGGGTCGTATCATCACCGTGGACAACGGCTTGATGAACTTCAAAGTGTTGCAAAAAATGGACCGCCAACTTACCTGCGAGGTGATTGATGGCGGCACATTGGGCAGTAGAAAACACGTTAACCTTCCCGGGGTACGCGTCAACTTGCCAGCCATTACCGCAAAGGACAGATTAGACATTGCCTTTGGCATTGCTAATGAAGTGGATTTTATAGCTTTGTCATTTGTCCGCAGTCCAGACGATGTTGTTGAGTTGCGAGAGTTGTTAGCCGAAAAACAACAAAGCATTAAGATCATCGCAAAAATTGAAGATCAGGAAGGTGTGAACAATATTCATGAGATTGTTGCATTGTCTGACGGTGTCATGGTGGCTCGTGGCGACTTAGGT